>TARA_B110000093_G_scaffold145544_1_pt1 | contig 20471 bp, 19 predicted proteins | sample TARA_B110000093 | Tara Oceans TARA_B110000093 (sample SAMEA4397390) | marine metagenome | biome: Polar Biome; feature: [MIX] marine epipelagic wind mixed layer (ENVO:01000061); material: water (ENVO:00002006), including particulate matter (ENVO:01000060) such as... | depth 10-100 m | reverse complement strand
ATTATGATGATGGGACAACAGGAAACCAACACCTTTATTTAAGTGCTACAAATCTAGCGTTATGGGCTCAATTTATTTCTGATGATATTAATTTTGAATACTTAAAAGAAAATCCAAGTAGGTCTTTCATGGGAGGAATTAAATACAATAATGAATTAGGAGTTACTGAAAAAGAAGGAGGCTTCGGAGGAACCTACTCCAAAATTATTTTCATCCCTGAAAATGGAATAATAGCCGTTGTAATTTCAAATATTTACACCGGTGAAAAACTTGACCAACTGGTTAATTACTTGAAATTAATTGATTGATTTTACCAACTTCGAGGACAAGCTATTTTACCAACCTTATTGGGTGACCAAGCCTTTGATCTCTTTTGTGATTTCTTACCACCTCCCTCCCATTCCGAGAACCGAAAGACAAGAATAAGGTGCGAATCTACAAATGCATCTCCATAGTTAGGATTTCCATTTTTACTAATTCCATCAATATAATCTGTATAAGTAACATGTAATGCGCTCTCCCAAACAAGGCCAATATTACCTGTAAAAGTATAGCCGAGTCCAAATCCAAATGGTAAGTTCACACCACCTTTCTTAAATCCTTTTTCAGGTATGTAATTAATATTAGAGTCAGGATCTTTGGTTACAATAGGGTTAAATAAAAAACGGTTTACACCTGTAAACAAGTAGGCAAGGTATTGTCCTTGTTTACCAAATGAATTCCGAAACTTCACATTGATACCGAAATCTGTTAACGGTGTGACAAAACTTAACCCTCTACCATTAATGCCATCAACATCTCCAAAAAAATCACTTCCGTTCAAAGAGGATTTAGTTAAATGTAAAGCTACTCCTATTTTGGGCAGCACATTAAAGCCTACTCCACCTTTATAACTCAGGTGTAATGTTTCCGAACTTGGAAAAGCATTTTTATTAAGGTCTCCTAAATAATAAGACTCCCCTAAACCAAAAAACGCGTACAAGTCTGCTATTTGAGCTTTCGCACCAAGACAAGACAATAACAAAATAATAACCTTTATTTTTTTCATCAATTAAATTATTTTCTAAACATACGTTTATTCCAAATATTCCGACTGCAAAAGTAGAGGTATAAGTTTCTAAACCTATGCGTTAATAAGGAAAACAGTACTTTTTTATACTCAAGTAGATGTTAATCCATCTCAACTGTTAAAAAACTTACGGGCTACAAACACTTAATTCTCTCTAATTCCTAAACTTTTATGGACTTTTCACGTTATTTAAATATTAAATCAGACTTCTTATGAGAAGCTTAACATTTTTAGTTCACTTATATTCTAATTAATAACAACTAAACTAACTATTATGGATTTTAAAAGAACGATTGATATACTTCCGTACGCACTTGCCAATCACCCTTTAGATAATTGCTTGGCAGCGAAAGAAAACGGCAAATGGAAAACCTACTCCACACAAGATTTTTCCGATAAGGTAAGTCAAATGAGTCATGCGCTAATTGAACTCGGCGTAAAGCCAGGAGATAAAATATCATCCATCACAAACAATCGTCCTGAATGGAATTTTTTAAACTACGCAGTAGCTAGAGTTGGGGCAATTCTTTGCCCAATGTATCCAACCATTTCTGCTGAAGATTATGTTTACATTTTTAATCATGCCGAAATAAAATTTGTTTTTCTTAGCGATGAAGAAATTTTAGCAAAGGTTAAAAAGGCTGAAATTGATGCTCCAACGATTCAAGGTATTTATACATTTGATCAAATTGAAGGAGCAAAAAATTGGACTGAGGTTTTAAAATTAGGATCCAATCAACATTCCGAAGAATTAACCAAAAGGATGGATGCTATTCAGGAGCAAGATTTGGTTACCATTATATATACCTCAGGAACTACCGGCAAGCCCAAAGGAGTAATGTTGAGCCATCAAAACTTAATAAGCAACGCTATTTCAGGGATACCTCTCTTACCTTGTGACGTTGGAGATAAAGCGTTGAGTTTTCTGCCCGTTTGTCACGTTTTTGAAAGAACCTTACTTAACATTTACGTAATGGGTGGTGTTTCAATTTATTATGCAGAGAGTTTAGAAACCATAGGAGATAACATCAAAGAAATTAAGCCTGAGATTTTCACAGCTGTTCCAAGATTAATCGAAAAAGTTTACGACAAAATCATCGTTGGAGGATCACAAAAGCCAGCTCCACTTAAACAAATATTCTTTTGGGCCGTTAAGAGAGCCAACTCATATGAAATTGGAGCAACACAAGGTATTTTAGGGAAAATTGCCAATAAACTCGTTTATTCTAAAGTAAGGGCAGGACTTGGTGGAAATGTAAAAGTTATCGTATCAGGATCAGCTGCATTACAAACGAGATTACAACGCTTTTTCTGGGGAGTTGGATTGCCTATTCTGGAGGGATATGGACTAACAGAAACCTCTCCAATTATATCAGTCAACACATTATTAAAGAAGGGAACCCAATTTGGAACAGTTGGTAAAGTAATCGAAAACGTGTCCGTAAAAATAGCAGAGGATGGAGAAATATTGACAAAAGGCCCTAACGTGATGTTAGGTTATTATAAGGCTCCTGAACTAACAGAAGAAGTTATGTCGGGCGAATGGTTTCACACTGGTGACATTGGTGTTTTTAAACATGGATTCTTGAAAATAACCGACCGTAAAAAGCAAATGTTCAAAACCTCTGGTGGTAAATATATAGCTCCCGGACCAATTGAAAACATGTTTAAGGCCTCTCCATTTATCGAACAAATAATGGTTATTGGTGAAGGAAAAAAACACGCTTCGGCGTTAATTATTCCTGCATTCGCACATACTAAAGAATGGTCTAAAGAAAACGGACTAAGCTGTAAAACCAACGAGGAAATTTGTAGCAACAAAGAAGTCATAGATGTAATTAGCAAAGAAATCAAAATATACAACGAACATTTAGGTCAAACTGAGCAAATTAAGAGGTTTGAATTAATTAGTAAAGAATGGACTGTAGAGGGTGGTGAACTAACGCCAACAATGAAAGCAAAACGCAAACCAATCCTTGCAAAATATGAACATCTAGTTAAAAAGATTTACAATGAATAAAAGCCTCAATTTTTCTATTGAATAATTGAAACTTTTAAGCAACTTTTTTGGTAAACCGCTCAGTTTACGCACTTCTATATTCAGATAAGCTATGAGGAAAATAAATAAAATTGCAGTTCTTGGTTCGGGAGTAATGGGTTCTCGAATAGCCTGTCACTTTGCAAATATTGGTTTGGAAGTTATCTTGTTAGATATCGCTCCAAGAGAATTAGACACGAATGAAACAACAAAAGGATTAACATTGGAACATAAGGCTGTTAAAAACAGAATTGTAAATAGCGCTTTAACATCCGCTATTAAAGCAAATCCTTCTCCTCTTTACAGAAAATCTGAAGCAAATAGAATTCAAACAGGAAACTTTGATGATGACTTACATAAAATTGCTGATTGTGATTGGACGATTGAAGTTGTTATTGAAAACCTAGACATAAAGAAAAAGGTATTTACCGAAGTTGAAAAACATAGAAAACCAGGTACATTGATTACTTCCAATACATCAGGAATACCAATTCATATGATGCTAGAAGGAAGAAGCGACGATTTTAAAAAGTACTTTTGTGGAACGCACTTTTTCAATCCTCCTAGATATTTAAAATTATTAGAAATTATACCAACCCCCAAAACAGATCAAGCTGTGACAAACTTCTTGATGAATTATGGCGACAAATTTTTGGGTAAAACAACAGTACTTTGTAAAGACACTCCTGCTTTTATTGCTAACCGAGTTGGTGTTTTTGGAATTATGAACTTATTCCACATAGTTGAAGAATTGGAAATGACAGTTGGTGAAGTAGATAAACTCACTGGTCCGATTTTAGGACGGCCTAAATCAGCTACTTTCAGAACCTGTGATGTAGTTGGGTTAGATACTTTAATAAAAGTCGCTAATGGAGTTAAGGATAATTGTCCAGATGATGAAGCTAATACTCAATTTGCTATCCCTGGTTACATTTCAGAAATGGAAAAAAAAAGTTGGTTAGGTTCAAAATCTAAACAAGGCTTCTATAAAAAAGGAAAAGATGAAAATGGAAAGAAAACTATTCTTGAACTAAATCTAAAAACATTAGAATACGGACCAAAATCAATAATTAAATCCCCTACCCTAGAACTTGCAAAAGCTGAAGATAATTTAGCCAGAAGAATGCAAATTTTAGTAAGTGGAAAAGATACAGCGGGCGAATTCTATAGAAGAATATTCTCTAATTTATTCTCTTATGTAGCAAATAGAGTTCCTGAAATATCAGACGAGTTATACCGTATTGATCAAGGAATGAAAGCCGGTTTCGGTTGGAAATTAGGACCATTCGAAACTTGGGATGCTGTTGGGGTTAAAAATGCTGTGGCATTAATGCAAAAAAGTGGTAGTGATCCTGCTTCTTGGGTTTTAGAAATGCTAGAGGCTGGTAATGAAAGTTTTTACAAAATTGAAAACGGAGTTAAACAATACTATGACATACTTTCAAAAACATACAAAGCAATTCCAGGAACCGAACAATTTATCACATTAGATAATTTAAGAGACTCTAACGTAGTTTGGAAAAACACTGGAACTACATTATTTGATTTGGGTGACGGTGTATTAAACTTAGAATTTCACACCAAAATGAACACCATGGGAAGTGAAGTTCTGCAAGGAATTAACAAGGCCATTGATTTAGCGGAAAATGAAGGCTGGAAAGGATTAATAATCGCAAATCAAGGAGAAAATTTCTCAGCAGGAGCCAATCTTGGAATGGTTTTTATGCTCGCTATTGAACAAGAATATGATGAATTAGACTTTGCTATTCGATACTTTCAAAAAACCATGATGAGGGTTCGATATTCAAGTATACCAGTAGTTATTGCTCCGCATTCACTTGCATTAGGTGGTGGTTGTGAAATAGCATTACACGCCGATAAAGTAGTTGCAAGTGCCGAAACCTACACTGGATTGGTTGAGGTTGGAGCGGGGGTAATTCCTGGTGGAGGTGGAACTAAAGAGTTTGCTTTGAGGTTAGCTGACGAAACATTTGATGGTGATATAGAATTACCTTCTTTAAAAGAAAAATTCTTAACCATTGGAATGGCTAAAGTTTCTACCAGCGCTTCCGAAGCCTTTGATTTAGGATTCTATAAAAAAGGAAGAGATCGCATTGTTGTTAATCAAAATCGCCAAATTGCAGAAGCGAAAGCAGCTGTAATAGAGATAGCAAACGCAGGATACACGCAACCAGTAATGCGAAAAGACATCCAAGTTTTAGGCCGACAAGGTTTAGGAATGGTTTACGCAGGGGCGCACACAATGTATTGCGGTAAATACATTTCTAAACATGATAAATTGATTTCCGAAAAATTAGGATATGTTCTTTGTGGTGGAGATTTAACATCGAAAACCAAAGTATCCGAACAGTATTTATTGAATTTAGAGCGTGAAGCTTTCCTTTCCCTATTGGGTGAAAAGAAAACATTAGAAAGAATACAAAGTATTCTTACATCAGGAAAACCACTAAGAAACTAAAATGAACACAATTAAACTATTAACAGCATTAATCATTGTAATTGGCGCAGTAAGCTTTAACCAGACACCATCTGAATTAACAGCTCTGCAACCAAAATATGCTCCCGACACCATACATCATCGAAACAAATTAGATGATTTAGGTAAGAAATGGGGTACGTGGCAATTCTTCTCTCGCAACGGAATTCTAATTCTCGAAATTAACTATAAGGACAATAAACGAAACGGAGAGTTTATTCGATACAACGGAATTACGGGTAAGATGCTTGAAAAAGGAGCTTACATTAACGATTTAAAAAACGGTACGTTCACTAAATGGTTTACGAATGGAACGAAAAGAGTTGACGGTTCTTACCGTGAGGGAATGAAAAACGGAATTTGGAGTTACTTTTATAAGAACACTCCTGGAGTTATAAGGTTGACAGGGAGTTTTCAAAATGGTCAGAAAAATGGTAAGTGGGTTTTTTTTGACAAAAACGGTACAATCAGATCAATTGTAAAATACGAAAATGGACTGATTTTAAAATCTGTCCAAGAAAATAATCAGTCTAATTAATAGATGTAATCAGACAACAAACAACAGCATTATGGAAGCATACATAGTAGCAGGATATAGATCAGCAGTGGGTAAATCAAAAAAAGGGGGATTCAGGTTTTTCCGTCCAGATGATTTAGGTGCTCAGGTAGTGAAAAAGGTTTTAGGTGATCTTCCAAATTTAGATCACAACCGGATTGATGACGTTATTTGTGGAAATGCGACTCCAGAAGCTGAGCAAGGATTAAATATTGGGAGAATGATTTCACTGATGGGACTAGATACCGTTAAAGTTCCTGGTTTAACGGTAAATAGGTATTGTTCTTCTGGGTTAGAATCCATTGCAATTGCTGCTGCTAAGATTAAAGCAGGAATGGCTGATTGTATTTTAGCAGGTGGAGTTGAATGTATGTCCCCTATTCCTTTTGGAGGATGGAAAGTTATTCCAAACTACGAAGTAGCAAAAGAAAATCCAGACTGGTACTGGGGAATGGGATTAACTGCTGAAGAAGTTGCTAAAATATATAAGGTTTCGAGAGAAACTCAAGATGAGTTCTCCTATAATTCACATATGAAAGCTTTAAAAGCGTTAGAAAACGGAACTTTTAAAGAAGAAATTGTCCCTGTAATAGTTAAAGAAGTTTACCTGGATGCTAAGGAAAGAAGACAAGAAAGAGATTTTATTATAGACACAGATGAAGGTCCAAGATTAGGAACAAGCTTGGATGGATTGGCCAAGTTAAGACCCGTATTCGCAGCTGGCGGTAGTGTTACTGCAGGAAACTCATCACAAACATCTGATGGAGCAGCCTTTGTAATGGTGATGAGTGAAAAAATGGTGAAAGAATTAAACATTGAACCGATTGCAAGGTTGGTTTCTTACCATGTTGCGGCACTTGAACCAAGAGTAATGGGTGCTGGACCAATTTACGCTATACCAGGCGCTTTGAAAAAAGCAGGAATGAAGTTGGAACAAATTGAACAAATCGAATTAAATGAAGCGTTCGCCTCCCAATCAGTTGCCGTAATCAACGAATTAGGTCTTAATCCTGATATTGTAAATGTAAACGGTGGAGCTATTGCATTAGGCCATCCACTTGGATGCACCGGAGCCAAACTTTCGGTACAGTTATTAAACGAAATGAAAAGAAGGAAGCAAAAATACGGAATGGTTACAATGTGCGTCGGGACAGGGCAAGGTGCAGCAGGTATTTTCGAAATGTTGTAAACCAACCAAAGTCCCTAACGAAGAGCGATTAGTGACTTTAAACTAAGCACAATAACTTTAAACACGCAGACATGTCAGAAGAAAAAAAATCGATTAAAGGTGGAGAATTTATAATTAAAGAATCTAATCACGAAGATATTTTTATAGCGGAAAACTGGGAGGAGGAAGAAAAAATGATGCGGGATACTTGTTATGATTTTTTAGAAGCTGACATTTACCCCGATCTTGACAGAATTGATAAAATGGAAGAAGGTTTAATGCCTTCAAAATTAGACAAAGCTGGGGAGCTTGGGTTATTAGGTATTTCAATTCCAGAGCAATATGGTGGTTTCGGAAAAGAATTTAATAGCTCTTTACTAGTTAACGAAGCTACAGGCTCAGGTCATAGTTTTGCGGTTGCTTTATCTGCACATACAGGGATTGGAACTCTTCCAATCTTATATTATGGTACAGATGAGCAAAAAGCAAAATACCTTCCAGATTTAGCCGTAGGTACAAGAAAGGCATGTTATTGTTTAACTGAGCCAGGATCTGGATCTGATGCTAATTCAGGTAAAACAAAGGCAGTTCTTTCTGATGATAGCTCACACTATATTTTAAACGGACAAAAAATGTGGATTACCAATGGTGGTTTTGCAGAAATTTTTGTTGTTTTCGCAAAAGTAGATGATGACAAAAACTTAAGTGCTTTTATAGTTGAAAAAGCTTTTGGAGGAATTACATTAAATCCTGAAGAACAAAAAATGGGGATTAAAGGATCATCAACTCGTCAGGTATTCTTTAATAACGTTAAGGTTCCGGTAGAAAACTTTTTAGGAGAAAGAGAAGGTGGTTTTAAAATCGCATTAAACATTCTAAACATTGGTCGTATTAAATTAGCGGCCGCAGCTTTAGGAGCAATGAAAAGAATTATTAGCCAGTCTATCAACTATACAAACGAAAGAGAACAATTTGGTCGTCAACTTTCGAAATACGGTGCTATCCGACATAAATTAGCTGAACAAGCCATTAAAGCGTATGCAACAGAATCAGCTCTTTACAGAACTGGTTTAAACATCGATCAAGCTACAGATGAATTGTTAGCCAGTGGAATGGATGAAGCAAAAGCCAAACTAAAAGGAGTTGAGGAGTTTGCAGTTGAAGCAGCAATCTTAAAAGTATACGGATCTGAATGTTTAGATTACGTAGCTGATGAAGGTGTACAAGTTTATGGAGGAATGGGTTATTCCGCCGATGCTCCAATGGATAGATCATACCGTGACTCTAGAATCAACAGAATTTTTGAAGGGACCAATGAGATTAACAGAATGTTAATTGTTGAAATGCTCTTGAAAAAAGCAATGAAGGGCAAGCTAAACTTAATGGGACCTGCGCAAGCTGTTCAAAAAGAGTTAATGAGTATTCCTGATTTTGGAGATATGGATGATTCATTATTAGCGGCTGAAGGACGTTATTTAGCCAACTTCAAAAAAGCAATTTTAATGACAGCCGGTGCAGCAGTACAAAAATTAATGGCGACTTTATCGAAAGAGCAAGAAGTATTAATGAATATCTCTGATATGATTATTCAAACTTATGTTGCAGAATCAATGTATTTAAGAGTTAAAAAGTTAATCTCTCAAAAAGGGGAAGAAGCTGCTAAAGTTAAAATAGCCGCCTTACAAACTTTTATTTACGACGCAGCAGATAAGATTAACATTGCTGGTAAAAACGCCGTAAACTCTTTTGCTGAAGGTGACGAGCAAAGAATGATGTTGTTAGGAATAAAGCGATTTACAAAAGTAGCCGCGTTTAACACTAAAAATGGAAGGCAAACAATTGCTAAGTTCTTAATTGAAGAAAACAAATACGCTTTATAAACCATTTATCAATTTTGATGATAAACAGTTATTTAGTTTTCATAAATTTGTAGGGATGATTTTTTCATCCCTACTTTTTTGACTTATTATTAAGCACAATATCAACTATGCCAAAAGACTGGAAAGAGAAATTAGGAATGGTTTATTCTACCGATCCTGATTACGAATACGACAATAATGATGAGGATAAAGAAACCTTACCACCTCAACAGCAAAAGCTTTATGTAAGTCTTGATAAAAGAAATCGTAAAGGAAAAGCAGTGTCTCTTGTAGAAGGTTTTAACGGAACAACTAACGATCTAAAAGATTTAGGGAAATTAATTAAATCTAAATGTGGAGTTGGTGGATCTGTAAAAGATGGTGAAATTTTAATACAAGGAGATTTCAGGGATAAGATTATTGACCTTTTAAAAGCCTCAGGTTATAAGGTGAAAAGAAAAGGGGGTTAGGCTTACTTTTAATATTAAACATTAAAGAAAAATGAATTTATCTACACACCTTGGAAGATTAAGAATTGCAGCTCTAATAGAAGGAATTACTTGTATTATTTTATACTTAATTGCAATGCCACTAAAATATATGGCAGGAATTGAAACAGCTGTCAAAATACCAGGAATGGTTCATGGTATTTTTTTCATTGCTTACCTCCTAGCTTTATTGCCAGTTTATAGGCTACAAAAATGGTCATTCAAAACTCTTTTCATTGCAGGAATTGCGTCAGTAGTACCCTTTATGACATTCTGGATAGATGTTAAATACTTAAAGGCACCCATCCTAAATAATGATGATATTCTTGACGATAACCAATAAAAATTGAATTAATTGAAACACTAAGTCAAGTAGACCGTTAGACTTTTATATGAGTCTAACTCCAAAGCAAATTAAAATGCAAGGCCAAATGCTTTCGCCTTTTAAATTCGGTTTATTTAAAATACTAAAACTCCCGCTTGCTTTTTTAACAGGCATAAAAATCAAAGAACTCACTAAGATTTCTGCGGTTACTTCAGTTCAATATAAATACCTCAATACAAATCCATTTGACTCTTTGTACTTTGCTGTATTGGCGATGTCTGCAGAATTAAGCACCGGTATGCTAGCCTTATTTTCAATCGCAAAATATGACCAATCAATCGCTGTACTTGTTGTAGAATCCAGTGGAAAGTTTTATAAAAAAGCGGTAGGGGAAATTGATTTCATTTGCGAAGATGGAGAGCTATTCCAGGAAGGAATTGAAAAGTGTGTCCAAGAAAACGAATCAAAAATTGTAAAAGCAAAGTCAAAAGGATTCAATCAGCAAAATGAATTGGTTTGTGAATACGAATTCACATGGAGTTTTAAAGTTCGTTCAATACAATAGAAACTCGTACGAAAATCATGTGTAACGTATTTAAGTCAAATCAACGTATTATTCAACTAGGTAGCAGATTAACCAATATTTTTATTCTAGGAAGTATCCAGTAAAACATCATATTTAGTTTAAGCTTAAAAAACAAATATCACTTCTAACTTAAAGCACTATCGTTCCTATAAAAATGTATGTGAGAAATAACACAAATTAGATGTACGTATTATCAACAGTATAATTATTGAGCATTACGCCCTCAACAGATTCGTAAAGACATTTCATTAATTAATAGTACAAATTATAATGTTTAATCTAAAGATGAGTCTAAAAGAACCATTAATACTCACTAGCGTCTCCACAAGGATTCGCAGCAGCATCAATTCCACAACGATCAAAAGGTTTTATGTTAAGGTCAACCGAAATCAAATAATCCAACCGAATAATCAGTCCGTTATTCGTCTCTAAAAACTCAGCCCCATCCTTCACAAAAACCCTACTCAACCGGTCAACAACCTTTACCCGGTCCCAATCAACCGTTTCATACCAAATAGAAATATTTATTCCGCTGTTTACATATTTTAAAATACGCTTCTTAAACTCATTAAGAATAGGATGATAAGAAGAAATAGGTTTCGACACAACTTCAAGATAAACAAAAAAAACGTCCCCTTAAGTCATAAAAATATACAATAGAATACCCCACCAGTAAATTTTATTTAAGTTTTTATAACCATGATACAAACCTCCAGATTATTCCTTTTAAAAACGGCTTGAGAGGAATTGGTGTTGGCTTGTATACGCTAGTAATGAATATTGAACATCAGTTTTAAAAATATTGAGACACTATTGGTCAATGGAAGTTCATTCACCAATACTTAATTTGGATACTGGAGTAAAAACTAACGTAATTTCCGCTTATAATAAACACCAAAAACAAACGACTTTATAAACAACACCGCACTTGTAATACTTAAGTACAACATAAATACATTTGCTGATTGGTTATATAAATAATAGCATAATATAGCCCCTATTGTAAATAAGAATTGTTGCGCCAAAGCATAAATCAATTTCACTTCTATTTTGCGACTTTTTGAATTTACTTCTAACTCGCCATTTTCGGCTTGAGCTAAAAAAACCTCCATTTTACGAGGTAAAGAAATCAGTCTTAACGCTTGCTGTTGCAGTGTGGTTTTTAAAATCATTTCCAAGCTTTCTTTCTGAATGGCCATTCTATATAAGTTGGGCTTTACCGTTTTAAAAACATCTACATTAGGTGCTAACTCAGTTGTTATGCCCATTATTAAAGCAATGGTTCGATTGAGTAAAACCCAGTCTTTTGGAATTTTAACGACTTCCTCAATTTCCTTTAAATCAATCTTTTTTAAGATTGAAAAGACTTTAGAAAAATCAATTTGATCCATGTCCACTTGATTAATATTTATGCTTTCTATTTTTAACTCATTTACTAAAAAATCACCTATAAGACGTATTATTTTTTTACATACCTGATGCACTCCAGGGGCATCCCCAATAAACCCCATTTTTTTAAAGCCAGTAATCATTAAGTTCTCATCCTTCAAAATGGCTGCTTGCATTAGGATAATAATGCCTTCTTTCATTTTTTTACCGAGGTTTCCTACTGCCCCAAAATCCAACAATACAATTTGGCCACTTTCATTAACCAATACATTTCCAGGATGAGGATCGGCATGATAAACACCATCGATAAAAATGTTTTTACTGAAGATGTCTAAGAAGTTTTTTATAACTACTTCTGTATCTATACCGTTTTGAGCTAAAAACGCACGATCGGTTATTTTCTCCCCCTCTACAAAATCCATTACCAATACTTTACCAGTACTTAATTGATTGTAAACCTTGGGAATAACAATTCGATCGTCCTTTTTTAAGTTACTCGAGATAATTTCAATTTGTTGCGCTTCATGTACATAATCCAACTCTTCTTGAATCATTTTTTTCACCTCTTCAAAAACGCTATTAAACCCGGGTATTTTAATGAATACTTGAACGATTCTAAACAGTTTTAATATCAAGTCTAAATCCAACTTAGCAATCTCTTCGATGTTTAAATGCTGGACTTTAACAGCTACTATTTCTCCTGATTTAAGCGTCCCTTTATGCACCTGTCCAATCGACGCCGTGCCAATTGGGGTTTCATTAAATGAACTGAAGAAATCAGTTAAATTCCCTTTTAATTCTGATTCTATTCTCGTTTTAATTTGAGTAAATGGACGCGTTACAGAATGGCTTTGAGCTTTTTCAAATTCTTTAATATAGGCTTCAGGAAGAATCCCCGACATAGTGGATACTTGTTGCGAAAACTTAACAAACAAACCTTCCAATTGCATAAAAACTTCCGCTATTTGCACAGCCGACTTCTGATGAAGTTTTAACAATCTTTTTTCCTTTAATTTTTGGTGTAAAAAAGGAGAATATAGTTTAAACCACAAAAACCGTGGTAATACACTAAAAAATAGTCTGTTTACTTTTCGGGCTCTGCCAACAACGGTATATTCCATCTTTATTAAATTTCCAGTTCAATATTAATAAATAATGTACCGCGTACCCTATTTAATTAGGATTAATTAGTAATTAAAATACTTAACGATTACTGTTTCTTTTTTTAAAAATGTCGATCAAAAAATCTTCTAGTCCATTTGCTTTCATATCCTGAACTGCAGCGAGTTGTTTTCCTAATTTACCTTTAGGAAACCCCTTTCCTTTAAACCACGTTAAATAGTGATCGGGCAAATAAACCAGTGGCTTGTCTTGATATTTACCAAATGGCATTTTTGCGTTGAGGATATCAACTAGATCTTTTTTAAACGCTTCATCTGAAAATTCCATGTTGTAAAAATATGGAATTTTCGGTTTGATTTAAAATAGGGAATGGTGAATTTTGGTTGTTGCAGGTCTTGTATATCTGGCAGAAATGCGGGTTTAACCCAAAATATAAAAATGGGGGAATCAATGAGATTAGCCTGTAAATAATTTTACGATTCTTCAAATTGTTCACCCAAAAGTTCCTCAATCATCAATGCATAATCGTATTGTAAATCCTCATGTAAACTGGCGATTTTCTTACGTACCATTTCCAATTGCTTATCGTAAATAGATAATAAACTGCCATTGTGTTCATAATACTCGCTTACGCTTTTAACCTTGGAACAAAAATAAATAAGGATATCTGCTTCTGTTTCTTTGTTTTTGGAGTATCTAATATATTTCTTACACCCTCTTAATACTTTCCTTACTCCTTTATTTATAAAGTAATAACTTGCCATATTAATGTCGTCAAATTGAGCATCGATTTCATGTTTTATGTCTCGTATATAACCTGCTTCATCCTGCCGTTCGAAAAGTAAATACGTTAAAAGTTCCTTATTTTCTTTTTTATATTTCGTTAGCAACAAACATAACTCTGTAATCTCCTCATCAGACTTCTGTTTTAATTCTAATTTAATATCTCTTAAAGATGCAGCTTTCATGATTGTAAGATAGAAATTAGAATTTTCTAGTGCCTTATTTTTAGCCTTAAATTCATTCAATTATTGCCTATCTGGTTTTTAAATAGTAGTAAAATGTTGAGTATCTAAAACTAACCACACTATGTAACGCATATTTGTGTACATTTGCAGTGCTTGTAGATAGCTTCCATTTTCTACGAGTATTTTGAGAAAAGAGACTTATGTTACAATAAGTCTCTTTTTTTATGTCCTTTTTCATCTAACAATTCCACAAAATAAGCTTTCCTCTTTTAACCAAAAAAAACCGATTTAAAACAAAAAAGGCAGTAAACCGTCTTAATGATTACTACCTTTTTGTTCTATATTCCTGGAAAAAACCTTTAAATCACTTCTTTACAAAAGCAACTGTTTCTGCATAATTTTTCCCGTTCATTTTAGCAACATTAATCCCTACAGTTAAGTAGGAGATATCTAATGATACTTGCTCTAAACTAGTTTGGAATATTTGACTTACAACGACTTGTCCATTAATATTAATAACTTCCATTGTGTTTACATCTTCAATTCCTGCAAAAAGAACCGCATTATTTGTAGGATTAGGGCATACAATTATGTAATCTAAAGAATTAATCTTAAAAGTAAACGATGTTGAAACCGATCTCCCAGCGTTTAGAACATCAACATTATTTAAATAAAAACTTCATCATAAATATCAGTCATCTTGTAATATTTTATTGTTTGTCCAAAAGCACCTTCCTCAACCCAGTTAGACTCTAATCTAGTAATCATATGCAAAGAAGAACCACAATCATTTGAAATTTCAACAGATTTAACTCTATTTACACTGTTTGCAAAGAAAACGTTGTTATACTACTCTTAATTTGATTCATATAAAAGTTTAATTGGATTTGCCCAAGGACAAGAAACCTCATTCCATTAGAAAATTCCAATACCAAAAATTATTTTGTTTCCGTTAATGTTTAATTTATAGTGGCTTAAAGAATTGTGTTTAATAATGGATACACGATTACAAACCGCATGATTTCAAACGATAATTAGCGCATATAATTAATTATATGCCCGAAAATAATTTACTAAAAAAACTGAATTGGGAGCTTATTAAACAACAAAGTCCCGTTAGCTGTTAATCGTTCTTAAACTTTCTAAAATTCTCTGAATCCTTCCAAAAAGTACGGCAATCCTCCATTTCTTTTTTTACGTATTTTTTCTTGTTCGATTTAACAACCTCCCAATCTATGCCATGTAATTCTCCATAAACTTTATAGAAACTATCCCCTTGATTCTTACTCATTTTATGAATCACTAAAGCGCTTAAAAGAGGGCGCCCTTTTCCATGCTCATAAACAGATACATCACCAACATCTTCAACAAGGTACTCTCTGTCTTCAGGATCTCTTAAATCATAGTTAAGGTCCAATTGATCAACTAATTTAGAGTAACTAATCGTAATATTCCCAGTTCGAGCAATTGTTATTAGGTAATCTCTTATTTCTTTCATGTATTTATCCTTCTCAATCCAAGATAAAGAATCCATATGGAACCCAGGATTAAAACATCGGACGGGTATTTAATTAATTCATCCTGTTTTAGAGTTCTCTAACCTGAGGCAGTGCGCCACATATTTAATTAAAGAAGTTTCAAAAATCATTTTTAAATTTAAGTTCTTAACCTTATTCAAGCTCGTAATACAAGAACTATTCTAAAATTACCGCTAGAATAAAACGATAGTTTAATGAAAAATTCAGAAAAACACTAGAGGTGAATTGTTTTAGTTATTTAGGTCATGCGTAAAAAGAGAAATTCTTAGAAGAATGAAGTGGATAACAGTTTATTCAAAACACTGAAATAAAAATTAATTTATCCTTAAGATTGCAAAGCCATTCAAGGTTACTAAACACATCTAAAGGTAGTATAATGGGAAATTATTATGTTTTTTCGTTGAATTATAAAACAACAAAAAAAAATCCCAATCTTTGAGTAAGTAACATAGGTAAAAAAATTGTCCACTTTATTTTTGATGTAGTTTTGGAACAACTCAACCACGATGGACTTACTTAATTTTTCAACTAGATTTTCAAAGCTAATCTTGTACCAAAAATAAGCTCTTGTTCAGGGTTCTGACGATTACTTTGATGATCAAAACGAACAAAAAGTTTCAACTTCACATTTTTCTTCAACCGCACCTTTGCTCCGATAGAAAATCTATTGTTATCAATATAATTTTTATTGTCAAATCTGAACGTGAAATCATACTGAAAGTAAGGCTTAACCTTCTTAAAATAATCGTATTTTATTGCTATTTTATCCCTAATATGAGACTTAGTTTCGCCTGTATAATCCCTAACATCAAACTGAAATCCAAGTTGATTGGAGAATTTAAAATTCCCCTTCAAAATATTCAATTTATAGTGCCCAGCATACCTGCGTAACCGATAATCCTCTCCATCTTCCCATGTTGTGCGGTATAATAATCCAAGTTGCGATAACTTAGATAATTTTCTTTTCAATCCAACTTCAATTAAATTTCGCTCTATTTCAAAGTCATCTACCCCAAAACGTTGCTCCGCTTGAAATGACATCTCCATTTTTTTAAACACTTTAAACTTAACCCCGTAACCCAACCAAAAATCTTGATTTAATTTAGAAGAGGATTGCCCTTTTGTTGTTCCAACAATTAAAAGGAATATTATGAGTACCAATTGCTTCATTTCAAATTATATTTTTTCCTAATGAAATGATCTCTTCTCTCAAAATCTCTCAGCATTTTTTCTGTTTCCCAATTCCATTTGTAAAGGCTTGTAGGAAAACTATGCTTTGCAATTTGGTACAAAATAGCTTTATCAATTTCATCTCTCATCACTGCAACAATTGTATTAAACGCAGCTGGTGACCAATAAGTATATAACACCTTCTGTCTGTTTTTTAAGCGATCATCAAAACCATCTACTTTCTTAAAGGCCCTGTACATCTTCCCTAAATCATGACTAACATATTCTAGCTCAGGCATTAATGGATTCTTAGTTTTTTCAGAAGCATGATCTAAATCGTACAATACAAATCGAAATGGCGCCCCTAACACACTATACATTCTTATGTTGTTATGCGGCCAATCTATATTCCCAATGTAATCCTGAAAAATAACATAATCTATAAAGCTAGATTCGTCAACCAAAGTTGAAATTTCGATAGGATCACCTCTATCAATCGCCGATTCTAAATCAGTAGTTAATCCAGCATCCCCTTCGTTGTGCTCTATGTTTCCATTATCAACATCAACTTTGTAAACAACAACTTGGCTAGTATCAACATTTTCTAGCGACGCAATACTCTTTAAATTACTTTCTGATCTGATGTTTAGCAATCCATAATAGCTGTTATTTACAAATACTTGGGCAGCAGAACCTGTTCGCATCATCAAAACATCCAAATCAGATTTTTCTGCAAGTTTAGTTAAGGCCTTATCTTTCATCATCGTTTTTGTGAAATCTTGGCCTGAATTTCTCAATCTGAAATTATTTATGCGCTCCCAGTTTTCATTCTCGTACCCTTCAGAATATGAGAATAATTTCAATCTTCTATTATCTAATTCCTCATCAAAAATAATCTCTAATGATTTTAAGGAATACTTTACAGAAGCATGCCCTTTTATTCTCAAGTAAACAGGTACATCTAGGATTGTAGTATCTTTTGAGTAATTAAAGAATGCTTTGGTATAAATTTTAGTGTAGGGGTTATCCACCATAACATACCATTTTTGGTTATCTACCTCAATATTAATTATAGGCAAATCGGTTTCTATGTTTCCAAATGTCAAATTATGTACATCTGGTAAATCCATTGCTGATTCTTCAATATTATTACAACTTATAAAAATAAGTGCTAAAAATGATACGACTGCTGTTACTCTCCTCATTTCCAAAAATTGTATTGTATTCCAGTAGAAATTAAATAGCGTGGATTTTCGATCACATATATATCTTGATTCGGATAAATAATTCTTTCGTAACCAATCATACCGCTGAATTTATCATTAAAATTGTATTGATAATAAATCATAAAATTATATCTAAATAAATCGCTCATCTGGCTACGAAAATCTTTTATATCTGCGTTTGCTGTTGTATTAATCCCAAATTGAATTTGATGCTTTGTTAACAAAGTGTAATTAAACCCAACATTTAATGTAGGCAATACAACCTGGCCTGATAACTCTGTTAAAGCCGTTTTAGCATTCATCTGATAAACTCGAATACCAATTCCTAAATTAACGGCAAAGTCTGTACTTAATATTGGTTGAAAAAAATTAGCTGATCCCGAAATACCATAGGTGGAAACATCACTTATTTCGTACTCATTTAAAAAGAAGGGTTTTATATCAAAACCCAGCTCTCCATTTAACTGGGCTGTAAAACCCTTTACCTGAGCTGTGCTATTTAAGAAAAGAACTATTAAAAATAGTATAGAGAATAATTTACGCAAAATATTGTAGCTAATTTGAAACAAAACTAATCCAATCAGATTTATCTACCAACAGCTTTCTGCTGGATGGAACATAATCCAATGTCAAAAGATATCCCAAAATAACACCATTTTTGAATAATAAACACGAACCATCTATTCTTAAATAACTTACACATGATATATACATTCACTTAATCTAAAGTAATTGAATATTTACTTAACTTCAATTTAGCTCAAAAAAAAGTACTTTTTAAGCGGTTTAGTAGTTGTTTAGTTTGATAAATAGCAAACTAAAATCTTCCTCCATTTTTTGTTTTTTTGCGGCATAATTATTGATAATTAAAGAAAAAAACAACAAATGAAAACTACCCTTATTTATGTTTTAATCAGCTTCTGCTGTTTAACTTCTTTCTCTCAGAACTATGTTAAACTTAAGTACGATGAAAACATTGATCTATCCCAAAAAACCTCAATTATTATTGGATTTGAGTACGATACCAAAAAAGATAAAATTAAACAAAAAGGGAAATACTTTAACAAATCGGGAATTCTAGGAAGAATCCATTTAGCAGTAATTGGAGGTAAGTATTACGAAGGTACTGGCGAAGTTGAAATTCATCCAACTACTGCTAAAAACAATAACAATTCTATTGTTTTTATATACAATCACCCTCTAAACCAAAAAATAGAGATTAAAGACACTCTCAAGTTGCCAAACTTAATTGGGCTAAAAATGGCTAACGCTCCTTTAAAGCATCTTTATCCTAATTTGAAATACAAAATGAATCTTGAGGCTAGTTTTTCAAACGGAAAAACACAATTTATCCCAAACAAAAAAATCTACACTTTTTTACTTACAAACAAAATTAACATAGAAATAAACGGTGCTGAAAGAGTACCTGAAGGTTCAATTACCGTAGATAATATATTAGATGATTCGTTAAAGAATTTTGTTTCATTTAGATACACGTCTAATGAACGCAATTTTAAAGCATCTGTAGATAGTTTTGTAATACCTGATTTATTAAATATAAATATTTCACCAAAAAAGTTCAGCTATGGTGCTATAAATAAACTAGTTGTAACAGCTTCTTTTTCAAACGGTAAACAAGAGGAGTTTAGTGGGGAAAAACTCCAAAATTTGTTAGCTGGATATGGTATTAATGCCTCTACAAAAAATGGAGAAATTATAAATGGTGCTTTCACAACTTTTAAATTTTCAGAAACAAAATCTAACTCTGCATACCTTAATTTAAAATCGAATAGAATGAATGAAAATTACACCTTTCCTATTGTTCTAGACAAATCTTATTCCTACAAAGCAAACAAAACAAAAAGCAGTCCTTCTTTTAATGGTAATCACGGTGAGCATCTAACAATTTTAATTTCTGAAATACCTTACCGAAAAAATATTTTTAAAATTAACATTTCCACTAATACAAAAACAGATACGTTTTATTTAAATCCTAATCTAGGAAATTTAACCATTGAATCTTTAGGTTCAAATGGCTCTATTGGGAAAAAAGGTATAAATGGCAAAGATGAATTTGAAAACTCAAAGGCAACACGCGGTGAAAATGGAGGTAGTGGAGGCGACGGTGGCGACGGCGGAAATATCAACATTCACTTACCTAAATCATTCAGTAAATTTATCCAAACGATAAAATTAAAAAATGATGGAGGAAAAGGCGGGCAAGGTGGATCTGGAGGTAGTGGTGGAATCTTCCTTGACGATAGTGAGCCTAAAGGTTCTTTTTGGCTAAGCATGCTAGGGTCGATTGTTGTTGGAACTCCCGGAATGAATGATGGAAGTTCAGGAGAATCAGGAAGGAATGGAAGAAACGGAGAAATAAATTTCATTTATTATTAAAAAAGCCAACGTTCTATTTTTTCACTATAAAACATCTAGACATCCTTATTATATAATACTCCCCAATTTTAGGAC
>TARA_B110000093_G_scaffold64963_1_pt1 | contig 20491 bp, 5 predicted proteins | sample TARA_B110000093 | Tara Oceans TARA_B110000093 (sample SAMEA4397390) | marine metagenome | biome: Polar Biome; feature: [MIX] marine epipelagic wind mixed layer (ENVO:01000061); material: water (ENVO:00002006), including particulate matter (ENVO:01000060) such as... | depth 10-100 m | reverse complement strand
AGATTGGTATGATAGTACTGGAACATATTATCATAATTTTAATAATCTAAATAGTTATTCTTTAAATTTTGATGGTGTTGATGATTATGTAGTTACATCTAACGATGTCTTTACAAATTCAGATATTCAGAATGGTTCAGTCAGTTGCTATGTTATGTTAAATGATACATTGTCTGATCAACATATATTTTCTTTAGAGGGTTATGTTGAGATTGCATTAAGAAAAGAAAATTCTCCAATTTCTGGATGTCTTCCCAAAACATCCATAGTTTCAGTTTCAGATGGTACAAGTATTTGTTCAGGTTCAGGTGTTTACTTCCCTATTGATTCTTTAAATAATATTAATGATTGGATAAACATTACAATTACTTGGGAAAATACTAATTATATTAAAATGTATATTGATGGTGTTTTAGTTTCATCATCAGTTCCAATTAGTTTTCCTAATGTAGATGCTACCAATAGACCAATAGCATTTGGATTACATTCTTCTTTTAGTTGGAGTAATTATTTAAATGGATTAATTGATAATGTTCAAATTTGGGATAGACCTTTAAATAATTCTGAGATACAAAATTATATTCAATGCTCACCAATAGGAGATGAATCTAATTTAATTGGTTTGTGGATTTTTGAAGAGGGTAGTGGTAGTACTGTATACGATCAAACAGCTAACGGAAATAATGGAGTTATAAATGGATCAACCTTTAATATAGATGTTCCATTACAATCTTGTACTCTAACAAATTTAAATGGTTGTGATAGTACTGCAGTTCTAAATTTAACGATTAATCAAGCTGACACCTCTTATACAAATATTACAGCATGTGATAGTCTATTGTGGGGAGGAGAGTGGTATGATAGTAGTGGTACATATTTTTCTTTTAATAATAATAATAATAATTCATTGAGTTTTGATGGAGTTGATGATTATGCATATGTGCCTAATTCAATTATTCCAACTTCTGGTAATTTTAGTGTTTCATTTTGGGCTAATACAAGTTTATTATCAAGTTTTTATGCTGAAGTTGTCTCTCAAGGAATATCTAGTCAAAGTGGTTTTTATATTGGTTATGATCCAACTGGTGAAATTCGAATTGGTGATGACTGGAATAATACAGGGGTTTTCTTTCCAACTGATAGTATATGGCATTTTTATTCTTTAGTTAAGAGTTCAAATAATACACAATTTTATATTGACGGTACATTAGTTGCTTCTAAGGGTTCTGCAATTGGGAATCCAGATTCAACTTCATTTTTTATTGGAATGCAATTTCAGAATATTGGTGAATATTTCAATGGTTTTATTGATGATGTTATGGTTTGGGATATTGATCTTTCACAATCTAATATTCAAGATTATATGCTTTGTCCGCCAACGGGAAGTGAATCAGATTTGATTGGTTATTGGAATTTTGAAGAGGGTAGTGGAAATACAGTTTTTGATTTAACTTCTAATGGAAATAATGGAACAATAAATGGAGCAAATTATAATACTGATATTCCATCCCAATCTTGTGCTTTAACAAATTCAAATGGCTGCGATAGTATTGCTTTATTGAATTTAACAATTAACCCTAGTTTTATCGATACTTTAAATATTTCTGCATGTGATGATTTTTTATGGGATGGAATTGTTTATAATACATCTGGGATATTTACTAACTCTTATACTACTTTAAATAGTTGTGATTCAACAGTTATATTAAATCTTACAGTTAACATAAGTGGATGTACTGATAATTTAGCAATTAATTATAACTCGCTTGCATTATGTAATGATAGTTCTTGTATTTATCCCACAGATTTTTCTCCAAGTGTGGTTGTTAGCCTTTTAACTTTAGATTGTGATAGCTTAAATGATTTAACAATTAATGTAAGTCAAGATGCTTTAGAGATTGATATGGATACTGCATATTTTGTTTCAGATGGAGGATCTTTTACTATCTCTACAATGAGTGTTGGAGATATTATAGGTTTCGCTTCATTAGTTACAAATACAAATACTTACTCTACAAACTTATTAGTAAGTTCAATAGTATCTTCAAATCAAGCAATTATAGAATCTATTGAGATTTCTTCTGGCTTAGTTTTAGGCACTTTTGATATTTCAAATAATATATCTGGAGGAATAAGTGTAACTGCATTTAGTCCTTCTGACGGTAATACTTATACATTAAATGGAAATAGTTCATCTGTTACCTTTACTAATGTATTTTTAAATCCTACTGCAAGTATTCTTAATTTCACATCTAATATAGTCTCAGAATTAGGAGATGTAGATACACAAAGCTTTAGTTTTAATATTGTTTGTCAATGTATTACTCAATACATAGATGTTTTTATTTCCTCATGCGATGATTTTATTTGGGATGGTGTTGTTTATGATTCTACAGCAAATTATATAAATACTTATTCTGATACTTTAGGTTGTGATAGTGTTGTAACACTTAACTTAACAATTATTAATAGCTCTTCTGACACATTTAATATTATTGAATGTGATCAATATATATGGGATAGTATTGTTTATGACTCTACTGGATTATATACTAATGTTTATGCAGGTTCAAATGGTTGTGATAGTCTGATAACTTTAAATTTGACAATTAATAATGTTTCTATTGATTCATTAAATATTTTATCTTGTGATAATTTCACATGGGATGGTGTTGTTTATGATTCAACAGGATTATATACTAATATATATACTGATTTAAATGGATGTGATAGTTCAATGACCTTAAACTTAACGATTAATAATAGTTCCTTAGATTCATTAGATATTATTTCTTGTGGTGATTTTCTTTGGGACGGTGTTGTTTATGATTCAACAGGTTTTTACACTAATACTTATACTGATTTAAATGGATGTGACAGTATTGTAACAATTAATCTTATTATTGATAATATAATTTCAGTTGTTGATACTCTTTTAGTTTGTGATAGTTTAGTTTGGAATGGAAATATTTATTATCTATCAGGAAATTATACAGATACTTTTCCTTCAATTTCAGCTTGTGATAGTATAGTCACAATTAATTTAACAATATATAATAGTAGTTCTAGCACAGTTTTTATGACTAGCTGTGATAGTTACTTATGGAATGGTAAATTGTTATCATCAAGTGGAATATATGATACTGTTCTAACTAATATTCTTGGATGCGACAGTATTGAACAAATTTATTTAACAATTGTTCCATCAGTTTTTAATTCTATTAATATTCATGCTTGTGGAGAATTTTATTGGAATGGAAATTATTTAGATTCTTCTGATGTATATATTGATACGCTATCTGCAAATAATGGATGTGATAGTATTGTTATACTAAATTTAATTATTACTCCAAATATTGAATTAACATGTATTAATTTTAATGTTGATTGTTATGGCAATGCATCTGGGGAAATTGATTTAAGCATTACTGAAGGGTCAGCACCATTTTCTTTTGTTTGGTCAAACGGTTCAAATTTGGAAGATCTAAGTAATTTATTTGGAGATTCAATTTATTCTTGTACTATAACTGATAGTGCTTTTTGTACATTAGATACTAGTTTTTATATTAGTCAGCCAACAATTTTAGAAGTAACAGAAAATTTATTAAATGTTAGTTGTTTTGATGGGAATGACGGAAATATTAATCTGAATATATTTGGTGGTACTTTTCCATATTTTATCAATTGGCCTAGTACTGATACTTTTAATCTTTCTGCTGGATTTTATTCTTATGAAATTTCAGACTCAAATGGTTGTATAATTATAGATTCAGCTTTGATTACACAGCCAGACCCAATACTTTTTAATGTTAATGCTTTAAATGTTAGCTGTTTTGGTGAATCAACAGGGTCTCTTGAAATTAGTGTTTTAATCGGATCTGGAGTATTTCCATATTCTTATGAATGGACAGGCCCAAATTTATTTTCTTCAAGTCAAAGTAATATTTATAATTTATTTGCTGGTGACTATTATTTAACAATAACTGATGGAAATAACTGTATAGTAGATACATTTTTTACATTAACTGAACCTATAAATTTACCACTTATTACAAATATTCAAATTTCTAATTATAATGGTTATAATATTGGATGCAAAGGTGATAGTAGTGGTTGGGTTTCAGTATTAGTTAATGGAGGATATGGTCCTCACACATATTTATGGTCTAATTTTTCTACTTCAGATTCAATTTTTAATCTTACTTCAGGAATATATAATTTAGAATTAACTGATAGTCTTGGATGTATTATCATTTTTGATTTTCCTATCATTGAGCCTGCTAATATTGTAACTTCTTCTATTATTTCAACAACTGATTATAACGGTTATAATATTAGTTGTTTTTCTTTTAATGATGGTGCATTATTAGGATTAGCAAATGGGGGAGTTCCTCCATATTCTTATTCTTGGAATACAGTTCTTTTAAATGATAGTATTACTAATTTGTATTTCGGTGATTATCAACTTACAGTAAATGATATAAATAATTGCTCATCAACTAGTTTAATAAATTTAACTGAGCCTGATTCATTATATTTAGACATAATAACAGTGACAGATACTTGTTCTAAGGGAGTAGGTCAGTCAACAGTAACTTCAAATGGAGGTGTTCCTGCTTATACCTATTCTTGGAGTGATGGTTCCAATTCTTCTACAGTTTCAAATTTTTATGAAGGTATTTATGAAGTTATTGTGACTGATGCAAATCTCTGCCAAGTTTCTGATTCAATAGAAATTTTAAATCTCCCAAGTCCACTAATAGATTTTGGGATTTTTCCTGATAATCAAAGATTATTTGATCAGATTGATGATCCAATAGTATTTATTGATTTTACTAATCCAATTTGGCAAAGTATTATTTCTTGGGATTGGGATTTTGATGATGGTAGTTTTGGTATTGATTCAATTGCTTATCATTCTTTTGCAGACACTGGAGTTTATATTATTATGCTTACAACAATTTCAGAATATAATTGTATAGATACCATAACTAAAAAATTAACAATTACTGATTACTCTTTATATATTCCAAATTCCTTTACGCCTTTTTCTTCTAATGATAATATTAATAATATTTTTAAAGCTTATGGTGTTGGAGTTAAGAATTTTAAAATGGAAATTTATTCTAGATGGGGTGAAAGAATATTTCAAAGTAATTCCTTAAATCTTGGATGGGATGGAACTTCTTATAAGGGTAGTCAAGTTCCAGTTGGTATATATATTTACTTAATAGAAACTCAAAATATTTATGGTGAGATTTTTAAATATAATGGTCAAGTTAAATTAATACGATAGGGATATTGCTTTTAAAAATGTTAATAAGTTGTTAATAAACTGTATATTTGTTGACATTTTTAAAAATTTATCTGATATGAAGAGAATATTATTTTTTTGTCTATTATTTGTTTTTGCTAATATTTCAAATGCGCAAACTATTGATAGTGTAATAACAACTAATCCAATTTTATGCAATTCTGGTATTGGAGATATTACTGTATATACTAATTCAACTGGTAATGTTCTTTATGACTTATTATATTTAAATACATCAGGTAATTGGCAAACTATGCTTAGTCCAACATTATCATTTACAGATGATTTTACAATAAGTAATATTCCTGGATTATTTTATAGAGTTAGAATACTTGACCTAACTACAAGCCTTGAGATTGATTCTTATGATCATTTATTAATAGACCCCCCTTTATTATTTTTAGATCCTTCTAATGGGATATCTTCATCTTTAGTTTCTTGTTTTAATGGTAATGATGGAACTTCAACAATAAATATGATGGGAGGTACTTCTCCATATTCATATTTGTGGTCAAATGGTCAAAATACACAAACAGCTTCCGGATTGTCTGCAGGTATTTACTCTTGTGTCATTACAGATACTAATGGTTGTGTTTTTAATGGTAATCCAATTTCTGTTACTGTTTCACAGCCACAATCTCCTGTTGATCCTTCTTTATTTTCTACTATTTTAAATGTTAGCTGTTTTGGTGATTCAAGTGGTTCAATTAGCCTTACCACGTCTGGCGGAACCCCACCATATTCTTATTCTTGGTCTAATGGAGGCACAACTGCCAGTATAAATAATTTATTTTTAGGCACTTATTCTGTTATGGTTACTGATGATAATGGATGTTCTCAATCTTCATTTTCTTCTTTACCAGACAGTAATCAATTTTTAATTTCTCAGCCTTTAAATCCTCTTTCATTTTCCTCTTCTAAAGTTGATGTAAATTGTAAAGGTGAAGCAACTGGTAGTATTTCATTAAACCTTTCTGGAGGAACTTCGCCTTATACTTATTTATGGTCTAATGGTTCATTAACATCATCAATAAATAACTTATTTGCTGGCACTTATCATTTTACTTTAACAGATGCAAATTTATGTACTATTGATGATAGTATTATTATAATAGAGCCAGACTCTCTTATTTCAAGTAATACTAGCAGTGTAGATGTTTCTTGCTTTGGTTATATTGATGGAACTTTTAATGTTAGTGTTAATGGTGGGACTTCACCGTTTACTTACTTATGGTCAAATGGAAGTATTAATGATTCATATAATTTTGCTTCTGCAAATACTTATTACGTTGAAATTACTGATAATAATGGTTGTTTAATTAATGATACTGTAATTGTAAGTCAACCAAATCAGATCACTATTTCATTTTCTTTAGATAGTATTAATTGTCCATCAGGTAATGACGGTGTTTTATCAGCTCAAGCTTTTGGAGGTGTTCCAAATTTTAATTACTCATGGACATCATCTAATTCAAATGGTTTTTCTAGCTTAAATGATTCAACTATTGAACAAATTTCTGAAGGAACTTATACAGTTGTAGTTGATGATAACAATTTATGTACCGAAACTTTTTCTATTCTAGTAGCTGATCCTGATCCTATTGTAATTTCAGCTCAAGTTATTGATGCTTCATGTAATGGAGATAACGATGGATCTATTGCTGCAAATATTTTAGGAGCAACTCCTCCTTTTTCTTATTCATGGCTTCCTGATGGTCAAACAACTTCTTATATTTCATCTTTAATTGCCGGTTCATATACTGTTAATGTTAATGATGCTAATAATTGTTATTCATCTTTAGGTTCTGCTTCTTCAACTTTTATTGTTAATGAACCACTTCTTCCTTTAGAAGTTAGTATTGATACTACAGCTATTTTGTGCTTTGGACAATCAAATGGAACTGCATCAGCTTATCCTATTGGAGGAACATCTCCATATACATATATGTGGTCAACTTCTGAAACAACTTCTTCAATAAGTAATCTAAGTTCTGGAACATATTCCGTAATTGTTGAAGATGCTAAATTGTGTCAACATACTGTTTATTTTAATATGACTGACCCAGATGCCTTAAATGTTTCCTCAACTATTGTCAACCCTTCTTGTTTTGGATCTAATAATGGTACTGCATTAGTTACTCCAAGCGGTGGTAATGGTATATATTCATATTTATGGTCAAATGGTCATACAGGACAATCAATCTCTGCATTAGGTGCTGGAACAATAGGAGTTACAATAACAGATGGTACAAATATTTGTTCAGTATCACAGACTTTTCAAATTAGTCAACCTAATGAAATTGTTGTAAGTGTTACTACCAATAATAATCTTTGTTTTGAAGGTTCAACAGGAACTGCAAATAGTCAAGTGACTGATCCTTTCCCACCTTTTACATATTTATGGTCTAATTTGGATACTGTTCCAAATATTTCAAATCTATCTGCTGGTACTTATAATCTTACAGTAGGAAATTCTAATAATTGTGAACAGTCATTTATTTTTGTTAATGGAAACTCCTTTACAACATCTACTTTTGATATATTAGAACCACAACCAATTTCTCTGACATCTGTTGTCTCTAATATTTCTGTAAATGGCGCTAACGATGGTTCAATTTCAGTGATAGCAAGCGGAGGAATATCTCCATTTACTTATTCTTGGACTGGTCCTAATGGTTTTTTAAGTACTTTATCAAGTTTAATTAGTTTAAGTTCTGGTTTTTATCAAGTAACTGTAACAGATATATATGGATGTTCTTATAGTGAGCAATTTGTTATAAATGAACCTAATTGTAATATTACTATTGATACCACATATTTACCTCCATTATGTCATAATGATAATGCTCAAGAGCTCTCTTGGTTAAATTCGGGTGGATTAGGACCCTACACTAGCGAACTAATTGATAACAACAATAATATTTGGTATGGTCCGAGTAGTGGTCTAAATCCTATAAGTTTAAATAATTCTTTACCGCCAGGGCTTTATACTTTAAGTGTTTCTGATATGAGTGGTTGTTACTCAACATTAAATATTCCAATTATTCAGCCTGATTCATTATTAATTTCTTTTGTGTCATCAGATATACAATGTTTCGGAGATAATAATGGTTCACTTTCAGCTATTGCAACTGGAGGAACTACATTATCTTCAAATTCTTATAACTATTCTTGGTCTCCAGGAAACCAATCAACTTTTAATATATCCAATCTTATTGCCGGAACATATTCTGTAGTTGTTACAGATGAAAATAATTGTCAACTTTCATCTTCGTATTTATTAAACGAACCAAATCAATTAATTGTTGATAGTATTATTTCTACATATATTTCTTGTAATCCTGGAGTCGATGGTACTGCATCTGTTTTTACAAGTGGTGGTATTCAACCATATTATTATAGTTGGAATATTCCAAATAATGGTATAACTCAAACAACCCAAATTGCTTCTCAATTATCATTTTCAGGTAATTATTCTGTAACTGTTTCAGATAGTAATAACTGTTTTGTTTCTGATAATATCTATGTCTATAACGCACCAAATTTATTATTAACAGATTCTATTGTAGAGCCTTTATGCTATAATGATTCTAATGGAATTATTTATGCTAATGCATCAGGTGGATCATCCCCTTATACATATAGCTGGTCAATTAATGGGGTTTCTGGATTATATAGTAATTCTTCTTTTATAGCAAATTTATCTTCTGCAAATTATAGTGTTATTGTTGAAGATGTATTTGGTTGTGTTAATCAATTTACAACTCAAATTTCAAATCCCTCATTATTAACAATTTCTTCATCTGTTATAGATGTTTCATTGAATGGTGCAAATGATGGGTCAATTAACACATATGTAAGTGGTGGTACAGGTTCAGGAACATATTCATACTCTTGGAATGGTCCAAACGGTTTTAATTCTTCTTTAGAAAACATTTCATATTTATATGCTGGAACATACACTTTAGTAGTTGTTGATGGTAATGGCTGTTCAACTACATTTTTAGAAGTTGTTAATGAGCCTTCTTGTAATCTTAATTTTGATTCAACAGTTACTTACGTTACTCAACCTATATGTTACGGTCAGACTGGACAAATAACATGGATGGCTAATGGTGGGGGTCAAACTCTTAATCCAACATCTATAACAAATAATGTTAGTGGTTTGGTTTTATTCAATCAAACTACTTTACCAAATCAAATTTATAATCAAAATTTAAGTAATGGTAATTATAGTCTTTTTGTTGAGGATGAATTTGGTTGTTCTGATATATTAAATTTTACAATTTTATCTACGAACTTATTATCTGCCAATATTACTTCTGATTCTGTAAATTGTTTTGGTGGTTCTGATGGTTCTATGTTTTTAGAAGGAATAGGTGGTACTCCTCCTTACTATATTAACTATGGAACGGATCCTATTACTGGAGCACCAGTAAATGAAAATTTTTTAACAGTTGGTAATTACATTGCAACTATAACAGATGTTAATGGTTGTTTAAGTAATCCTTCATTTTTTAATATTGAAATATTTGAACCAAATCAAATTTTTGTTAATTATGTTTCAAATCCTGTTAGCTGTTTTGGTTCATCAGATGGAGATGTCAGCATTTCAGTTATTGGCGGTACAAACCCTTATACCTACACTTGGCAAGGAAATTTATTGGGAACAACAACTCCTATAGTAAGTAATTTAACTGCAAATAATTATTTTGTAGAAGTTTCAGATGTTAATGGTTGTTATTCTGACCCTCAAATAACTTCTGTAAATATTTCTGGCCCTAATAATGGCTTAAATGTATCTATTAATCCTGTTGATGCATCTTGTTATAATTTTGCTGATGGGCAAGCCCAGGCGTTTGCTAATGGTGGAACACCTCCATATTCTTATCAGTGGAATAATGGTCAAACATCTCAAATAATTACTGGATTATATAGTGGTACTTATACATGTACAGTAACTGATGCTAATGGATGTATTAATTATGATGTTACTATGGTAAATGAACCAAATGAAATAAATATAAATTTATCAACTAATGATATTTCATGTTTTGGTTTAAATGACGGTAATGCATTTGTTAATCCAAATGGAGGCTCTGGTAATGGTTTTGGAATTTTATGGAGTATTATAGATCCACTGACTGGTTTATTAAATACAAATTTAAATGTATCAAATATTGGCACAGGAGTATTTAGTGTTACTATAAATGATTTTTCACTCCCTGGCTGTAACGTAACAAGTAACTTTATTATTTCTCAGCCTAACATGCAACAAATTTTTACTAACGAAGACAATATTGTAACTTGTTATAATGGAAATGATGGAGCGCTTAGTGTAAATGTTATTGGAGGTACTTCTCCATATTTATATAACTGGTCAACAAGTATAAATAATAGTTTGTCAACTTCAGATTTTGTATCAAATTTAAATTCTCAAATGTACTATGTTGATGTTATTGACAGTAGTGGATGTTTAATTTCTGATAGTATTTTTCTAAATTCAAATGACCAAATTATACCTAATTTATCATTTAATCCAGTTAGTTGTAATGGTGGTAATGATGGGATTGCTTTAGTAAATCCATCAGGAGGTACTTCACCTTATACATATTTCTGGTCTGTTACTGGATCTACATCTTCTTCAAGTACTGGTTTAAATGCAATCACAAATTACTCAGTTCAAATTACTGATATAAATAACTGCCCAACATTTAGTACAACTTTTACTGTTCCAGAACCAGATAGTATTACAATTTTTGTAACTGTTGATAGTGTATCTTGTTATTTAGGAACAGATGGTCAAATTTTTATTGATAGTATTAGCGGAGGAGTAGGGCCTTATTCATATTTATGGTCAAATGGTAGTACAAATGATTCATTAACAAATTTAATTATTGGTTCTTATAATTGTATTGTTACTGATGCAATTGGTTGTATTGATAGTTCAAATATTTATTATGTTAATGAACCAAACGAATTAATTCCAACAATTTTAATAACATCAAATTATAATGGTCTTAATTTGAGCTGTTATGGAGATTCCACAGCTGAACTTAGTGTTATTTCAACTGGGGGAAATGGATATTATACTTTTAATTGGTCTAATGGAAGCACTAATTCATATATTGATAGTTTACCGCAAGGAACATATGGTGTTACTGTATATGATGTTAAGGGTTGTTATGGTAATGATATTATTACTATTACAAATCCTGATTCAATTCAAATAAGTTTTTCTCTTTCTCAATATAATGGAAATAATATATCTTGTAATGGTTTTAATGATGGATTTATAAATACAACTATTACTGGCGGAGCTCCAATTAATTATTCCTCAATAATTTGGACTGATATAAATGGAAATCTCATATCACCATTAAATATTATAAATGATACATCACTTATTAATTTAACTGCAGGAATTTATGTGATTTCAGTTTCTGATATTAATGGTTGCACATCTTCTTCATCAATTGTATTATCTGAACCTAATTTATTAACTAATAACTATTTGACAGATAGTATTACATGCAATGGAGGAACAGATGGTATTGCATATGCTGTACCATTTGGTGGAACAGCTCCATATCAAATTTCATGGTCAACTGGCTCTAATAATGATACTGTAATTGGACTTAATGGATTTACATCTTATTTTGTTCAAATTTCAGATACAAATAATTGCCCTATGGTATTAGATACCATTCAAATACCTCAGCCTGATGTTTTACAAACTACTGAAATTATTACTACTCCTACCTGTTATGGTATTAATGATGGTCAAATTATAATTTCATCTGTTTCAGGGGCAACTGGTCCTTATACATTTGAATGGAATGATATTCTTTCTTCAACTGGAACAATACTTGCTAATATTAATTCAGGTGTATATATATGCTCTATAACTGATGTTTTAGGATGTTCTGAAGATATTATTTTTAATGTTGATACTGTTTTCTCAGTAAATGTTAATGTAAACACAATTTCTGATTATAACGGTTTACCGTTAACTTGTTATGGTGATACAAATGCATCAGTTCTTGCAAATGCTAGCGGCGGAACTGCACCTTATTCTTATTATTGGTTAAATAGTATGGTTAATGATACATTATCTAATATTGATACACTCTCAAATATTGGTGCAGGTACTTATATTGCTTACACATTAGATGCAAATGGCTGTCAAGATTTTATTACAATTTTAATAAATAATCCTGACTCTATTTCTCATGTTTTATTAACTTCTGATTATAATGGTTTTAATATTTCTTGTGATGGCTATAATGATGGATTTATTAATCTTACATTAAGTGGCGGTAATGGTATAGATTTTAATTCTTTAATTTGGAATACACTTGATACTGATACCTTAATTAATAATCTATCAGCTGGTAATTATTCTTTTTCAGTACAAGATATTAATGGGTGTAATGCAAATGGTCAAATTTCATTAAACTCTCCAGCAGCTATGTACTTAGAGTTATCTAATGATAGTTTATTATGTTTTGGTGATTCTAATGCAATAATTGAAATTGATTCTATAAATAATGGAATTACACCATTTAATTATTTGTGGAGTAATGGTGAAATTAGTTCAATTGCTAATAATTTATCGAGTGGAAATTATTCATTATTATTGACAGATGACAATAATTGTTTTATAACATCTAACACATATGTATATGAGCCGAATCCTTTAATCTCACTACTTTCTGTGACATCATCATATAATGGTTCTCAAATTAGTTGTTATGGTGCTCATGATGCAATTGCATCAATAAATTCCTTCGGGGGAGTTACGCCTTATACATATTCTATTGATTCTTCTAATTTTTATAGTTCCTCAACATTTAATAATTTAGGCCAAGGATTTTTAAATGTAATAACTAAAGATGTAAATGGCTGTTTAACTAATGATTCAATTTTAATATTACATCCAGATTTAATTACTTCTAATTTTCAAATATTATCTAATCCAACATGTGATGGGATAAACAATGGTGAAATAGTTTCTTTAACTGCTGGAGGAACTGGATTATATTCTTACCAATGGTCATCAAATAGTAGTATTTCAAATATTATTGATTCTTTATCTTCTGGTTTATATACTGTTCAAATTACGGATGATAATGGTTGTGTTCTTTCTGATACAATATTTTTAAATTCACTATATAATTTAGATGCTAACTTACAATCAACACAAGTTACATGTACAGGTTATTCTGATGGTACAGCTGAAATTAATCTTTTAAATGGTACTAGTCCTTTTGTTTATCAATGGAATAATTCAATGACAGGTTCTAATATATTTGGACTTTCAGCTGGAAATTATTTTGTATTTGTTAGTGATTCAAATGGATGTCAGTTAGTAGATTCTGTTATTGTTACAGAAAGTGATAGTGTTTTATCTATTGTTTCTACTGTTATTGAGCCTAATTGTTATTTAGATAGTAATGGTTCAATTTTTGTAGATGTTTTTGGAGGTCTTGGAGATTATGTATATACTTGGTCTACTGGAATTGGTACTGCTACAATTGGGTTAACAACTGATAGTTCTACCGCAATTATTAATTTAATAAGCAATACTTATATTTTAAATATTTCTGATTCTGTTGGGTGTATTGTAACTGACACTTTTATGATTAATCAGCCTTTACCTTTAACATATAATTTGTTGTCTAATGATATTAGTTGTTATGGAAATAATGATGGTTATGCGGATATTCAAGTAAATGGTGGTACTCAGCCCTATAATTATACTTGGAATAATCTAAATAATTTATTATCTAATAATTCATATTTAGATAGTTTATTGTCAGGTATTTATACGATTAATGTCTTTGATGATAATGGTTGTAATATTTTAGATTCAATTATTATTGAAGAACCTCAATTATTAACGTCAAGTTTTAATGTAGTCGAGCCTTTATGTAATGGTGGTAATGATGGTTCAATTTTAATAAATATTTTTGGGGGTACTGCTCCTTTCACTTCAACATATGGTTTACTAAATCCAACTAATATTTTTATAGATTCTATTGTTTATAATAATCTTGGAATTTACTCAGATACTTTATATATATATGATGATAATAATTGTTTTAATAAATTTAATGTTACAATTGATCAGCCAAGCGAATTGGTTATAATTGATTTTGTTTCTTCTGACCCAACTTGTTTTGATTATTCAAATGGTAGTGCATCAATAGTTGCTTCTGGAGGTACACTTCCTTATACTTATCAATTGTTTGACATAAATAATAACATTCTTAGTTCATCGTCTAACGTCAACAATTTATCTCATGGAAATTATTCTTTTTTAGTTAATGATAATAATGAATGCAATGTTGATAATTCATTTGATATTCTTAACCCTATTGAAATTTCTATAATTGCAAATTCAATTACTGATGTTGATTGTTATGGTGATTATTCAGGATCATTATCAGTAGATATTAACAATAATATTGGGTCAAGTCAAATAATATGGTCGCCTATTGAATTCAATACTAATATAAACAGTATTACTAATTTATGTGCAGGACAATATAATATTGTTGTTATCGATGAAAATGGTTGTACTAAAATTGATTCTTTTGAAATTACTCAAAATGACAATATATCAATTAATCTAGATGTAAGAAATTCTACTTGTAGTAATAGTATTGATGGAGAGATTGATTTAATTATTGATGGAGGTGTTTCTCCTTATTCTATCTTTAATGATTCATATGAGATAACTTCTAATATATTTAGTTCATATTTATTAGATTCTTTGCTTTCTTCTGAATATAATATTAAAATTTCTGATAGTTATAATTGTGAATTAGATACTTTAATTAATGTAGATTTTATTGGCGGGTATGATTGTATTAATGAACCAATTATAATATCTCCAAATTTTGATGGTTTTAATGATTTATGGTCTCCAATACTCGATTTAGATACAGAAATAAATGTAGTAATATTAAATAGATGGGGTCAAAAAGAGTTTGAATACAATGGTAATAGTTTATTATTTAGTTGGAACGGTTTAGCTAATTGGGGAGGATCTAAAGAATTACCTACTTCAGATTATTACTATATCATTAAATTTAATAACAATAATTTTCCAGCAAAAACTGGAGTCATTACCTTAATAAGATAAAAAAATGAGAAAATTAATAGTTTTAGTATTCACAATATTTTTTAGTGTAATTGCCTTTTCACAACAATTCCCTTTGCAATCACAGTATCAATTTAATTATTCTGTAATAAATCCTTCTGTTATTGTTGAAAATGATTTTACAAGCGTTAGAGCTTCTTTTAGACAACAGTGGGTTGGATTTTCTGAAAATCCAATTGCCACACAATATCTATCATTATATAAGGGTTTTGGTAAAAATGGTCTTGGGATTAATGTTTTTAATGATGAAACAGGTGGTGCTTTAAATAAAACTGGATTATCACTAAGTTATGCTCATAAAGTTGTTTTTTCAAATGCTGAATTATATTTTGGTCTCTCTGGAGGGGCAGCCAAAGTTAATATTTCTAATATTTCTGATCCTGCAATAATTAATAATGAAGATATTTATCCAGAAGTTTTATTTGGAGCATATTTAAAGAAAAATGATTTTAGATTTGGAATTTCTATACCTGGACTTTTAAATCAAAATATGGAACTGACAAGCTCATCGGAAAATACTTTAAAAAGAAATTTATATACAATGTTATCATATGAATATGAATTAAATAAAGATATAATTTTACTTCCTTCTGTTTTAGTTAAAACTAATGAAAGTAAAAGTCAAATTGATGCAAATTTAAACTTAAAGTTTAGTGATAAAATTTGGGTCGGAGCATCATACAGACAAGATTTTGGTGCATCTTTATTTATTGGTTTAGACCTAGGTAACTTATTTTCTATATATTCTTATGACGTATCTACAAATGATGTATATACTTACTCTAAAGGATCTCACGAATTTACAATTGGTTATGATTTTAATTCAAATATTGATTCTTCTTCATCTAAAATATCGACTAAAATTGATGAATTCTTATTTGATAGAGATAAAGATGGTATTAAAGATAGTGTAGACCTTTGTCCTGATAAATTTGGATCATTAAGAGCTCATGGATGTTTAGATAATGATAATGATGGTATACCAAATGAATATGATCTTTGTCCTAACTTATATGGTGAAATTAATCTTCAAGGATGTCCAGAGATTACTCAATTTGAAAAAAATATTGTTTATAATGCATTAAATGATTTAAACTTTGATTTTGATAAAGCTGATATTATTTATTCATCTTATCCTACTTTAACAGATATGAACTTATTGTTACTGAAAAATCCAAAAATGTTTTTACATATTACAGGATTTTCATCATCTGAAGGGAGTGAAGATTATAATTTAGGACTATCTGCTCGTAGAGCAAAAGCAGTTCAAAACTTTTTTATTAAAAGAGGTGTTAAAAAAAGTAGATTAATTTTAGATTATTATGGTGAATCTAGACCTTTAAATGATAATCAAACAGAATTTCAAAAGTCATTAAATAGAAGAGTCGAGTTTTCGCTTGAATATCATATTTATGATATTTCTGAAGCTAATATTCTGAAAATGAAATATATTAAAGAATTAAATAATAAAAATTTAGATGTGACATTTTTAAATTTAGTACAAAAAAAATCTATGATTGATGTTCTAAATTTTAATGAATCAATAATTAGTAATGATGACACAAATAATGAAAATATACAATCTATTCAATCATCAATAGATGATTCTATTATACGATCTGTTGACAGTTCATTTGGTGAATATACTAATGAAACTATCAGTATTGATAATAATGAATTAAATGAAGAATTAATAAAAGAAAGAATACTTGATTCTAAAAAGTATATTCTTGTTATTTCTGTTTTAAGTAATGAAGCTAATGCAAAAAATTACATATCTAATGCTCCTGAATCAAGATTTGTACAAATTGATAATAAATATTACATTTATGAAGAAACGAATGATTCTAAAGAAGAATTAACTCAATTTAAAAAATCCTACAATAAGGACTCTTGGATTAAGGAAGTTAAATAATTTGTATTATTTTAAATATTGCTTATTTCAACATAAATATTAGAAAATAACTGTAAATAGTTCTACTTATTTTCTGTTAATTAAATAGTATCCAATACAAATTGATAAAATAGATAGACTAAATAAAAGAAGATCATTAGGAGTTATAAAATTGTGAGATAATTTCAAAACTTTTTCAAAAAATTTAACAATTAAAACAATAATAATAACCTTAATTATTTTGTTTTTTAGTTGATCTAAACTGTTTATTTTTAATGTTGAATCAGCAAATTTACCTTTAGCAAAATCAATTTCACTTATAAATAATTCATATACTCCAAATCCAAAAATCAATAAGACTATACCAATTAAAAATAAATCAATAGATGAAATAATTTTAAATAATAATTCATTACTATTATTAACATTTTCATTAAGAAGTGGATTATTAAAAATTGTTGCTTGAATAATATCCCAACCTCCTAATAAAAATAAAGAAATTGAGGAAAAAATAGAAAGTATTACTGCAATTATCACAATAAACCTTGTGCTCCAGAGTGCTTTTTCAAACTTGTTTTCTATCATAATAATTTTGAATTTTTTTTGTTAAATCAAGTTTTTTAAAATTAGTGATAATTTAAATTTCATTAACAAAATCTTTAAATATTTTTTTAATCTTTTTAAGATTAAGATTTGGAGATATAGAAACTCTAGCAATATAATCTTTATCACTTTCTTTAGTTGTTCCCTGAGTTGATGTTGCTGGTATCGTCCAATAGCACCCATTCAACTGTCCGTAGCTTACACAGTACTTATTTTCGTTTGGTAATTCATTAATCATCAAATCAATTAATTTTAGATTTAACTTTCTCTTGTATTCTTCTTTTTCTGCACTATTATTACCTTTTGTTGGTAAGTCAAGTGAAAATACTGAAGGTGTAAATCCATCATCAGATAATTCTTTTGAGACAAAATTAATTTTAGCTTCAGGAAGTATTTTTTTAATATAATTAACAAAATCTAAAGTGTTTAAATATGCATCTTTTATTCTTTGATTCATAGATGGCATTTGTTCAGAAAGAATTTGATATTGAAAATCAGTTGCTTCATTATCACAAACATTTAAATGAAATTCAATTTTATCCATTATTTTGATTGTATGATTATTACCAATACAATATCCTCCTGTACATTTCCCTGCACTAGGAAATTTTGAACCACTTACATATGAAATAGTTTTAATATCTGATAGTATTCCATCCTTACCCAAAAAGTTATAATTGGGACAGAATGTTTGATCTATAATAAAAACAGGACTGACTGCCATATCACCATTTGATGAAAATCTTTCTCTTCCTAAAATACTTCTTAGTCTTTTAAGATCTGGAACTTCTACGCGAGGGTTTGTCGGGATTTCTGTAATTATAAATGGTACAGTATTCTCGCATGATATTTCATCTAAGATGATATTGATACTATCAGCCATATTATTTTTTCCATCAACTAATAGGTCAATAATTTCTACATTTTCTATACACTCAACTACACGTCTTGCTTGGTCATTTGTTCCTCCGTAACAATTAACTGGCACAATAAATTTTATTTTTTTATCAGTATGATGAGTTTGAGCATAATCAATTAATCCCATCATTATTGCATATTGCATTGAAAGACCACTAGATGCGACAACTGATTTAGAATTTGATTTTGTTATTTGACTTATTGATCGTAAAACATTTTGTTTTATTAATGAAATATTTGTATTAGCCTTATTAATTTTCATATGATTAACAATTGAATTTAACAAATCAAAACTATTTTTTGGAGTCATTGCAATAGTTTCTCTTCTTCTCATATGTTGTATTTTAGAAATATAACGATTATTCTTTTCTCCATTAATAATAATAATACTTCCTAATTTGGATTGAATACTTAAATGAAAGTCAATATTATCACTTAAACGGAGGTTTTTTAAATTATCATTTTGGGAAATAATAATTGTACTTCCTTCAAATGTTGAAACTTTTTCATCTTTTTTAATTTTACATAAGGTGTAATTATAATTATATACGCTATCAAGTGTGTTAAAATTTAAAATATTATCAACTTCTTCATAGTAAAGTATTCTTGTTTTTATCTTTTCTAATAAGTTGCTTCTTAAAATAGACATAATTGGTATCATTCTAGAAGAGAAACTTATTACATTTCTTGAATTAGTGTTAGTTAATTTAGCAATTACCCACTCCAATGTTGAGGATAGTGGATGACCTAGTCTTATGTAATCATATGCTGTGGGTAGATTTTTCAGCTTATTTATGCTAAATTCATTTTTCTTAAAAAGTTTTTCAAGTTCATTTAAGAATTGATCTTTGGCTAATTTTTCATCATAAATATCTAATCGGTGTGTGGTTAGTTTTATCCAATCGTCAGGCGTATTATTTAAAAGATTTCTAGTGTATTCTATAATTTTATTTTTCATGCTGAATTAAATTGCACTGCGAATTACAGTAATTGAATGTTTAAAAAAGGTGAGTTTGTATTTTTCATAATTTTTAAATGAATATTAAATATTAAAAGTTATAAATAAATGTGCGTAAAAATTTAAAAATGTGATAATAACTATTCCTATGATTTTAGATAAATAAAAATTAAGCTTTAATTTATTAATTCCCAACCAAACTGTTGTATTCAGAACTAATAACGAAACAAGAACAATAGAAATAAATACTGGAAATTGAATCATAATATCTCCGCTAGATCCATTATAAGTCCATTCTCTATTTAGAATAAAATTATTAATCCCTGCCGCTAAAAAACCTATAGAATTAGACAGGTATTTATTTAGTTTGATTTTCTCTTTACATAGATAAGTTAATCCAAAATCAATAATTAAACCAGAAACGCCAACAATTAAAAATTTTATAAATTTAATTAACATAAAGCAAAAGTATTATTATTAAATAAATATGTAATGCTATACATTTTATTATTAAGATAAATTTATAATCGAATATTTATTTAATCATTAACTTTGCAGATAATTTATGAGATACATAATTAAATATATTTTCTTGTTTTTTTTTCTATCATACTTTGCAAGTTCCACTTTTGCATC
>TARA_B110000093_G_scaffold98711_1_pt1 | contig 20685 bp, 18 predicted proteins | sample TARA_B110000093 | Tara Oceans TARA_B110000093 (sample SAMEA4397390) | marine metagenome | biome: Polar Biome; feature: [MIX] marine epipelagic wind mixed layer (ENVO:01000061); material: water (ENVO:00002006), including particulate matter (ENVO:01000060) such as... | depth 10-100 m | reverse complement strand
ATTAACCGCCTTGAGAGCCGCTGGGCCTTCAGGCCAAATTGCAGCTCAGCGAATAGCGCCCAGAGCGCTACCAGCGGCAGCACAAGAATCGCCAAACCCATGGCAATAGCAATGAGGCTTGGCTCCTGAAGCAAGATTATGCCCCTGCCGAGCAAGGTCAAAACATAGAAAATTGTCAGGGCCAGCATTAAGCCGACCCATATTTTGGTAATCATTTGCCGAGAACGTTTTCCAGGCCAACAGTCAAGCCGGTTGCGGTTTGCGCGAACTCAATTGATCGAAGGATCCCAAGAGAGTAGGCCCGCGGAGAAGACACATCGTGTGAAATAACAAGCTGCTCGCCCTCGGCACCAAAAATTGTGTCCTGCTTGGCAGAAATGCCCTTCTGACGCAGGGAGTGAATAACTACTCCCGCGTGAACTTCTCCTCTTCCAGGTTGTCCAACCCCGGGAATTAGATGCTGTGGCAAGTCTTTTCTAGCCTCGGCAATCAACTCAGCAGTTCGGATTGCAGTGCCGGAAGGTGAATCAACTTTTTGCTCGTGGTGAGCTTCGAGGATCTCTATCGAGTCAAAGTACTTGGCCGACATCGCAGCGAAGCGCTGAGCAAGCATCGAACCAACCGAAAAGTTGGGCACCACTATAACGGCCGACTTGGGGTTTGCTTTCAGGGCCTTTTCTAAAACCGCTAGCTTCTGCTGGCTCCAGCCAGATGTTCCAACCACGGTTCTTAGACCACTCTCAATTGCGAACAGAACCAGTGATTCAGAAACGGCCGGGTTAGTAAAATCAAGCACAACGTCGGCGCCCAGCATCTGCTCCATGGGTGACGAGGAGTCCAGAGCGGAATGCAGCTTTAGATTGCTGTCTGCATCGATTACTTGCTTGGCAAGAGCTCCCATTCGACCGGTGGCTCCGAGTATTGAAACATGAATCATGTTAGAAAACCTATCCAGCTAATTGTTTGAGTGCTTCTAAGTTAGGCCCAACCGCAACTAGAGCGGAACTATTTGCAGCGATTCGAGCAGCGACGGTTTGTATCTCCGAGATGTCAACCTGCTGGAAGCGCTGCAGTATTTGTTCGGTAGACAAAAACTCTCCGCTGCCGATTTCGGCAGACAATAGCCGGTTCATTCTTGCCAGCGAGCTTTCGTAGCGAAGCGCTAACCCTCCGGTAAGTGAACCAAGAGCCAAATCAAACTCTTCGCGGGTAACTCCGTGCTCGGCAATCGAATCGAGCCCGGATTTCATTAGCTGGGTCACTAAAGTAGCGTTTTCAGGACTGGTTCCTGCATAGAGCCCAAAGTAACCGGCATCGGCATACCCTTGCTGATACGAGTAGGTCGAATATGCCAATCCGCGTTCTTCTCTGATTTCTTGATAAAGCCTTGAGGACATTCCTCCGCCCAGGATGCTGCTCATCAAACCAAGCGCATACCTGTCCTTGTCCATGCCCTTGATGCTCTGGTATCCAAGCAGGAGATTCGCCTGCGAAAAATCATGATCCAAGTTGGTGAATGGAATAGTTTTAGGCATCTCAAAAGCCATTTGAGAACGTCGCTCATTTGGATTTGCCTCGGCATCTGACCAGCCGACCTTTTCAAGCTCTTGCTGAACCAGCTCGACTAGAGCTTCGTGTGAGACTCCCCCGGCAGCTGTTACCACAAGGTTCTGCGGAATATAGTGCTGGCGGTAATGCTCGATAACCTGCTCACGTGTCACAGCAAGGATTGTTTCCTTAGTGCCACCAATTGGTCTACCAAGTTCATGATCGGGCAACAGGGCACTTGCCAGTGCCTCATGAGCCAAGTCCTCGGGATCATCCTCACCCATGGCGAGCTCCTCGAGGATTACAGTCCGCTCAACATCAAAGTCGTGCTGCCCAATTTTTGCCGAAGTGAACATGTCAAGGATTACATCTAGCGCCAGTGGCAACGCTGAATTCATCACCCGCGCGTAGTAGCTGGTGTATTCCTTGGCAGTTGCGGCGTTCGAAGATCCGCCAACCGAATCGAATGCCACGGAAATGTCTTTGGCATTTCTTCGGGAAGTTCCCTTGAACAACAAGTGCTCAAGAAAATGCGTGGAGCCAAATGTTCCGGGTAGCTCATCTCTGGAGCCGACCGCTACCGAAGCCGCTATTGCGACAGACGGTGCTCCGGGGATTTCCTCGCTTAAAATGCGAACACCGCTAGGCAGCACGGTCCTGCAAATCCGTGATGCCTCAGCGGTGAAATCGCTTGAGTCTAAAAGACCTAGCTTCAACTATTACTCTTCGCCCGCTGCGTCATCCTCAACAACAGGTGCGAGTGACAACTTGCCTCGGTCATCAACCTTGGTGATTTCAACCAAGACTTTTTGACCGACGGTCAGGACATCCTCGACATTTTCAACGCGCTTGCCAGCCGAAAGCTTCTTGAGCTCGGAGACGTGCAACAGTCCGTCCCTGCCTGGCATTAGCGATACAAATGCACCGAATGTTGCTAGCTTCACGACGGTTCCTAGGAAACGCTCACCAATTTCTGGCACGTGTGGGTTAGCAATCGCGTTGATGGCAGCCTTGGCTGCATCAGCGCTTGGTCCGTCAACTGCACCGATGTAGACGGTTCCGTCGTCCTCGATGGAGATGTCAGCGCCAGTGTCTTCCTGAATCTGGTTAATCATCTTGCCCTTTGGCCCGATAACTTCACCGATCTTGTCGATTGGAATCTTGACTGCGATAACGCGAGGTGAGTACTTAGACAGCTCATCTGGCTCGTCGATAGCTTCCGCCATGACGTCCAAGATGAACAAGCGAGCTTCCTTGGCCTGCGTAAGCGCCTTAGCTAGCTCTGCGGATGGGATTCCATCCAGCTTTGTGTCCAACTGAATCGCGGTGATGAAGTTGCGAGTACCGGCGACCTTGAAGTCCATGTCGCCCAGTGCGTCTTCAGCGCCGAGGATGTCAGTTAGTGCCGCGTACTGAGTCTTGCCATCAACGGTGTCCGTAATCAAGCCCATCGCGATTCCAGCAACTGGAGCGCGCAATGGCACACCGGCGTTTAGAAGTGCGAGAGTCGATGCACAAACAGAACCCATTGAGGTTGATCCATTCGAGCTAAGAGCCTCTGAAACCTGACGAATTGCATACGGGAACTCATCACGTGCTGGTAGGACTGGCATTAGAGCCCGCTCTGCCAAGGCACCGTGACCAATTTCGCGACGCTTAGGCGTGCCAACACGACCAGTCTCACCGGTTGAATATGGTGGGAAGTTGTAGTGGTGCATGTAGCGCTTCGACTTCTCTGGAGTTAGAGCATCAAGCTGCTGCTCCATCTTCAGCATGTTCAGCGTCGTGACACCCAAGATTTGGGTCTCGCCTCGCTGGAAAATTGCTGAGCCATGGGTCCTAGGTATTACTCCAACTTCGGAGTCGATTAGACGGATGTCGCTTAGTCCACGACCGTCGATTCGGATTCCCTCTTTTAGAACCCTGGTGCGCATTGCCTTCTTGGCCACTGACTTGTATGCGGCTGAGAACTGAGCCATGTCTTCTTCACTTAGCTTTGCAGCTAGTGCTTCCTTGACGCTGGCCTTCAGTGCATCGTCAGCATCCTGACGCTCTTGCTTGTCGGCAATCTGGTAAACCTTCGCGACCTCGGCTCCGGCAGCTTTTTCAACAGCTGCTAGCACCTCGTCGGTGTATGGCAAGAACACTGGGTAGTCAGCGGTTGGCTTTGCAGCCTGCTTGGCGACATCGTTCTGTGCTCTAACTAGTTCCTTGATAAATGGCTTTGCAGCTTCAAGTCCCTGAGACACGATTTCTTCGCTCGGCGCAACAGCGCCACCGGCAATTAGATCCCAGCTGTTTTCAGTCGCTTCTGCTTCAACCATCATGATCGCAACATCGTCGCCGTCAATAACTCGACCGGCAACAACCATGTTGAACACAGCGTTTGCAAGCTGTGAGTGCTTAGGGAAAGCAACCCACTGGCCATCAATTAGTGCCACGCGAACACCGGCTACTGGGCCAGAGAATGGCAATCCAGCTAGCTGAGTGGACATTGAGGCTGCGTTGATAGCAACTACGTCGTAAAGCTCATCCGGCTCGATCGACATAACTGTTACGACAACCTGAATTTCGTTGCGCAAGCCGTCAACAAATGAAGGCCTAAGCGGCCTGTCGATCAAGCGACATGCCAAGATTGCGGCGGTGGATGGGCGACCCTCACGACGGAAGAATGAGCCCGGAATTTTACCCGCGGCATACATGCGCTCTTCAACATCAATTGTGAGTGGGAAGAAATCGAAGTGATCCTTCGGTGCCTTTGAGGCTGTGGTGGCCGAGAACAACATGGTCTCGTCATCAATGTAGACAACCGCTGCACCAGCTGCTTGCTGGGCTAGTCGTCCGGTTTCAAAACGCACAACGCGCTTTCCGTACTTTCCGTTGTCAATAACGGCTTCTGCGAATTTAATCTCTGGGCCTTCCATGGCCCCTCCTTATGTATCTGCGCAGCGCAAAGCCCGCTTCACTTTCAGTGAAGTTTCGTGCGCGCTAGAGGTCGGACCTTGCCCGATGAAGTGCTGATCGTCAGTAAAAAACTCTGGGTCTGGACCCAGAAACTTCCACCGAAGACCCGCCTTCTAATCCTCGTTGTTACAAGCCTAACAACCAAAGAGTAAAAAGCCTAGTAATGAAAAACCCCGGCATTTCGGCCGGGGTTAGTCAAAACTGAAATTTCAGGGATCTAGCGACGAAGTCCTAGTCTCTCGATTAGCTTGCGGTAACGGTTAATGTCAACGCGTTGCAAGTAACCAAGAAGACGGCGGCGCTGTCCCACGATTAGCAGCAATCCACGACGTGAGTGGTGGTCGTGCTTGTGGTCTTTTAGGTGCTCGGTAAGGTCAATGATTCGTCGGGTCATAACTGCAACCTGAACCTCAGGCGAACCGGTGTCTCCTGGCTTCGTTGCATACTCTTCGATGATTTGAGTCTTTACCTGTGGGTCTAGAGCCATTGCTGATCCTTCCGATCCGCTGCGCGGCGCGTCAAACAGGTTGTCTGTCGCTCTCTTAATCCGCGGCCGTTACACGGCAACCTCAGAAGTCTAGACATAAAAACTGTTTTTGGCTAGGCGGTAGTGCCCTCATCAAGCGAATCAAGCGGCTCTGGCTCAACATATTTGTTCCCGTCATAAAAACTCTTTGAGGTTTTTAGAACCAAAACCAAGAAAATAATGAAGACGATGGCAGCCAACGCGAGAATCGGGACAATCAGGAACACCAAAGACATCAAAAGTTCTGGAGAGAACTCCTGGCCAGAGGGGTAATCATTTATCAAAGCGATCGCACCGACAGTCGCAAAAACAGAGTAACCCGCAGGAACAATGATCAGAAACAACCACTTTGCGCTGAAGCCGGCATCATGGAGACGTCTAGCCAGAATCGAGAGGTTCGGCAAAAAAAGAACTAGCGAAGAAATAGTCGTGAGTGGAGTGAAGTCAGTGCTCAGCGACTGAATATCGGTCACTGGATCCCCTGTGGTCGCAGCGGTTGGCCAAATTACGCCTTCAATTGTCCCAAGGACTAGCGCTAGCAGCAGCGTGAACAGCACCCAATACCAGTACTGAGCTCGGCTGGCCTTGCCCTTGAAGTTCACGTAATTCTTGAAACCGCTTGAAATTGCTCCTACAAAACTCATAGTTAGACCCTACTCCCCTAGCACTCGCCTGCAGGCTTCAACATCGGAGCCGATCTGCTCGATGAGCTTTTCCATGGACTCGTATTTGGCCCAAGGTCTGACTTGCTCGACATACTCACAAGTCACGATTTTGTCATAGAGGTCAAGATCATCCCGGCCGATAACGTGGGATTCCAGAAGGCGTGGAACAGCCTCTATGGAGTCGTTAGTCCCCACCGAATGCGCCGCTGGATAGCGAACACCGTCCGAATGCAGCCAGCCGGCGTAAACACCGTCAACCGGCAACAACCCCTCGCTGTTTCGAGCAAGGTTTGCAGTTGGAAAACCGATTTTCCGGCCGATCTTGCGGCCATGTTCAACCATGCCCTCGGTTTGATGATTTCGTCCAAGCATGGCGTTTGCAGCCTTGATGTTTCCAGCAGCAATCGCTTTTCTTATCTCGGTGCTAGAAACCGGAAGGTCGCCAAAGACAACCGTGGGAACCTCTTTGGCCTCGAAGCCAAAACGTTCGCCAAGCTGCCTAAGCTCAATAATGCTTCCGGATCCCTTGTGTCCAAAACGAAACCCTTGCCCAACGAGTACCAATTTAGCTCTGAGGGACATCAGGTGATCTACGACAAACTCCTCTGGAGAAAGGTTCGCGAGCTGCTGATCAAAGCGCAGAGTTATTAGAGCATCAGCCCCAAGCGACTCTACAATTCGGGATTTTTGGATGGGCCCAATAATTGAAGACGGCTCGGTTCCGGGCTTCAAAAACGCATCGGGGTGGCGATCAAAAGTTAGGACCGCTGCTGCAAGACCCGCCCCCTCAGAAAAATGCACGAGTTCACGGAACAACTGCTGATGCCCCAAATGAATACCGTCGAATTTGCCTATGGCAACGGCCGTATCGGTGTACCCATCCGGCAAAACGGAATTACTTAGTTCCAGCACTCTGCCCCCTCAGCCAAATCAGACCCAACACCGGCAACACAAGCGGGATAAAACCATAACCAACACCGAAGCCCGACCAAACCGATGGATGACCAAATAGCTCAGGCATCAAGATCGAGAGCAAGCCAACGATGATTACTCCTGCCAGTTCAAAGCGGACCGCCAACAGGGCCAACGCGTGATGCTTTGCCGGCTGAGCAAGTGAAAAAGTAGCGACTAGGTAAACCACCGCGGCAACCGCCGATAATAAATAAGCAACGGGAGCCTGATCAAATTCTCGAATTAGCTGATAACCGGCTCTAGCCGATGCAGAAAGTGCAAAGACGCCATAGACAGCGACCAAAACCCTGCCAACGCCCATTGATTTTTTCATGAATTCTCCAAGACCAATCTTAGATTGCGAAAGGGTTGACACCGGTCCAGATTTGCTGCATTCTGACCAACATCACGGCGATCGTAAGAACTGCTGCCCCCAAAACCACAGTTGACCAACGATTTCGTTCAACCAACGCCCAAACCGCTCCGACAATCGGGACCATAAGGGCGACTATTAGGTAACCAAAGAACTCCCAGGTGTCGATTACCGCGTACTGACCAAGAGAAACCAAAACAATCGAGAGAATCAACTGGACTAGTAGGCCCGCCTCAACTCCGATTGCTAGCCCAAGGGAAAATCCACTCGGTGATTTGCCGATTAGCCCCAAAAAAATCAGAATCAACCCTGCCGCGACTGCATACCAGGCCAAAATCAAGAAAAAAGCGTCTATCAATGCTCCCCCTGAAATACCGCAATCGATTTGTATTGGGACCCGGTCTTTGTGGCAAGAGCAATCAGTTGCTGCTCGCGAATAAGTGCGATTTCAGGCTCGTCTGATTCCAATTGGATTTTCTTGCCGTGTCTAAGGTCGCGTTCCTGGTCGCCAGAAATCTCGAAGCTTGGGAACAACTTGGATGCAGCATCAGCCAAGCTGATCCAACGAGGCTCTTCGGTGATTGCCGTCGCATCACCAATCAAAAAAGAAGCAACTGCGGTTCGACGAAGCTCAATCAAGTGTCCGCCCACTTCGAGAGCATGACCCATGTCCCTTGCTAGGGCACGGATGTAGGTCCCGGAACTGCAACTAACGCTGATGTCGAAATCAACCAAACCCTCATGGCCTCTTAGTTCGCTGGTGCGAGCAAAGTCACGAATCACTATTGACTTGGGCTTTAGGTCAACCTCTTTACCCTGTCGCACCAAGTCGTAAGCCCTGACGCCATCAATCTTTTTTGCGCTCACACTCGAAGGTATTTGATCAAGCGGTCCGGTCAAAGACGCAATGACCTTGTCGATTTGGTCGGCAATGATGCCTGAAGCATCCTTGGCCTCAAGGACGTCCGACTGAGAATCATCGCTGAGGGTTGATTGCCCCAGCCGCACGGTAGCGGTGTACGCCTTGTCTTGACCGAGCAAGAACTGGAGTAATTTTGTGCCCTGGTTTGCTCCGAGCACCAACAGACCGGTAGCCAAAGGATCCAAGGTTCCGCCATGCCCGACTTTTTTTGTGCCGAGAACGCCTCGCATTTTTGCGACAACATCAAAAGAAGTCCAGTCCTGGGGTTTGTCAATCAGAACTAGGCCATGCTGCATTAGTCTTCCTGCGGCTTTTGAATATATGGGTCGGCATCGCCCGCGTGCTTGGCACCCTTGGCAAGTTTCTCTAATTCGCCATCGCGTCTTTTAGCCTCGGCCAAAAGCTCGTTCAAGTCGCCAGCATTTTCTGGGACATCGTCGAGAACAAGTTCCAGGGTTGGGGTCATTCTGATTCCCAGCTGTTTTCCGATCTCTCCCCTGAGCCGACCGGTGTTTTTCTGCAGAATAGCTACCGTGGAAGCCTTGTCGGCATCGGAACCAAAAACAGTGTAGAAAAGTCGGGCCTGCATTAGATCGGGGGTAACTCGAGCGTCAGTAAAAGTAACGAAACCCAAATCAGGGTCCTTGACAACCTTTGCTAGCGCGGAGGCCGCCAAAACTTTAATACGCTCTGCAAGACGTAGTGCTCTAGCGTGATCTGCCATTAGCCCCTCGGCTTCTCAACCATCTCGTAAGTCTCGATGACGTCATCGATCTTCACATCGTTGAAGCTACCGAGTCCGATTCCACACTCGAAATCAGCCTTTACCTCAGTGGCATCGTCCTTGAATCGTTTCAGTGACTCGACCTTGAGGTTCTCTCCGATTACTTCGCCGTTTCTCAAGACTCTTGCCATAGCGTTTCGACGCATTAGGCCGCTTCGAACATATGAACCAGCGATGAGACCGAACTTGGAGGACTTGAATACTTCTCGAACTTCGGCTGTTCCCAACTGAGCTTCTTCGTATTCCGGCTTGAGCATTCCCTTGAGTGAGCTTTCAATGTCTTCAAGGACGTTGTAGATGACGGTGTAGTGACGGATGTCGACACCCTCACGGTCCGCTCGTTCCTTCGCCTTGTTGTCTGGACGAACGTTGAATCCGATGATTACCGCCGAGTCGACAGTGGCTAGGTTTACGTCAGATTCAGTGATTGCTCCAACACCACGGTGGATGATTCGCAGCTGCACTGAGTCGCCAACGTCAATCTTGAGCAAGCTGTCCTCCAGGGCCTCAACAGCACCCGACACGTCACCCTTGATGATCAAGTTCAGTGATTCGACCTTGCCATCTTCTAGGGCCTGAGTGAAGTCCTCGAGTGAAAGCTTCTTTCTGGTCCTCGCCAGCAGGGCGTTTCGGTCGGCAGCTTCACGCTTTTCTGCGATCTGCCTGGCCTGACGCTCGTCCTCGGCAACCACGAAGGTATCTCCGGCGCGCGGAACTGACTGCAGACCGAGAACCTGAACCGGCCTTGATGGAGTCGCAAATTTAACCGGATCTCCGTTTTCATCAAACATCGCACGGACTCGGCCGTAAGCAGCACCGGCAACAATTGCGTTACCAACCTCTAAGGTTCCTGACTGAATCAGAACCGTCGCAACGGAACCGCGTCCCTTGTCTAGGTTTGCTTCAATGGCAACTCCACGGGCTGCCTTGTCAGGGTTGGCTCGAAGATCTAGAGCTGCATCGGCAGTCAAAAGCACTGCGTCAAGAAGCTTGTCGATGCCGTCACCCTTCAGCGCAGATACGTCTACGAACATCACGTCTCCACCGAATTCCTCCGCAACCAAGCCAAACTCGGTTAGCTGCTGGCGAATCTTCGCAGGGTTTGCTCCCTCTTTATCAACCTTGTTGACGGCAACCACAATTGGAACTCTTGCGGCTTGGGCATGGTTCAAAGCCTCAATGGTCTGAGGCATTACACCGTCGTCCGCAGCCACAACCAAGATGGCAATGTCTGTGACTTCAGTACCTCTGACTCGCATGGCAGTGAAAGCCTCGTGACCTGGCGTATCAATAAATGTGATCGCGCGATCTTTAGCCTCGTGAGTCGTGTGAACCTGGTAGGCACCGATGTGCTGGGTAATTCCACCCGCCTCACCGTCGACAACATTCGCATTACGAATCGAGTCAAGCAACCTAGTCTTTCCGTGATCAACGTGTCCCATTACGGTCACAACCGGAGGTCTTGGGGAAAGCGATTCGTCGTCTTCCTCCTCGATGCCAGTCGAAATATCCAGACCGAAGCCCTCGAACAGCTCTCGCTCTTCATCTTCAGGCGAGACAACCTCGACCTTGTAGCCAAGCTCTTCACCAAGAATCTGGAAAGTTTCTTCGTCTAGAGACGCTGTCGCAGTCGCCATCTGTCCCAAGTGGAACAGGATGGTGATCAACTGAGCGGAGTTAGTGCCAATCTTGTCTGCGAAGTCCTGAATCGAGGATCCACGACGAACTCGCAGCACAGTTGTTCCATCGCCGCGAGGCACCATTGTGCCGCCCAGGCTGGGAACATCTCTTTGTTCAAATTCTTCGCGCTTTGTTCTTTTTGACTTACGAGATTTTCCTCGGGAACCGCCCCTACCAAATGCTCCTGCAGTGCCCGCTCCGCGGCCACCACGGCCGGCTGGGCCTGGTCTTCCGGCTGGAGGTCCAAACCCCGGCTTCTGTCCCGGTGCTCCGAATGCTGGGGCTCCACCTGGACGCGGTGCTCCGCCGCCTGGGCGAGGTGCTCCGCCGCCTGGGCGAGGTGCTCCGCCGGCAGGTCTTGGCGCTCCTGGTCTTGGTGCTGACCCGGCAGGTCTTGGCGCTCCTGGTCTTGGTCGCCCCATGCCCTGGTTTGCAGCAAATGGGTTGTTGCCTGGACGAACCATCGGGCGAGGTATTCCCATGCCCTGGTTCGAAGAAAATGGATTGTTGCCTGGGCGAGGTGTGCCAAGCATTGTTGCAGCGGCGGACTTCTCCTCCACGACTGGCTCTCCAGCTCCAGGCGCAGCAACCGGCGCTGGCTCAACTGCCGCGGGAGCGGCCGGCTCAGCGATTTCTGAGGGCTTTGGACTTTCGGCAACAGCCGGGGCCTCTGGAGCAGGTTTAGCCTTTGGCTTCGCTGGCTCCTTCTTGGCTGGAACTTCCTTCTTTGGGAAGGCACCCTTTAGCCTTGCAGCTACCGGCGGTGTGATTGTTGACGAGCCACCTTTGACGTATTCGCCAAGCTCTTCTAATTTGGCCAAAGCTGTCTTGGTGTCAATCCCAAGTTCTTTAGCAATGTCGTATACGCGTGGAAGCGCCACTTTTTTTCTCCTGTTCGGGGCCGACCCCAAACAGGGAAGGCCTTAGTTCTGAGGGGGTCTCATTTCGAGGAACTCATTGTGTGTCAGCCATGTTTTGTGCCTGATTTCTAAGCCATGTCTCGAGAGACTCTGAATTAGAGTCACCCAAGGCGCGAACTAGACCTTTTCGATCAAGCGCCAACCGCAAACATTTTTCGTGAACCCAAGCCCCTCTTCCAGCTAACTTTCGATGCTGGTCAAGAACAAAACTTTGATCCACTGAAACAATTTTTAGCAGGTGCTTCATCGAATCTCGCTGGCGGCAGCCAACACAGGTCCGAATAGGCTCCATTCTAGGGCCCCTTACCCAATGACGCTATCCCTCAAGGATGCTATCTGGCTGAATGTCGATTTTGGCACCGGTCAATTTCGCTGCCAGGCGGGCGTTCTGGCCCTCTTTGCCGATTGCCAGCGAGAGCTGAAAATCAGGAACTAACACTCTAACTGCCTTGGTTGCAGCGTCTAAAACAAAGCTGTCCGAGACCCTGGCTGGCGATAGGGCGTGAGCTACGAAGGTCGCTAAGTCCTCCGAGAAATCAACAACGTCGATTTTTTCCTCATTCAATTCCGCGCTAACTGCTCGGACTCGTTGGCCAAGTTCGCCAATGCAAGCTCCCTTGGCGTTGATACCAGGTTCTTTTGCAAAAACAGCAATCTTGGTTCTATGGCCCGCCTCGCGAGCGACGGAAGCAATTTCCACTTGGCCGGAAGCGACCTCTGGGACCTCCATTGCGAAAAGTTTTCTAACCAAGCCCGGGTGGGTCCTAGAAACCGTGATCTGAGGTCCCCTGGTTCCCATTTGAACGCTGGTTACATACACTCTGATGCGACTTCCGTGCAGATACTCTTCGGTTGGAACCTGCTCTTCGGGAGGCATAAGAGCCTCGATTGAGCCTAAATTCACGTAGACCATGTGTGATCTGGAGCCCTGTTGAATCTGGCCAGAGACTATGTCGCCCTCTTTGCCCTTGAACTCGCCTAACAAGCCTTCGTCTGAGATGTCCCGCATCCGTTGCGCAATAACCTGCTTAGCGGCGTAAGCGGCGACTCGACCAAAACCTTCGGGGGTCACTTCCTCTTCACCAACGGGCTCTAGGTCCTCATCGAGAGTGGATTGGAAGATTCGAACGTGACCAGTTTTGCGATCAAGCTCCGCTCGCGCTCCCTTTACGGGTTCTGGAAAGCCCTTGGCGAAAGCGGCCAGAATGGCGGCCTCGATTATCACGACTAGCTCGTCAAATGGGATTTCCCGCTCGCGCTCTAGCAGACGAAGAACTTGTAAATCAATATCCATGACTCGCCTCTTTTTAGTTTCTAGCGCTTAGCCATTAGCTCAGCGAGAACTGAGTCTATCTTTACTTGAGAGCGTTCGCCTGTCACTCTGTTCCAAAGCTCAACTTCACCCTCTGCTACGCCTCGGCCACAGATGATTATCCAGGGGTTTCCAATCAGCTCCGCGTCGGCAAATTTCACTCCCGGACTGACCTTTGGTCGGTCATCAAGCATGATCCTGAGCCCAAGAGCCTCAGCGGCTACGGTCAAGGACTCAGCTACCTCAAAGGCGGCCTCATCTTTACCAGCCGCAATCACGTGAAGGTTCGCTGGAGCCACTGAATCTGGCCACATCAAGCCCTTTTCGTCATGGAACGCCTCAGCAATTACTGCCACCAACCTGGTCACACCAATTCCATAGGAGCCCATGGTTACTGTCACAAGCTTTCCGTTTGAATCAAGCACCTTCAGGCCCAGCGCCTCGGCGTATTTACGACCCAGCTGAAAAATGTGACCGATTTCGATGCCGCGAGCCATTTCCAAGGGTCCTGAACCGTCTGGGGCCGGATCTCCTGCGCGAATCTCTGCGATGTCGGCAATTCCATCCGACGAAAAGTCTCGACCAAAAGTCAGGTACCAAGTGTGCATCTGATCTTTATTGGCACCGGTAATCCACGAACTTCCCTCAGCAATCCTGGGGTCCAGCAGGTACTCGATCTTCGAATCGGTTTCTAGGCCCAAAAATTGTTTGGAATCTTTACGGGGTCCGATGTAACCCTTGACAAGTTCGGGGTGGCTTTTGAAATCGGCCTCGTTGGCCTGCTCAACATCGCAGCCAAACCAAGCTTCGGCGCGCTTTTGATCAACTTCTCGGTCGCCCGGAATTCCAACCGTCACCAGTGTTCGCTTGCCATCTCCAGCTATTAGCGCAAGCACCACATTTTTCAGGGTGTCAGAGGCCTCCCAAGTGCCATCTGGCTTGGGGTGATTCTCATTCGAGAAGCTAACCAAGGTGGCAATTGTTGGAGTGTTTGGTGACGCGTGATCCTCAGCCTCGTGATTATTCGGCGTGATGGCTGGAGACTGCTTGAATCTAACCGCCTCTACATTGGCAGCAAAGCCGGATGCAGATCTGACAAAGGAGTCCTCGCCGATTTCGCAAGGACTCAGGAACTCCTCCGATTTCGAGCCACCCATCGCTCCAGCATCCGCGCTCACGATTACATACTCCAGCCCTAGGCGCGTGAAAATGCGCTCGTAGGCTGCGCGCTGGGCCTGATAAGAAATCTCGAGGCCCTCGTCAGTCACATCAAAGCTATACGCATCTTTCATTACGAATTCGCGACCACGCAGAAGACCGGCTCTTGGCCTAGCTTCATCGCGGTATTTATTTTGGATTTGGTAGATGCTCAATGGGAGGTCTTTATAGGAGTTATAAAGATCCTTCACCAAAAGAGTAAAAACCTCTTCGTGAGTTGGCGCCAGCAAGTACTCCGCGTCTTTTCTGTCTTTCAAGCGGAAAATGTTATCTCCGTAGTCATTCCACCGACCGGTCACCTCATAGGGCTCCTTTGGAAGCAGGGCTGGGAAGAAGACCTCTTGGGCACCAGCGGCAGCCATTTCTTCGCGAACGATTTGCTCGATCTTGGTTTTGACCATCAGACCAAGAGGGAGCCAGCTGAAAATACCCGGTGCCGCACGCCTTATGTAACCCGCGCGAACAAGCAACCTATGGCTTTCAACCTCAGCGTCGGCTGGGTCTTCTCGAAGGGTTCTTAGGAATAATGAGCTCAGGCGATATGGCATGAGCACAATGTTAGCTACTCCCCGACGCTAACCTGGGCGGTTCCGATAAGTGCGCTGTCCATTTCGGCTGCAATTCGGTTCGCCTCTTCAATCAAAGTGGCAACAATTTCATTTTCCGGAACAGTTTTGATGATCTCGCCCTTGACGAAAATTTGACCTTTGCCGTTTCCTGAGGCAACTCCCAAATCTGCTTCCCTTGCTTCACCCGGTCCGTTTACAACGCAACCCATAACGGCAACTCGAATTGGAACAGTCAGGTGTGAAAGCCCCTCGGTAACGTCGTTCGCGAGCGTATAAACATCTACTTGCGCTCGCCCACAGCTTGGGCAAGAGACAATCTCGAGCTTTCTGGGACGAAGGTTCAGGCTCTCCAAGATCTGCGAGCCCACTTTGATCTCCTCAACCGGCGGAGCTGAAAGCGAGACTCGAATCGTGTCGCCAATTCCTTGAGCCAACAGGGCACCGAATGCCACTGAGGACTTGATTGTTCCTTGGAATGCCGGTCCGGCCTCGGTAACGCCCAAGTGAAACGGCCAGTCTCCCCGCTCGGCGAGCAGCTGATAGGCCTTGACCATAACAACCGGGTCATTGTGCTTCACAGAAATCTTGAAATCGTGAAAGTCATGCTCTTCGAAAAGACTTGCTTCCCAAACCGCGGACTCCACTAGGGCCTCAGCAGTTGGCTTGCCATACTTTTGCAACAGTCTTGGGTCTAGGGAACCCGCATTCACGCCAATGCGGATTGAAATTCCAGCGTCCTTGGCAGCTTTTGCGATTGCCCCGACCTGGTCATCAAATTTTCTAATGTTTCCCGGGTTCACTCGCACCGCTCCACAGCCAGCCTCAATGGCTTGAAAGACATAGCGGGGTTGAAAGTGGATGTCAGCGATTACCGGAAGCTGGGAGCGCTTGGCAATGACACTCAAAGCTTTTGCGTCGTCGCTAGTTGGGACAGCAACTCGAACAATGTCACAGCCCGTTGCAGTTAATTCAGCAATTTGCTGAAGGGTTCCATTTATGTCCGTGGTCTGAGTGGTTGTCATCGACTGAACTGAAATTGGAGAATCCGACCCTACGGGAACCTTCCCAACCATTATTTGGCGAGTTTTCCGCCTAGGCGCGATTGTTGGTGGCGGTCCCACTGGAAGACCAAGATTTACAGCTGGCAATTGTTACCTCTCGTTTGCTCCAAGCTTCAACAGCAAAGGAGGAAAGTTACTTCCTAGCCCAATGTTATTGGGTTTACAAGGTCAGCTAATATTAGTATCAGGCCCGTCGCAATCAGCAGCATCCACACCGCGTATGCAACAGGTAAGGCCTTAGCGGTATCGATTGGACCCGGGTCCTTCTTTCCAACAAGAACCCAAGATCTTCTCTTCGCACTTTCGTAAAGCGCCCCAAGAACGTGCCCACCATCTAGCGGCAGCAGCGGAATCAAGTTGAATACGAATAGCGCAAGATTCAAAGATCCGATTAGCAAAAGCAACGAGGCGAGCTTGGCCTCCACGCCGATATCTGCTGCAGTGAGCTCTCCCGCTAACTGACCAACTCCCAAAATAGAGACCGCACCATTTGGATCTCGATCGGTGCTCCCGAAGGTACTTGCCGCGACCTTATAAACCTGTTGCGGCAAATCAGCCACGAAGGCAAGCATTCCACCGGTTGCAGCGAGTGAGAAATTGACCGATTCTCCCATGCTAAGTGGCGTCATCTCAGACCCCAACTGAATGCCCAGAATGGGTCTGAGTTCGGTGACTTTATTTCCTGCCGGGTCTAAAGCTGCCGCTCCCGACTCTAGGAAGACTTGGGTCTCGATAAATGATGGGGTAATTGCGAGGGTGATATTTGCTCCGTCGCGAACAACCCCCAGCATTGACTGACTAGTCTGATTTTTGCTCAGTCCAGCAATTACTTCGTTCCAGTTCAGAACCGGTTTGCCGTTGACCTGATTGACGGTGTCGCCAGGTAGCAGTCCGGCGGTAACAGCCGGCGAAACTGGTGCCCCACTAGGGCAATTACCGGCGGAATCGGCCTCAATGCATTCATAGACTTTGCTGACGCTCATCGTGGATTGCATTGTTCCGACACCACTGAGTGCCAGAAGAATGAGCAGCATCCCCAAAATAAGGTTCATCAGCGGACCACCGAGCATGATAATTAGCTTCTTTGGGGAGGACAGTTTGTAGAACTGGCGATTTTCATCGCTGGGCTCGATGCCCTCTCTTACCTGCTGCCTGGCATCCCTGATCCAACTCGCGAATGGCCCACGATATGGCTTGGACTCGGGAGGATACATGCCAGTCATGAGGATATATCCACCCAGCGGAATTGCCTTAATCCCATACTCGGTGTCGCCCCTGGTCCAGGACTTCACGGTGGGGCCAAAGCCGATCATGTATTGGTTTACTCGAATGCCAAAAATTTTCGCAGGTACCAAGTGACCGATTTCGTGCAGGCCAATTGACAGAGCAATTCCAATAAGGACAATTGCAATTCCGGCCGCGTACAAGAGGATGTCGATCACGGTTCAAGGCTACCTGAACACTTGAGGATTTAGCTCTGTGCTATCAGCGAATCGGCAGTCCGTCGGGCCCAGCTTTCGGAAGCCAAGACACTTTCGAGACTTAATGGCCCCGGCGTATGAACCTGAAGCACCTTATCAATCGTTTCGGTGATGCCAAGGAAAGATATTTCACCTCGGTGAAAAGCCTCAACAGCCTGCTCATTTGCTGCGTTATAGACGGCTGGGAAAGTGAGCCCTGCCTGTCCAACCTGCCGTGCCAACTTGACGGCTTTGAAAACCTCCTCATCAAGCGGTTCAAAATCCCATCGATGGCTTTGGGTGAAATCCAACGGCTTTGTGGAATCGGCAAGCCGATCTGGCCAACCGATAGCAAAGCCAATCGCGAGTTTCATATCCGGCACTGACGCCTGTGCAATAACCGAACCGTCATAAAACTCGACCATTGAGTGAACTATTGACTGCGGATGAACGGTGACGGCAATGTTTTCAAAGCCGATGCCAAATAAAATATGAGCCTCAATTACCTCGAGGCCTTTGTTTACCATTGTCGCCGAATTAGTGGTTATGACTTTGCCCATGCTCCAAGTCGGGTGCTTGAGAGCTTGACTCGGAGTCACGTTCTCGAGATCGGCCCTTGACATGTTTCTAAATGGACCACCGGAGGCGGTCAATATAAGCCTTGAAACCTCGGATTTTTGCCCTGCCAGTAAACACTGAGCGATTGCTGAGTGCTCGGAGTCAACGGGCAAGATTTGATCTTTCGCCGCAAGCTCAGTTACTAGCGATCCGCCGACTATCAGAGACTCTTTATTGGCAAGGGCTAGCTTGCTTCCTGCCCGAAGTGCAGAGAGGGTTGCCATCAATCCGGCAGAACCGGTTATTCCGTTCACAACCACATCCGCTGACAGCTCACCAGCTAAGTCAGCGGCCAGCTCCGGACCCAGAACGGCTCTGTCCTTGGACAAGCCGAATTGGACGCGCTGAGATTCGAGTAGCTCGATATTCGAATTTCCAGAGATTCCTACGAGCTGAAACTTGTCGGGGTTTGCCGCCAGCAACTCCAGCGTTTGAGTGCCGACAGAACCGGTGGAGCCTAAGACCAAAACAGTGCGCATCTACCAAAGCTTAGAACTCCATCCGCATTGCGAGTCAGGAATGATAAAAATCCATATAAGTATCTAGAATTAAGTCATGAGCCTTGAACAAAAAAGAATCTTGAACACCTCTATCCCGGGACCTAAGTCGGCAGAGCTTCAAAAGCGCCGAACCGCGGTTGTTTCCGCGGGTGTCGGAACAATGCTTCCGGTGTTCATTGAGCGAGCGCACGGCGCGATCCTCGAGGATGTTGACGGTAACCAGTTGATCGATATGGGCACAGGCATTGGAGTTGTGACAATCGGTCACACAAACCCCGGCGTTGTTGCCGCAGTTCAGGAGCAGGTTGCGAAACTTACTCACACCCTATTCACCGTTGCCCCCTACGAAAAGTATGTTCGAGCAGCCGAGCTTCTGGCAGCTCACTCCCCCGGTTCTTTTCCAAAAAAAGTCGCCTTTTTTAATTCAGGTGCCGAAGCCGTTGAAAATGCAGTGAAGATTGCAAGGCGTGCGACCGGCAGGACTGAGATCGCAGTTTTCGACCACGCCTACCATGGTCGGACCAGCCTTACGATGGCGATGAACTTCAAGGCGCACCCCTATGCCACTGGCTTCGGTCCACTTCCCGGAAGCATTCACCATGCTCCAATGAGCTACCCGTTCCGTGATCCTGAGGGAATGACTGGCGAGCAGGCAGCGGCAAGGACCATTACATACCTAGAAAAAAGAGTTGGTGCATCTCAGCTTGCCGCCGTTTTCATCGAGCCCATTCAGGGAGAAGCTGGATTCATAGTTCCGGCCCCAGGATTCCTAAAGACAATCGACAGCTGGTGCAAGGCGAATGGAATTGTCATGGTTGCCGACGAAGTTCAAAGCGGTATGGCCAGGACCGGAAAATGGTTTGCTAGCCAGTGGGAAGAAGGGTTCGATCCCGACCTAGTGACTGTTGCCAAGGGAATTGCCGGCGGCATGCCACTCTCCGGCGTTGTAGGCCGGGCTGAAATTATGGACTCGGCACACGCCGGCGGCTTGGGCGGCACCTTCGGTGGTTCGCCAACTGCCGTGGCGGCCGCAGTGGCGGTCATGGAACAGTTTGAGCAAGGAGACTTTCTGAGTCGCGCCCGGGAGATCGGAGCCATAATCGTGCAGCGCCTAACTGAGATGATGGCGATGTATCCGGTGATTGGTGAAATTCGTGGGGTGGGTGCCATGCAGGCATTTGAACTAGTGATGCCAGGTACCCTTGACCCCAACCAACCCGCCACCGACGCGCTCTTGAGGCACTGCCACCAAAACGGCGTCGTAGTTCTAAATGCCGGAACCTATGCAAATGTCGTTCGCTTGCTTCCGCCGCTTTCCATCTCCGACGAACTGCTTCACGAGGCATTGGATGTCATTTCCGATGGTCTCGCGACCCTCTAGCTTCGTGGTCAGCTCCCGGCCAAAAAGACTTTACGAATAACCGCTAAACCAAAGCTAAGACTGGAACAACATGGGTCAATATGAAGATCGCGAGCGTCTAGCAGATCTATTTGCCAAAGAAGTGAGCACCTACGTCTCGACCCATCCGAATTCGCAAAAGGCTCACCAAAAGTCTCAAGCCTCGCTGGTCAATGGCGTTCCTATGCTCTGGATGGCAAAGTGGCCCGGGCCATTTCCGATTTACGTAGAGAGCGGAAAAGGCGCGCACTTCACAGATCTGGACGGCAACGACTTCACTGACTTTTGCCTCGGTGACACTGGAGCGATGTCTGGACATGCCTCAGCGCCGACTGTCAAGGCGGTGCAGGACCAGATAGCTAAAGGTGCCACCTTTATGCTTCCAACCCTTGACGCGGCAAGAAATGCCGAAACGCTTGGAGCCAGGTTCGGGCTTCCTAAATGGCAATTCACTCTTAGCGCCACAGACGCCAATCGCCACCTAATACGCTTCGCCAGGCAAGTAACCGGCAGGGCAAAGATCGCAGTTCATGACTACTGCTATCACGGAAGCGTTGACGAGACCTTTGCGGTGCTTGATGACCATGGCAACACAATTTCAAGGCCAAATAATATTGGCAAGCCATCGGAGCTAAACACCACAACCGTCTCCCTGCCATTCAATGACCTGGTTGCTGCGGAAATGGCATTTGCGACCGGCGAAGTTGCCCTCTTATTGATTGAACCAGGGCTAACAAACATTGGCATCGTATTACCGGAGGCTGGTTACCTAGAAGGTCTCCAAGCGCTCTGCCTAAAATACGATGTGGTTTTTGCGCTTGATGAAACCCACACTGTTTCCGCCGGTGCAGGCGGCATTACAGCCCGAGATAATCTCAAGCCAGATGCAGTTGTCCTTGGCAAGACCATAGGCGGAGGAGTTCCGGTTGGCGCACTTGGCTTCTCGGAAGAACTGTCGGAGAAGATCGCAAACAGCCTGGAACTGGAAAGCATCGACGTTGGAGGCGTGGGCGGCACATTGGCCGGGAACGCCCTGTCGATGGCCGCAGTTCGCGCCACCCTCGAAGAAGTGCTAACCCCGGATAACTTCTCCCGCATGGAGCAGTTAGCAGTGACCTGGCAGGCCAACATTCAGGCCACCATTGACGAATATGCATTGCCCTGGCAAGTTTCCCGAATTGGCTGCCGCGGTGAATACAGCTTTAGAGAAACGGC
>TARA_B110000093_G_scaffold9967_1_pt1 | contig 20906 bp, 17 predicted proteins | sample TARA_B110000093 | Tara Oceans TARA_B110000093 (sample SAMEA4397390) | marine metagenome | biome: Polar Biome; feature: [MIX] marine epipelagic wind mixed layer (ENVO:01000061); material: water (ENVO:00002006), including particulate matter (ENVO:01000060) such as... | depth 10-100 m | reverse complement strand
AATCACCCTATCATTAGAGGGTCCGTTTGGAGCTGGATCTCCGAAAGAAGCGTCATCTGCATTGTTTGAGAAGTACTTTCTGTTATAATAATTATAAGAGAATCCAGTAGCTTCTAGAGTGAAAACTCCTCTGTCTCCCATAACATCTCCTTCTCTAAATATGGATAAACTTAATCTAGGGTCATTGTTTTCAAACTCTGAGACTAGCCCTTCCTTAGGAATATTGAATCCGAAACCGTTAAAGTTACCTCTAGCTCTTTGAAAGATATTGGTGAAAGTACCTTCTAATTGATTCCCCCAATTCCCTCCAGATGCATTCATATATTGAATTTCGAAAATAGATCCTGATCCATTTTCTCCAGCTAGAGTGAAAATATTACTAAAATTAGGGTCTAAGAAATATTCATTGGAGAGAACAACTTCACCAGCCATATCGTAGGTCAGACCCCAATTATTTTGATAGGCATAAGCTTTAGCTAATAAAGAAGTAGCGGCTCCCCATGTAGCTCTTCCTAATTGTGAAACAGAAATACTGCTTCTTCTAGGGAGGTCGTTTCTAGCTTCTATTAAGTCTGTTTGAATTAAATTCCAAATTTCATTAGCAGATGCTCTTGGTTGTTGATATTCACTTGGAGAAAGGGCTTCAGTAATTAGAGGGACACCACCAAACATCGTAACTAATGTGTAATAGTTATATGCTCTGATAAACTTAGCCTCCGCTAGAAACCTATTCTTGTCGTCTTCATCCATATCTATTTCTGGAATCTTATCTAACGCGATGTTACAATAAGCTATTGCTTTGTATGCTACTTGCCACTCTGCTAGAATGATCTTAGAATTAGCAGTTCCGTTGAAGTTCTCAAATTGAAATAACTCAGGTTCGTCTCCATCTCCTGAGCCACCTTTCTCAGAGTCATCTGAACAAACATCACCGAAATACCATCTAAAATGAGGAGCTAACTGTCCACTTCCTTGAATATTAGTGACTTCTTGTTGAAGAGGATTATAGCATGCTATAATAGCTGCTTCTGCATCATTCCCGTTTTGATAATAATTTACTTCTGTTGAACCAACCAATGGTTCTACTTCTAGAAAATCTTTTGAGCATGTAGAAAAAATAAAAAGACTTAAAAGTGCAAATACTGTTGTTAATTTATTCATTTTCTTTTAATTAAAATGTTACGTTTAATCCTCCCATAAACATTCTGGCAGCTGGGTAAAACCCTCTATCTATTCCTATCTCTAATGTTCCCCTAGAACCAATTTCTGGATCTAATCCACTGTATTTAGTAAAAGTAAATAAGTTTGACGCTGCTATGTATACTCTAATCTTCCGGAGTTTAATCTTTTCCATCACAGATTTTGGTAGCGTATATCCAAGTTGTAAGTTTTTAACTCTCATGTACGATCCATCTTCTATAAATCTGTCAGATACTCTATTGTTTTGATTTGGGTCGGATACAGAAATCCTAGGATTTTCATTTGTACTTCCTTCACCCGTCCATCTCTCTAGAGCAGAAATTGGAAGATTGGTTGTGTTGAGGTCATATCTGAATATTCCGTTGTATAAGTCATTACCTTTAGAGCCTTGTAAGAATAAACTTATGTCTAAATTTTTGTACTTAGCCTCGAAATTAAACCCATAAGTGAAATCGGGATGAGGATTACCTATCATCACTTTATCGTCACTATCTAATTCCCCATCTCCATTTTGGTCTACAAAGATTACATCACCTGCTTGCGCATTCGGCTGAGAAGTGTTTGAAATAGCCGATTCATTTGTTTGGAAAATCCCATTGGTTTCATAACCGTAGAAATAAGCTATTGGCATTCCTATTTCAGTAAATGAAACGAAATCCCCTGAGCCAAATACATTTCCTGTTGATATAGGCTGTCCACCAGCGCCTAAATCAGTTACTTCATTTTTAATGAATGAAATGTTTCCTCCCACAGAATAGGAGAAGTCTTCTCGGTCATTATTTCTGTAGTTTAGGTAAAGTTCTACTCCTGAGTTTCTAGCTGAGGCTACATTAGTCGCAGACGGCTCTAAACCGACAACACCTGGGATAGGCACTGAGGCGAGCATATCTTTAGTATCCTTAATAAAGTAATCTAGAACTAGATTAATTTTTCCATTAAAGAAATCAGCATCTACACCTAGGTTGGTTTGTTGAACAGTTTCCCATCTTAAATCAGGGTTAGATGTGAATATTGGACCTGCTCCGTTTGTTTGTTGTTGATCTCCTCCAAGTGTGTAGTTAAGACCATTGACAACTAAAGCGGTGTAATCATAGTTGCCTATTCCGTCTGCGTTACCATTTTGGCCCCAACTAGCCCTTACCTTTAGGAAGTCTATTTTATCGTTTGACTTAACAAATTCTTTACCTGTTAAGTTCCAGGCTCCAGATATTGAAGGGAAAATACCATATCTATTATTTGTCCCAAATCGAGAAGAGCCATCTCTTCTTATCGTTCCTGCAAAAGAGAATTCTTCACCTAAATCATATGTAGCTCTCATAAACGTAGAAAGGAATGTAGATTCTCCTATTCCTCCTCCTGAACGTGGAGATTGTTCTGCGAAATTTAGAGAGTTATCTAAGTATGCCTGATCTATACTGTTAGTAGCTAAACTATCTCTAGAACCAGATAGGTTTTCAAACTTATTTGCTAATGCTGAATAACCAGCTATAACTGTAAGTTTATCTCCTGTTTTGAAGTCCTTGTTATAAGTAGCTATATTCTCCCATTGCCAGTTGCTAAACTTGTTCTCGATTCTTACTAGTGAATTAGTTTCTCGCCATTCATAAGCAGGTCTATTAGGATCATTCGGAACGACACCTAAGTCAAACTCCGGAAAGAAAATGTTCTGAGAACCCAATGATAAATCAAATGTGAATGTAGATCTGAAAGTAAGATTTTTTAAAATATCATACTCTCCATAGGCACTAGCTACTATTCTATTAGTTGTGTAGTTGTCAAATGTGTTGTCTATTGCATTTACAGGATTGGCTATGTCTGAGTCTATAAAACTAGAGTAGGAGTAATCCCCGTTAGGTCTGTAAACAGGAGTTACTGGATCCATGTTTAAGGCTCTGAGCACTGGAGAGGTAAACTCGTTATTCTCTGTAAGAGCACTTCGAGACAAATAGGTATAGTTTATATTTTGACCCAGTCTGAATTTTTTTCCACCTGATTGAGTCGTGTTTACTCTAAAAGTATATCTCTCGAATCTACCTTTTTCACCACCTATAATACCATCTTGGAGAAAGTAACTCGCTCCTAAGGCTGTAGAAGAGTTTTCTGTGCCTCTAGAAAAGCTAAAGGAATGGCTAATCATTGGAGCTCTTTGAAAAATAGCATCCTGCCAATCAGTACCTTCACCTAAAGCAGAAGGATTACTTAAGGCAGGATCAGGATTAAGACCAGCAGAAGCTCTACTTTCATTCATGATAATGGCATACTGTTCAGCATTTAACAATGCCACTTTCTTCCAAGGCTCTTGCATACCATAATACGTATCATATGTAATCTGAGCAGGCTGGTTGACAGCTCCTTTCTTAGTAGTTACTAAAACTACTCCATTACCTCCTCTAGCTCCATAAATGGCAGCAGATGCGGCATCTTTAAGAATAGTCATAGATTCTATATCCGCAGGATTTAAATAATCTATACCGAAACTTGGTATTCCATCTACTACGAATAATGGTTCTGAATTATTAATAGAACCTGTACCTCTAATTCTTATGGATTGAGCACTTCCAGGTTGACCAGAGGTTTGAGTTACTTGAACCCCAGCTGACCTTCCTTGTAAAGCTTGTTCTGTTCTTAAAATCGGAATAGAAGTAATTTCTTTTGAATCAAGGGTTGATACTGAACCAGAAATCTTACTTCTTTTTTGATTCCCGTACCCCATTACTATGGCCTGGTCTAGGTCTCTTACATTAGGGTTTAGAGAGACATCAATAGCGTTTTTTTCTCCAACAGTGAACTCCTGCTCCAAATAACCTACGAACGAAAAAACCAAAACGGCTTGTGAATTCTCTACACTTATATTGTATGCTCCATTTACATCAGTAATAGTGGTATTAGCTGTGCCTTTTTCATAAATAGTAGCACTAGGTAAAGGAGAGTTATCATCTGAAGAGAGCACGGTTCCAGTGACGTCCATTTTTTGAGAAAAGACGTGGGCTGAAGCAAAAGTCATCAGGACTAGTAAAAGATAAATCTGTTTCATTTAAATATTTTGGTCATTAGGATGTGAAATTCAGTTATTTAAACGTGTAATCGCCTAGATAGTGTACTTATTACACTTTGTAAATATAGTTATATCTTTTAAATTTCAAAGTGTTAGTGTTTTTTAAATTGTCACTTTGTATTCACAGTTAGTTATTCTATACCTTCGCGAAAAAAAGACATCTGATGAAATTAGAATTACTTATTATATCGCTCCTAGTATGTATTGTTAGTTTAGGGCAGAATGAGTCTACTAATTTAGAGTCTTTTGAATTGTCTTTGTTGCCAGAGTGTTGGTCACTAATCGATGAGGATCAGGATGGGTATAATTGGGATGTCTCTTATCAAGTTCTTGATGAAAACGGAATTACTGTTCCAGGGAATGCAGGTGTTGGTTATATAACTAGTGCTTCTTTCGATAATGCCGAAGGGGTATTAAATCCTGATAATTATTTAGTGCTGCCACAGTTAGACATTCAGCCAAATGAAGACTTATCATTTTATGTTGGAGCTATAGACCCTTCTTATTTTCTAGAAAACTATTCTGTCCTGCTGTCTACTACAGGAAATAACCCTGAGGACTTTACAGACACTCTTTTAACTGAGGTGCTGGCTGCGCATGTTTTTCAATTCAGAGAGATTGATTTATTTGATTACGAGGGAATGCAGGTTTACATAGCTTTTAATCATCATAATTCTTCCAATCAATTTCAAATTAGACTTGATGATGTTTTATATCCTACCACTCTGGAAGAATGTGAAATATTAGTAAGTCTTGCTGAAATAGGAGATGAATTCGTAGAACTGAAAATATTCCCTAATCCTTCACAAGGAATTTTTACTTTAGAAAATTCAGATTCCAGAATTGAAGAAATCATTGTTTTTGGTGCAACTGGAATCAAAGTTTGGAATCAACAGTATTCAGATAGAAGCCAAACCCAAAGGGTAGATTTATCAAGTTTATCAAAAGGGGTTTACACTATGAAGGTGAAAACCGATGAATACACGACTTCTAAAAGAGTGATAATAAATTAATACCCTACTTTCTCTCTAACTCTAGAAATAACGCCTTTAGCGATATTTCTAGCCTTTTTCGCGCCTTCATCTAATATTTGATCTAGTTCTTTCCTGTTGCTCATATAGTAATCGAACTTTTCTCTTTCTTCTTTAAACGTTTCTAGAATAACATTGAACAAGTCAAGCTTGCAGTGTCCCCATCCATAACCACCAGCTTTTAATTTCTTAGCCATTTCCTCAGCTTGTTCAGAGGTAGCTATTAGCTTATAAAGATTGTAAACCACTGCAGATTCAGGATCTTTAGGATCTTCTAGAGGAGTGTCGTCAGTAACTATTTGCTTATTCAGTGATTTTTTTAATTCTTTCTCAGGAAGAAAAATATTAATGAAATTATTTTTAGACTTACTCATTTTCTGACCGTCTGTTCCAAGAATTAGCATGGTGTCTTCATTGGTTTTAGCCTCAGGTACTACCAGCGTTTCCCCCATAATATGGTTAAACGAGTTAGCTACTCTTCTAGTCATTTCTAAATGCTGCAGTTGGTCTTTTCCTACAGGCACCTGCTCAGCATCGTATAAAAGAATATCTGCAGCCATAAGCATAGGGTATGAAAATAGACCAGCATTTACATCTTCCAAATGGTCTGCTTTGTCTTTAAAAGAATGTGCAAGAGTAAGACGCTGATAAGGAAAAAAGCAACTTAAATACCATGATAATTCTGCAGTCTCAGGTATATCACTTTGTCTGTAGAAAATAGTCTTAGTCGTATCTAGGCCGCATGCCAGCCATGCAGCTGCTGTGGCGTATGTGTTATCTCTTAATAGCGCTCCATTTTTTATTTGGGTAAGCGAATGCATATCCGCAATGAATAAAAAAGATTCATTCTCACTTTCTTTAGCCATTTTAATCGCAGGCTTAATAGCTCCTAATATATTTCCCAAGTGAGGTGTTCCTGTACTTTGAACTCCTGTTAAAATTCTGGACATGTTGTAAAAAATTGAATAGTGAGCAAAATTAAACTTAATCTTCTAAGATAATCAGCTGCATTTAAACTTATACTTTTACACCATGATTTTATACAATGTAACTTGCAGCGTAGATAAAGATGTCCATGAAGAATGGTATGACTGGATGAGAGAAGTTCATATCCCCGATATGATGAAAACAAGTCTATTCTTGGAGACTAGAATTTGCAGAATAATAGCAGAAGAGGAGGGAGGTATTTCATATGCGGTGCAATACTTATGTGCGTCAGAAGAGAACTATAAGAAGTACAAAGAGGAATTTTCAGCTAAAATGCAGCAGAGTCATGCGGCCAAGTATGGGCAGAAAGTAGCTGCGTTTAGAACGGAACTGGAAGTGATGTATCAAGCTAGACAAACAGATTATTCTCAAGCACAAAACAAGAACTAGTGAAAGTTAGAGCAAAAAAATCCTTAGGGCAGCACTTTTTAAAAGATGATCAGATCTCTCAAGATATAGCAGATGCTATACGCTTTCATGAAGGCGTGAAGAATGTAATTGAAGTAGGGCCAGGAACTGGGGCTCTCACTAAATTCTTGCTGAAAAAAGATATTGATTTAAAGGTAGTAGAGATTGATAGAGAGTCTGTAGATTATCTCAATGTTCATTACCATGAGCTTCATGGAAAAATATTAGAAGAGAGTTTCTTAAAGTTAGACCTTCCTACAGTATTTGGAGAAAAGCTAATAGTAATCGGAAACTTTCCTTACAATATTAGCTCTCAAATATTATTTCATGCGCTAGAATATAAAGAAAGCGTGACTGAGGTGATAGGGATGTTCCAAAAAGAAGTGGCTGAAAGAATAGCCATAGGTCCAGGGTCTAAGGCGTATGGAATTCTGAGCGTACTTTTGCAGGCGTATTACGATATCGAATACCTATTTACTGTCGATCAAGATGCTTTCGACCCTCCACCTAAAGTGAAAAGTGGAGTTATACGGTTGGTTAGGAATGAAGTGATGAGTCTGGACTGCGATGAGAAAAGATTCAAACAGGTAATAAAGCTAGGGTTTAACCAAAGGAGAAAGACATTAAGGAACTCACTTAAGAGTATTCTAGGCGAAAAGATTCTACCAGAAAAGTTTCAGACAGAAAGGCCAGAACAGTTATCAGTTCAAGACTTTGTTGAGCTCACCAATTTCATTTTCCCAGAAGAAATTTTAAAGTAAAAAAAAGCCGAGAGAAATAAATCCCTCGGCTACTAATTTTAGCTTTTTATATTAAGAATTCTTAGCAGAATTCATCATATGCTAGTTTTAAATTCTCAGCTATCATTTCTGCAGTTCTTCCTTCAATATGATGACGTTCTATCATATGAGCAAGTTTTCCGTCCTTAAATAAAGCTATACATGGCGAGCTCGGAGGATATGGGAGCATATATTGTCTAGCTCTGTCTACTGCTTCTTTATCTACTCCAGCAAAAGCTGTAGTTAATGAATTAGGAAGCTTAGAGTTTTCTAAAGATAATTTCACTGCAGGTCTCATACTTCCTGCGGCACATCCACATACTGAGTTTACAACTACTAATGTCGTTCCTTCAGCTTTTAGAGCGTTGTCTACATCTTCATTCGAGAATAACTCGTTAAAGCCTTTCTCTGTTAATTCGCCTTTCATAGGCGCTACCATTTCTGCTGGATACATACGTTTTGTTTTTTATTAATAGACTTTATTAATAGCGCAAAATTAGAGTATAACGAGCATTAACTTATCTTAAAAAAATGAAAACAGTGTGCTAATTATTCAATCTGTTTATTCCCGAAGTAAAATAGAGTTACTTGTTCATAATATTTGAGTTATTTTCTGTTGTCTGAAATGGTAATTTTTAGTTTTGCTACGCAATAAATTTATGCGCCATGGCCAAAAGACTTATAGAATGTGTTCCTAATATTTCGGAAGGAAGAGATAGTGCTAAAATCAATGAAATCACCGCTGTAGTGGAGACTGTTCCAGGAGTGAAATTATTAGATGTAGACCCGGGGAGCACCACGAATAGAACGGTAATTACATTCGTAGGTGAGCCAGAACCTGTAATGGAAGCTGCTTTCTTACTTATTAAAAAAGCATCTGAGGTTTTAGATATGACGACTCAAAAAGGAGAACATCCTAGAATGGGGTCTACAGATGTTTGTCCATTAGTTCCTGTAGCTAACATAACTCTAGAAGAATTAATTCCATTCGCTCATAAACTTGGAAAAAGAATAGGGGAAGAATTAAGTATTCCAGGATATTTTTATGAAGAGGCAGCATCAGAAGAGAAAAGAAAAAATCTAGCCTATTGCAGAAAAGGGGAGTATGAAGGGCTTTCGAAAATATCTGAACCTGAATGGAAACCCGATTTCGGGCCAGCAGAATTTAATAGCTCAGTAAGAAAAACAGGGGCTACTGCGATCGGGGTTCGTGATTTCTTGGTCGCATATAACGTTAACCTTAATACGACTTCTACAAGGAGAGCTAATGCTATAGCTTTTGACATTAGAGAAGCTGGCAGGATAGTGAGAGAGGATGGAATGCCAGGAGGAAAAGTATTGAAAGATGATAAAGGAGAACCTCTAAGGCAAGCAGGAACATTAAAATCTGTAAAGGGAATAGGGTGGTATATAGAAGAATATGGAATAGCTCAACTCTCACTTAACCTGACCAATATTAATATTTGTTCTGTGCACAGAGCTTTTGATGAAGCTGCCGAAAAAGCTGCAGCAAGGGGTGTACGTGTCACTGGAAGTGAAATAGTAGGATTGATACCTAAAAAAGTTTTAATAGAAGCCGCGCATCACTATTTAACCAAACAGGAGCGTTCACACGGAATTTCAGATGAAGAGAAGATTAAAATTGCTGTTAAGTCTTTGGGATTAGATGATTTAACTCCCTTTAATGCCAATGAGAAAGTTATCGAGTATATGATAGAAGATTCGCGAAATTCTAGCTCGTTGGTATCGATGACCTTAGAGGATTTCGCTAATGAAACTGCTTCTGAATCACCTGCGCCAGGGGGAGGTTCTATTTCTGCTTATGTAGGTGTTTTAGGAGTTTCCCTAGGAACAATGGTAGCCAATCTTTCGGCTCATAAAAGAGGATGGGATCACAGATGGGAAGAGTTTAGTTTTTGGGCCGTGAAAGGGATTGAGTTAAAAGAGGAATTAATGGCGCTAGTAGATGAAGATACCAATGCCTTTAATAAAATCATGGAAGCATTTGGTTTGCCTAAAGGTAATGAAGACGAGATGCGTTCAAGGAATCAAGCTATTCAGTCGGCTACTAAGTATGCCATAGAAATTCCGTTTCAAGTAGCTAAAGCTTGTCTGAAATCTATGGAAGTAATGGAAGCTATGGCTCAGTTCGGAAACCCTAACTCAATTACAGATGCAGGGGTAGGAGCTATGTGCGCTAGAACAGGAGTGCTGGGAGCTATAATGAATGTTAAAATTAACGCAGGAGATTTGGATGATAAGACATTTGTAAATAGTATTTTATCTGATTGCTCTGATATGGAAGATAGATCTCATGAAATAGAAGAGAAAATCAGAAAGCTAGTAGATCAAAAGATAACGGGTTAAAATTTCAGCACGATTCCGGCAGATATTCGCCATGTTTTAAAAGCGTTTTTCCCCGAAATAGTCTGAGCGCTTCCTAAAAAGACACCGAGTTTTTCTTTAATCTGATGGTAAATGACTCCGCCTATTTTTGCTGAATTAAATCCGAGTTCACGGAATGATTCTGCTTTATTTTCTCCCATCCCTCGGTAGTCTTTACCTCCGTTAGCTTGAGTTTTGTCAAACCACACATCGAGGTACCATTTACTTTTATAGAATCCTAGTTTTATGGAAGCTACTGAGTTATCAGGAGTAGGCTCAGCTACTAAGTTATAGCCATATCTGCCACTTATAAAAAGGCTATTCTTAAACGTGATTTGTGCTATTGTCCTGAACCCGATAGATCTAGTTTGCTGTCCTATGGCTGCGCTGGTTTCTGTATTATAGTTAGTTAATGGATGACTCCCTCCAATAGCCGCTATTCCTGTTAGCTTAATGTTTTTAGAAATATTAAAATGATTACCTACCTTAAAAAATACAGTGCCATCTTGTGGTGTCCCGTTCACCAAAGGAATATTAACAGCGTAGCTAAGTCGTTTGTTTAGTTGATGCTTAAAATAAACTGAAGCCGTAAAATAGGTAACCCCAAACTCTAAATTTCGGTTCCATAAGTAATAGATGTCTGCGGTTTCATAGCTTCCAGAAAGAGCGAGTACTTTTGATTTTGGGGCATCTAAGAAGCCATCTATAATTCCTTGAGAATGCGCAGAAGCTACCATTAAAATTAACCATGAAATTAAGAAGACTCTCATGTTGTTAAGTACAAAAAACCATAGAGAATCCCTACAGCAGAATAGTGGTGCTTGTTAAGATTTAAATAGATGATAGTGAGGGCACTTTTTTTGTCTGAATTTACGTACTATTAGTGTGTGAATGCTCAGGCCGCCATATCATGGAGAAATAGGTTAGACAAAATTTTATATTTCTTTCCTTTCCAGCTTCTGTTCTTGCAGTTGAAAAGAAATTATTTGTTATTAAGTTTTTGGCTTTTACTATTCGCTTTTGTTCTAGACGGCATAGGTTCCAAATACGGTATTTCACATTTATTTTTATACCCTGAATATAGAGGGTGTAATGACAGTATAGCCTATTGTCTTTTAGGTTTTTCCATAGGAGGTTTCATTGTTAGTTATAACCTATATACCTATATTATTCATAGTCATAGGTTTCCGTTTTTAGCTACTCTAGATAAGCCTCTTTATAAATTTTCTATCAATAACTTTATCATCCCGCTAACATTTATTTTAGTGTATTCCTGGTCTAGTTATCAATTTCAGGTAGATAAAGAGCTCGTCCCTCAAAAAGAGGCCTTCTTTAATCTATTGTCATTTACTTTAGGAGTATTTCTGATGGCTGGGTTTAGTTTCGTCTACTTCAGGTTGACTAATAAAAACATCCGATTTTTCACAGATAAGCTTGGAGAGGAAGGTAAAGAGGAGTCTCTTGCTTCTTCAGCGTTGCAAAAATCGAGCTCTTGGGAAGATCTCGAGAAAAGAACTGAGGATTGGCGCGTAGATACGTATATGTTTAGCTTCAGGAGAGTTCTTTTAGCTAGAAGTATTAAGCACTACCCAAGAGAGGTGTTAGAGAAAGTTTTAGCCCAGCATCACGTAAATGCTTCGTTTTTTGAGCTTATGATAATTATTTCATTTATTCTGGTTGGGTTGTTCAGAGAGCATCGGGTATTCGAAATTCCAGCAGCGTCATCGGCTGTTTTATTCTTTACAGTGTTAGTTATGCTTTTTAGTGCTATTTACAGCTGGATTAAAGGATGGACCTTTCCGTTAATCATATCCATGATTTTAATCATAAACTTCAGTCCAGTTCTTACAAGCTCTTTTAATTTAGAAACAAGGGTTTATGGGTTAGATTATTCAGGTGAAAAAGAGGACTATAATTCTGAAGTTTTAAAAAATTCTATAACTCCTGATGATTATGACAGAAGTCTTAAAATTCAAATTAAATCATTAGACAATTGGAAATCTAAAGTTTCCAAAGGAATGAATAAAAAGCCTAAGCTAGTTATACTCTCAGTGAGTGGCGGAGGCTTAAGGTCTGCCTTATGGACTATGAAAAGTGTATTGACAGCTGATAGCGCTATGAATGGAGAGCTGTTGAATAACACTCATCTCATAACTGGTAGTTCAGGAGGAATGATTGGAGCTAGTTATATGAGAGAGCTGGTAAGAGAAAATGGGCTGGATTATTCTGAGTTGAGCGCTGAACCTTGCTTTGATGATATTTCTAGAGACATTTTAAACCCTATGATTTTAGCCATGGCTACCCATGATTTAGCATTAAGGTATCGAAAAGCTGAGGTAGATGGTGACTATCATCTAATGGATAGAGCGTATTCATTTGAGAGAAAATTAAATATTAATACATCTAATAGGCTGAATAAAAAACTTTCGGATTTTGTGGAGCCAGAGTTTGAGTCTAGAATTCCTACGATGATTTTTTCTCCCACTATAAATTTAGATGGGCGAAGACTTATTGTTGGAGCTCAAGATTTTTCATTTCTCTGCCTAACAGAAGAGGGGGAGCTCCAAGAGAATGTATGTTATACCAAGCTATTTAAGGATAGAGACCCCCTCAATACAGAATTTACTTCTGTGTTAAGAATGAATGCTACTTTTCCTTACGTGTTACCCGCTAGTACATTGCCTACATCACAGTTAGTTAAAGTTGCAGATGCTGGTCTAAGAGATAATTTCGGCCTAAGAGTATCCTTTAATTATATAAATGAGTTAAAAGAATGGATAGAGCTAAACACTAGCGGAGTGGTCCTAGTAGAGGTGAGAGATACGAGGAAAAACGCAGAGAAGAAACCGTCACCTAAAATGCTGTTAAATGAGTTAACATCACCGCTGGGAGGCGTGTATTCTAATGTCATTAGGACACAAGACTATGACAATGAACTTCAGTTAGACCTTTTAAGAAAATCCTTATCAGTTCCTATACACAGGATTCCATTTGAGTTAGAGTTAGCGAATGAAAAGAGGGCAACCTTGAGCTGGCACTTAACTAAATTTGAAAAAGAGTCTGTTCTTTCCGGGGTCAAAACAGAGAGTTTCTTGAGCTCATTAAATGAGTTGAAAGTGCTGATAAATGACAATTAGCTCTATACTTATCAGCAAGTTTAATGTGGTAGATACAGTATTAGAATTCATGACTGATTTCTGATCTAAAGAAATAGTACGAACTAAAAAAGCCCCATCATTTGATAGGGCTTTAAGTGTTTTAATAGAGAGGGTATTAAGCCTTCTTTACAAATCTTTTCTTTTCTTTTATTCTAGCTGACTTACCAGTTCTTTCTCTCTGGTAGAATATTCTAGCTCTTCTAACACGACCTTTCTTAGTGATCTTTACATCATCGATAAAAGGACTGTTCAATGGGAAGATTCTTTCTACACCAATTCCACCAGAAATTTTTCTAACAGTAAAAGTCTCGTTCGTTCCAGAACCCCTCTTTTGTATTACTATTCCCTGAAATTGCTGGATTCTTTCTTTACTACCTTCCTTAATTTTATAACTAACGATGACAGTATCTCCTGCACTGAATTCTGGTAAATCGTTAGCTTCCACTAACTTCTTCGAAACTTCTCTTAAGATATCCATAATAATACTTTTTGTTCAAAAAATTGAGGCTGCAAATTTACAAATAATATTCAGATAACATCTTTTCTGAACACATTTTTTAAAGTTTTATCTGAAGGCCAAAATTAATATCTAACCCAGAGTAATTCGTAGATTGAATACGGAGCTTATCAAATTGTGTAGATGATGCTATTCTCAATCTTGGATTAACTCTTACACTTATTCTTTGTGTTATACTTCTGTTAATAGTGATTCCCATCTGATAGTGCCACAGCGATTTGTTAACTAGAGATTTATCTAGTTCAAGGGAGTTGATAACTCCTGATAGCTCGTTCAAAACATATCCAGTACTATTTAATTGATGATTATAAATAATGCCTGCGGAAAATCCAGCATCAAACCTAGAGCCTCTGAATAAATCATACCCTACGCTAAAAGGAATTTGTAAATAGTCGATTTGATTCGTTAAGCCTGAAGTAATTTCTTCTTCTTTCTCTACCAGCGAAGTGACATATTCTTGCCCCACATAAACTTGTGTAGGGTTTCCATCGATTATAACCACTTCATATAAATCGACATAGCTCCCTATTTCCTCTTCAGTCCGAGAAATGGTAGATACACTATAGCTTTGACTCATGCGCTCAATTCCAGTGCCTAATGAGAACTTTAATCTTCCTAATTCTCGGCTCGTAAAGACACCTAGATAATTAGACTTAGAGTTGATTGCAGTGGCGCGCTGCACATCAGCGTTTTGTGATGAGGAATTAAGGCTGTTAGAGTAATTCCCATAACCAGATGCTATTCCTATAGACCAGAACTTTTTGTCCGAACCAATCTCGAAAGGATTGCAATTATGAATTTCTGTAGGAGTATTTCCTAATTCTGAGTCCAATTCGCTATAAACTTTATCCAATTCTCTAAGCTCATTCGAAGCATCTATAGTTTTATGAAAATCATATGTAATCGAACTCTCTTGTGTTAAGCCTTCTTCAGTTGAAAATCTAGGATGTGTTAATTCTGGAGCTGTTTCTAAACTGTTTAAATTGGATTGGGTGTTGCTTTGACTATATTTATCTGTAGGCCTAACCTCCTTAGGCTTTCTGTTGGAACTCTCGATTGTTTTAGAACTCTCCATGGCCGTTATTTCGTTTTTAGAATTTGGTTCAGAGTGTAACTGCGGCTTTTGTGTTTTGATGAGTTGGATTGCAGTAATTTCATTAGTTATGGAGTAGTCATTTTGTTTGGTTTTCTTGCCAGTGCTCTCTAAAGAAAAGACATTGGAGTTCCTTGCTTCTGTGGTTACTTCCTTAGAGTAGTTTGATTGGCTGTTTGTTAATAAGTCTGCATTGGTAGCAGGACTCTTTTGAGCAAGCAACTCTGGAGGATTAGGCTCTAGTTTATTAGGAGTGTCATTTTCTATGGACTCTAAATCAAAATCATCTTCGGTGTTTATAGCCTTAGAAGTAGTTTGCTCCAATGAATTATTTAAGCTTAATAAGCCAGTGTTTTGCCCTTCATAGTCATGCGAGACATCATTGGACCCCTTATTTGCATTTTGAAAAACCAGAGATGAAGTAATAACTAAAACACTAACAGAAGTGGTGATAATGGCTATTGAAAAAAGAGCCTTTCTATAAATAATGGATCTCACCTCTTTAACTAATCCATTCTTAACGCTTTGTGCTGGATGCACTTGAACGTTTCCTAGATTGTCTCTGAATATATTGTCTATCTTTTCATTCATGACTAGAATACTTTAATTTGTTCGTTGGTATTGGGCACTGGAATAGGCTCGATTTTCTTTTGTAATATTTTACGTGCCCTAGAGAGCTGGCTCTTTGATGTATTTGTTGAGATGCCTAAGTATTCGGAAATCTCCAAGTGAGTCAAGTTCTCAAAAACGTAAAGATTAAAAATGGTTCTGTAGCCATCAGGTAATTCTTGAACCATTTTTAGAAGTTTTGCTTCAGTAATGGCTAGTTCAGATTTGTACCCTTCAATAGATTTGTTTTCGCTGTCTGGATCTACTATTTCTAGTTCATTGTCAGAGAAAACGTATCGGTAGTTTTTCTTGCAATAATTAATTGCGTTATTTATCATTATTCTCTTGGCCCATGTGTAAAAAGAAAAACCACTTTCTATATCAAAAGTTTTTCTGGCCTTATAAATCTTAATAAACCCTTCCTGTAGCATGTCCTCAGCATCAGCATGGTCCCTAGAAAATCTCAAACATACCCCCATAAGAGCAGAGCTATACTGGTCGTATAACTTTTGAAAAGCGATGTTGCTGCCTCTCACGAACTTATGTAGTAACTGGTTAGGGGTCATTTTTGTAATGAATAACACTCTACTTACAACTTGTTTTTAATCAAGTTGCATCAATAAAATGTAAAGTAAACAAAATACTTCTAAGTATGTAGTTTACCTGGCAGTTTAATCCTCTCCTTCTAATAGGTCTGGCCTCAATTGTTTAGTCCTTTCTAAAGCTTGATTTTCCTGCCATTCTTGGATTTTTTTAAAATCCCCGCTTCTAAGTACCTCAGGAACTTTCCATCCGTTATAATCAGCAGGTCTGGTATATACAGGAGGAGCCAACAGATTATCTTGGAAAGAATCTGTTAATGCGCTGGTTTCATCATTTAATACACCAGGTAATAGTCTTATTATAGAATCTGTTAATACAGCAGCAGCAAGTTCACCTCCAGAAAGCACATAATCTCCTATAGATAGTTCCATGGTAATAATATTTTCTCTGAGTCTATGATCTATTCCTTTATAATGCCCACAGATGATAATTAAGTTTTTCTTTAGAGATAAATGGTTGGCCTTATTCTGCTTAAGCTGCTCTCCGTCTGGAGTCATGTAAATGACCTCATCGTAGTTTCGTTCTTTTTGCAGAGATTTCACACAGTCTAAAATAGGTTGGATAGTCATCACCATACCAGCGGATCCCCCGAAGGAATAGTCGTCTACTTTTCTGTGCTTATCTGTTGAAAAAGAGCGTATATCATGCACGTGGATTTCACACAGTTCTTTTTCTTGAGCACGTTGCAATATAGAGTCACTAAAAGGACCCTCTAAAAGTTTGGGTAATATGGTAAGGATGTCTAATCTCACGTTGTTAGAATTGGGGTTGGTTAGGTTTGTTGTCTAAAATAAGTTCTATTTCCTCCAAAACCTGAGTATTTATTTTAGTCTTCAGTTCAGAAGCTTTCAGGTTTTCTTCGAGTTGGTATTCTTTAGAAGCACCTAAAATCACAGTACTTACATTTTTATTTTTTAGGCACCAAGAAACACCGAGCTGGGGCAGAGACATTCCTAAATTTTTTGCTAAAGCATCTAGCTTATCGATTTTATTGAAATTTTCTTCTACCAAGAGAATTTCGGCTAACCAACCGAGCTCTTCTCTTTTTAATCTAAAGTCTTTAGCGTGCTTCCCCTTATATTTTCCTGTAAGGAATCCGCTTGCCAGAGGACTCCATATAGTAGTTCCTAATCCTACTGTTCTATATACTTGGCTAAACTCCACCTCCACTTTCCTTCTCACAAGCATGTTGTATTGAGGCTGTTCCATAGTAGGCCCTATGAGATTATACCTTTCTGCTACCATGTGTGCTTCCATAATTTCCTGAGCGCTCCATTCACTGGTTCCCCAATAAAGGATTTTCCCTTGTTGAATTAAGTTATGCATGCTCCACACTGTTTCAGTAATAGGAGTCTCTTTATCTGGCCGGTGACAAAAGTATAAATCCAAGTAATCCACTTTCATTCTCTTCATAGCCTGTTCACAAGCTTCTACTATGTGCTTGCGGTGAAGACCTCTCTGAGTAGGTAGTTTCCCGCCCGCACCAAAGAAAACTTTAGAGGAAAGAATATAGGAATCTCTACTCCAGCTTTTTTTAGAAAGAATATCTCCCATAACTTTTTCTGAAGCCCCGTTGGCATAGATTTCAGCATTATCGAAGAAGTTTACCCCTGCTTCATAAGCCATGTCCATAAGCTTCTCCGATGTATTGTCTCCTATTTGATTCCCAAAGGTAATCCAAGAACCAAATGACAATTCGCTTACCTGTAGGCCAGACTTTCCTAATCTCCTGTATTCCATAAATAGTGGTATTGAAGGGCTAAATTATGGTATAAATTAATTGCCTGTTGTGTTTTCAAATTAAAGGTTAACAAGTTTTATTGAAAGGCTAATTCGACTCGCATATCGAAGCTTAATTTCGCATTTATATGCGAAAAAGTTTTTTCAGAGATAAGTATTTTAATCTACTCTTTTTTAGTTCTGTTTTTTTTATGATGAGTTTCACCACACCTCTGGCTGAGCTTACGGATTATATAGAATTGTTCTCGAGTAAAAGTTGGATAGGAGTAGTAATAGCCATGTTTACCGCAGGGGCTCTGTTGAGCAGGTTTTTTAGCGGAAGAATGGCAGACAGAATAGGAAGAGTGCCTGTAATGATGATCGGAACTTTAGTTACCGCTATAAGTGGTTGTCTATATGTATTTACGACTACTATGGGACTGCTTTTGCTGCTAAGGTTTTTTCATGGGCTTAGTACCGGATGGAGACCAGTAGGAACTACAGCCTATTTAAGTGATATAATCCCAACTAATAGAAGGGGAGAGGCTTTGGGGTTTTTAGGGATTGCAGGCAGTACGGGGAGCGCTATAGGTCCTTGGGTAGGTAGCTTTATTAAAGAAGAATATTCTTTTGAGTTAATGTTTGTTGTGGCCAGTTTGTTTGGCGTGGTAGCATTATTATTAACAGCGCTTTTGCCTGAGTCATTAGAAAATCCTGAAAAATTCAAATGGAAGTTTTTAAAGCTAAGTGATGGTGATTTAGTGGCTAAAAGTGCTTACCCAGCATTAATAGCTATTACCTTAGATACATACAGTTTCGGGACCATTTTAACAGTTTCTCCTGATTTTGTTTCAGAATTGGGTTACTCTTACAAAGGTGGTTTTCTGTTGGTTGTAGTCTTGAGTTCTATTGTATCTAGATTTTTCTCTGGTAAGGCAGCGGATAAGATGAATAAAGTGAAACTTCTTCAAGCTGGAATATTACTTAGTGTTTTATCCTTAGTATTAATGGGTTTTAGTCACTCATTTGAAATGATAACGCTAGCGGGGGTAATATATGGAATTAGTATCGGTGTCACTCGTCCTACTATCTTCGCTTGGACTGCGGATTTAGCTGTAAAGGGAAAGTTAGCATTGGCATTGTCTACTATGCTAATAGGGTTAGAGCTAGGTATTTTTCTAGGTGCTTTTGTCAGCGGTTTAATTTTTAATGGGGACATTTCCCGAATTTATCTATCTTATTGGATAGCGGCTGGTGTAAGTCTATCAGCTGCAGTTTATTTGAGAGGAAAAAGGAGTTTGGCTTAAGAATTGTCATTTATATTGAGCATGAGGAAATTATTAAATACTATCGTTTTTTTATTTGTTATAGGTTTATCGGATTCTTCTGCACAGAAATATAAAAGTGCAGCAGGTGTGCGGATGGATGGCCAAATGTTTGGAATAACCTATTCTCAAAGGGTTTTTAATGCTCTGACTGCCGAAGGAAATCTTGATTTTAGAAATCAGGAAGTTAAAATATCGGCATTAGGTAAATACCATAAACCCATTCTGGGTAAATCGTTAACTATTTTTATAGGAGGTGGTTACCATCTGGGTAGCTTTAAGAAGTACGGCAGTTTTTCTGGATTGGATTTGACTGTAGGTGTTGAACATAAGATTTTATTAATTCCGTTTTCTGTAGGTTTCGAAATAAATCCATCGATTCATATTATGGGTAGCCATCCTAATTGGTACACCTTTCAATCTGTTTTTTCGGTTAAGTACGTTATCATTAAGGATAAAGAAGGTTACTTCAGCAAGAGTCAGCAACGGCAAAGAGAAAAAACCAGAAGAAAAAGGCTCAGAGGCCGCCTTCAATCTAAATATGAGAGACAAGATGAGCTATAAACACCCAACAAATGTCTGTTTGTAATATGCTCAAGTACAATTGACTATGTCTGAAATTCAGAAGTATGTTTATGTCATTGACTTTCATTTCAATAACACCTCCAAACTTACATGTTGTAAGCTGCTTTTGTTAAAGAGAAGAACCGATAAAACGAAACTTTCCGGTGAAGATCTTATTCTTAGGGATAAGGAGGAGGATTACTTTAAGAGCTGTTTTATTGCTTTTGGTTTCCGTCAAGAGAGTTAACGAAGAGTAAGTTGTCTTCTTATCACGGGAGAGGGAATTTTAAAGAAGACGAGGCAGTTAAAATTGAAGAAGTAGAAGGCTCTATTCAAAAAATAGAGAGCATTTTTTTTTGCGGCTCAAACTATTGAAATAACTACTCCTTCAGAAATTTTAATAGAAGATAAAGCAGAAATAATTATTCCCTAAAAAGGACAACAACTTAACAGGACTAATTCATCCCATAAAAACTTTTAAAAATGAAAAAAATATTACTCGTTTTACTTTCTTTCTCAGCAGTTAATTTTGCTTTTGGTCAAGATTTGTTTAGCAAAGACTTTAAGGAAATCAAAGACAAAAAAAATCAAAGTGTTTTAGTCGTAGCTGAAGTTGATAGTACTTGGAGAAGTGGTGGTCTGTTGGGGTTTAACGCTTCTCAGACTTTACTGAGTAACTGGTCGGCAGGTGGCCAAAGTTCTATTACAGGAACAGCTTATGTGAATTTGTTTAGGAATTACACCAAGAATTCTTGGACTTGGGATAATACGCTAGACCTTTCTTATGGATTATTGAACAATGGTATTATTGAAGGAAGTAATGTTAAAATTGATGATAAAATTGACTTTGCTTCTAAGGCAGGTCGAAAAGCTACTGGTGATTGGTATTACTCTGCATTAGTAAACTTCAGAAGTCAATTTGCCCCAGGGTATGAGGTTATAGAAGGAGCTGAAAATAGGAGTAATAAAATTTCTGATTTCTTAGCACCTGCTTTTGCTTTAGTCTCCATAGGTATGGATTATAAACCAAATGGTAATTTCTCAGTTTATATCTCTCCGTTTACGGCTAAAAATACGATTGTAAATGAAGCGAACTCTAACCTTAGATCTAACTATGGTTTTGGAACAGATGAATTAGAACAAGCAGTAAGATTTGAGTTAGGTGGATATGCTAAAATAGCTTACAAAAGAAAATTAGCTGAAAACGCAGAGTGGCAAACCAAAATTGACTTGTTTTCAAACTACTTGCAAAACCCTCAAAATGTAGATGTTAACTGGGAGAATTTAATCGCTGTGAAATTCGCGAAGTATTTTAATGTGAACTTTATTCTTCAGATGGTTTATGATGACGACATTAAAATTCAGTTAAACGAATATGATGATGCAGGAGATATAACGAGCGCTAAAAGCGCTCCTAGACTTCAGGTAAGACAAGTATTCGGATTGGGATTTAGCTATAAGTTCTAAAACAAA
>TARA_B110000093_G_scaffold25877_1_pt1 | contig 21126 bp, 14 predicted proteins | sample TARA_B110000093 | Tara Oceans TARA_B110000093 (sample SAMEA4397390) | marine metagenome | biome: Polar Biome; feature: [MIX] marine epipelagic wind mixed layer (ENVO:01000061); material: water (ENVO:00002006), including particulate matter (ENVO:01000060) such as... | depth 10-100 m | reverse complement strand
ACTTTTACTTTTACTTTTAAACACACATACTAGAACCTTACCATACTAGCATATATTTTAAAAAAAAAGTGCAAAATGTCACTCAAGGGTATTAACAAACAGTATCATCTCGGACGTGATTCGGGATCTCAAAAGTATAACAAATTGAACACTTCAAAAACATATTCTAACGCCATTTTAATTGGTTCAGTTTCGTTTATATGTTTTTACATTATTGCAGCAATTATATATCCCTACTCATTCAATCCGCTTAACAACTTTTTTTGTGATCTCACTCCAGCTTCCTTTGGATGTGAGAATACCTCTAACCCTGCCTTCTTCCCTTCCCTCCTTACAATATTAAGCATGTCTATTGTACTGGCCTTTTTCTTCTTTTCCTTTGCCAATCAATCTTCAGAGTCGCTATTGAGTAAAAGATTAATTAAGTTTTTCGGTTCAATCTCAAGTTTCTGCACCTTTTGTATTGGAATATATGATTTACATGATCAAGCGTTAATTCTAGCGATCGCCACAGGTATCATTCCAATGGCAATTATTACATCCACTATCCTAAAAAACCGAAAGAGGTATTTTCCCATTTTAGGCTTGATAACTTGCTCACTACTTACCTTTTATGTTTCTATCTTCTACCTTGAGTTTTCAGAACCTATTTGGCCAATCATGCAAAAAATAACGATTATTCTAAGTCTGATTTGGATTAACTTAATTGTATTAAAAAACAAATCTACTTCTAGCTTATTCTAAGTACTATTCACATTTTCTTTAAAAAATCTGGTTACCTTTTTCACTTTTCTGCATTACATATAAAAAGAACCTATAAAGAAGCTTTTTATACTCCTATTAACAAGTATAACTATTTATGCTTGCCAGATAAATTACATTACAAACGCACCATATGATTTTGTTGCCCAATCGAAAGACCTAAACGTTTGTAAACAACTTAAGGATTCTGCCGTTATTTACGCAATTTTTGTAGATGCGAATAACTTCCATCCATGGACAGAATACGCTGTAAACTCTACATTAGATTCCTTAAAAAGAGCAACTGACTGGATTTCGAGTCAAGCAAAAAGGAATGGCCTTGATTTAAAAATTAAAACTGTGTATCATCTTGATGGATCCAAAATTTATTTCCAAGAACGAAAAACAGGGACTTACTTCAACCTGAATAAAAACCTAACCTATAGTAAATCAAAAAAATCGATAAAAAATTCCGTTCTAAACTGAACCATCGGGCGGATCATGTTGCCAAATATGTTGGAAAACGCGTAAAACCGAACTCAACGAAAACAGGAACTCGTATTAAAGTAAAAACCACTGACAACTTAATACTTACGCTTCAAGACAAATATAAAACGGATAATATCTCTGTAATGATCTTCGTAAACGGCTTTTTCCATTCCCTTTCATCAGCTACATATCATGCTAATTATCATGGTTTAGGGCCTGAATACAGTATTCTAACCTGTAAAAACCCTGCTACAATTGCACATGAATTCTTGCATCTTTTTGGCGCTATTGATTTATATCCAAATCAAATGTACCCTAACTTTAATTTTAAAGAATTAGAAGAAATTTATCCAAATGAAATCATGCGGATAACGCATAAAAACATTGATAAACTGATGCTCTCCCCCATTACCAAATATTATATTGGTTGGCAAGACGCACTGGATAAACCTAACACAAGATTGTTGTATCATAAAGCAAGAGTGTTTGAATACTAAAGAGTACCAAATACTATAGGAAATTCTTTTTATAGTTTTTAAGAAAAGAGCTACTTTTAAAGTCATGACTACAGAACAAGTTTTGCATAAAATTTACCGTGAAGAATCTGGGAAAATAATTTCAGTTCTTACCAAAATTTTCGGTGCAACTAACTTAAACCTGTCGGAAGATGTTATGCAGGAAGCTTACATTGAAGCGCTTGAAAAATGGGGAAATAGAATTCCAAAGAATCCTACGGCTTGGATTTATTCTGTTGCTAGAAATAAAGCACTTAACATCGTAAATCAAAACAAATACAAGGAAGAACATCAAAATGAAGTAGCCCATTTATCAACATCAGACTGGACTGCTGATACATTATTAGATATGCTTTTTTCGGAAGAAGAAATGAAAGACGACCAGCTTAAAATGATGTTCATTTGTTGTATACCAGAAATTTTTCCTGAAGCGCAAACTACCTTGATTTTAAAAACACTTTGTGGTTTTGGAATTCCCGAAATAGCTAAAGCATTTTTAATTGCTCCGGATACGATTAACAAAAGATTAGTAAGAGCTCGTGAAATACTTAAAAATGTAAATGCGCTTTTCACATGGCCTGAGGAGGATGAAATTAACCAGAAAGTATCAAATGTGCTTCAAACGATATATTTACTGTTTAACGAAGGTTATAGTGCATCCCAAGGGGATTCTATTATACGATATGAATTATGTTTAGAGTCGATACGATTGGTTCAGCTAATATTGGATTCAGATCAAGTAAAAAGTAAATCTGAAGCAAATGCTTTAATGGCATTAATGAAATTAAATGCAGCCCGATTCATATCCCGATTATCTGAAGATAATGAAGCCATCACCTTGAAAAATCAGGATCGTTCTAAATGGAATCAATCCTTAATCGGATCAGGAATTCAAAACCTAAATAAATCCATGTATGAAAATCAAGTGAGTAAATACTTGATTATGGCTGCTATATCTGCCAACCATTGCGCTGCAAAAACTTATGCTGAAACCCAATGGGATCAAATTTTAAATTTATACGATCAATTAGTTAGAATTGAGGATTCACCAATCGTTCAACTTAACCGTTCGGTTGCCAAAAGTATGGTTAAAAAAATTCGAAAATAAATTATTTCTTTTCAAAAACAAGGGTGATTTTGTTAAAGTCAGCCGCAGCGTTAATGACTGATCTAAACTCTTCGTAACGCGCCAAGGGAATTCTTATTTCATTGTAATACTCATTACAAGTAACGGTTAAAACATTATCATTCACCTCATATACACAGGTAAACTCCATTGTTTTTTTGTCTCCATTTTTAGAGAAAACATCCATATTTAAGTCTTCCAGGTTCGTAATTTGATATCCTTCTGGAATTGTAATATTTAAAACACGCTTATATCCATGATTGTATGAATTTTCAACGTCAAACTGACGACTGGTATCTTGATACATTTCAACCTGACGGCCAATTACCATTCCCATTTTAAACAAATATTTATTCCCCGCTTTTTCAATTAAAGAACTTAATTCTGCATCACCTTCAAAAATGTAAGGTTTCTCCAACAGATACCCTACCATTTCTTCATTTTGTGAAGTAATGTTCGTGATTTCGGCATCTTCTGCAATGGATTTTAATCTTTCCTCCAACTCTTCTAGTCGCTTCTCTTCGGTTAAATATGGCATTCTTGGTCTTAAATAAACGGAACTGTAACCACTTGCTTCATGTTTTAAATGGGCTTTTAGTTTTTCAAAATCTTCGGTGAATTCTATATCTGCTGTTAAATTGTCGAAATTTACATCACTAGAAGTACCACCTATTTTTTTAATCTCAGGATACGCAGAAGAAACACCTCCTGCTTTTACTCTTTTTAAGAATAATCCCGTATTGTAAGCGTAATTACTAGAGATTAGTCCAAATCTCATAAAGTCATTTGAAGGAGACATGAATTGATTATACTTAGGGAAGTACATTAAGAACCCGTCAATAAAACCATAAGTTTCAAAATCCTCGTCAAATGTTTTGTTATACCGGTCACTCGTAATAACAATATCGTGAGAGATGTTTAAATAGTCGAAGATTAAGGCAAACAATCTAGTAGCGTTTTTAGAACTATATATTTTACTTTTTATACATTCATGAATGTAATAAACACCAATATCATCTCTCTTAAACTCTCCTTTAACATAATGCTCAATAGCTACAATTTGATCTCTTTGGTTATCGATTTTCTCCCACTTTTGTTCTTTAACAAGCTTTTTTATGGCCTTTGTTTCCTTTAATAACTCCTTTTCGTTATTTCCCGAATAAAACTTACGAGAGTATTTTGTAGCTGCTTCTGTCCAACTATAAAAATTTCTTTTCTTAGCATTCGCAAACAATTTAATTTCAATTCTTTGTTTTAAGGCATCTCCAAGAGAATAATCTTCCTCTTTAAATTTCTTAACCTCATCTAAACTAATTACGTATCTATTTAATTCATCTTTCAAATAAGATGTATCCTGTGTTAATTCAGCCAATCCATTATAACTTTTCATTTTAAAAACTAACGCCTCAGGCGACACTATTTCGTAGTGATATTTTCTTTTTGGATAAGTACTTTGAACATTCTCTGAAAAATAATAGGAAGAAGATGGTTCTCTTGTTGAATAAGTATATTCTATCTCACTTCCAACTTCAATTCCTTCCAATGCAAAAATGGTAAAGGGACCATAGTTTTCGTAGTTTTCAATTTCTTTCTTATTGCTATCATCAAACTCAATTATTTTTCCCTCCTTCGTAATAGCTCTAGCCCTAAGATTCGTAATTTTTCGTTCGTTACTGTTGGAAATATAAACCTTGTTAAAACTTTCAATAGCTTTATCATTGTTTAAACGAACACGTACATAATGAAGGTTTTCTTCCATTAGTTTGTCATCAATCCAACCACCTGTGTAGGGGTTTAAAAACGATCCATATTCGTAGGTTGTGATGTTTACATCAGCAATATAAACAGCATTACTTTTTTGCTCTTCTTCTGTTAGTTCAGATAGTACTGGTGTTTTAACCCAAAAATCTTCATTAAACTTATCAGCTACACCTTCAATTTGAGCGATAGTGTTACAACTAATAAATACTGATAAAAACGCGACTATATAATTTTTCACTTTCATTACTTTTGATTAACGATTACTAATACTTCTTGATAAGCCTTATTTAGCTTTTTAATCATCTTATTCCATGCTTCAAATTGAGCTTCTTCAACCATTAACACATCAACATATATTTGCTTTTTTAAGATGATTTTTCCGTCTTCTTTTTCATACTTAATGGAAAAACCAAACTCCTCCTCTTGAACTTCAGAATTTGGCGGAATATAAGCAGCATGGGACTCTTTTGGGATTTCAAAAGCAACTTCATTATAATCATTAAACTGATATTCAAACTCAACGCCAACGCCTTTTCGTTCTTCAATTTCTAACAAATCATTTTTAAAATCACGATCCAAATTCAAATTCACGTACGTCTCGTCACCTACTGTTTTACTGTAATCCTCTAAATTGAATTTATAATTAATTATTAAAGAAGTATCCCGATTACTCACGCCATAAAATTGAGATTCCTCTATTCTGAATTTATTACTTCCTTTCTCTAATCTAGACTCTATGTATTCACGTTTATCTGCATCATTGGACATGTTAATTAACCTGTGAACGTAGCCAATTTTAGCATAACCTCTTGTTTCAATTCTTCCTTCACCAACTAACTTTCCGTTTTTCAAACGCATTGATATATAATCATTTTCAGCATTTCTCTCCTTTTCTACTGGCGGAATTCGATACACTTCATAATTACCTTCACCTTTCGAAATTAACACTTGTTTACCCTGAATGAATTCTGTTGGATAACCGTAAGGTGTATAGGTGCCTACTGCATCTAAAATCACTACTTCATTTTTCTCATTTCGATAAGAAGCAATCATATGATTATCAACCGCAGGAGTGGGAACTTCTGTGTAGTCGTAAGGCAGTGCTCTGCTGCCAACCCAAGTAATGTTTGCCTCTTCACCAGCATACTTCATCATATCGGTGATAATACTTGCCATATCCTTACAATCTCCGTAACGATTGCGACAAACTCTTGATGCTGGACGAGGAATAAAACCACCCATTCCATCTTCAAATGCTATATACTTAATATTGTCCTGTACCCAATTAAAAATCAATCGTGCTTTTTCATCTTTACTTTCAACATTTTTCACCAATGTTTCAGTAATCGCTTTTAAAGAAGAATCCTCTTTTACATTTACATCTTTTACTAACGAATAATACCAATCATATAATCCCGCTAAATTTGGAAGTACTTTAACCGTACTATCTTGTAACTTAATAGTTTCGATATAAGCAATAATATGTGGAGCATAGTAACGAATACTTGGCGCTCCGCTAACGGACTCGTAAGGGTCTTGATTTTCAACGATCCAACTTAGTGTCGTGTAATCTCCTTTTACAACTTTAGTATGTTTAACATCAATATTTTCAACATTAAATAATTTGAAATTCACCTCCACATTACTTGGGAAAGTTATGTGATATTCTGACTTTAAAGTAGGTATAAAACTCACCAAAAATGAGCTCCCCATGAACTTTGGATTTTTAACAACCTCCCTATACGAAAGCTTAATTTTTGTTCCTGGTTCAGTTCCGGGATAAGTAAATGCAATTTGTTTATTGTCATGGAAAAAATAACTTCCATCATAAACATCTTCCGTTTTAAAATCAGTTACTTTTTCCTTTCTAAGCTTTGTTGGATCGCCGGATTTAGGTAAATAAGCAACAGCTTTAATATCTTGAATTTCGGAGAATTTAGAGAAATTTATGCTTTGATTTCCGTAGCCTTTCGCCTTATCCGTCAAATACATCATTTCCCAACTTACGTCATTATAAATTTCGTAATCGTTTCCGTTCGTTTTTATGTAAACATGTTCGGATTCTGACAAATAAATTGCATGCTCTTCCTTGTATTTATTTTGGAGTTCTTCTAACGTAAACTCTTCTCCAGCGAAAATTAATCCTGAGGCTAGCGCTAGAAAAACTGTAAATAAAATACTTAGGTTACTCCTCATAAATACAACACAATTTTAAACTATTCATTATTGTACTTTTACAACAACGTCATCTTTATACGTTAAAGTGTAAAGAAGTTTCCCTTTGATATCATAATATTTTGCGACTCCTTCTTTTGTTCCTTGAACATAATTTACCTCGCTAATCAATTTTTCATTTTTATTATACTTAGTATAGGCTCCATTAAGTCTACCCATTTCATAATTTGCTTCATATCTTTTTTTACCAGTGGTATAATAAGAGGTGTATAAGCCATCACGTTCATCATGAATATATGTACCCGTTACCCAAAGGGCTCCATTACTGTGCATTCTTTTATAAACTCCTTCATATAAACTATTCTCTTCTGCATATTCTGTTCCAAATTTACCATTGTTATAAGTAGTTTTTAATTTACCTGTCCCATCAATAACAATAGGATCAACAAATTTACCATCTTTCATGTATCTATAGCTAACACAAATACCGCCCTTAAAAACTCTTGATATAACTGGCTCCTCAAAACCATCATTGTTCGTATATTCTCCATGAATAACGCCTGCTTCATAGGGAATAATACAGTTTACCGCACCTGAGGTATGATAGTACTTTTGCAAGGTTAATTCACCTTCTACATCGTAATAGTAAATCGATTCTAACTCTCCAGTTATATAATATGAAACTGATGAATCTCTAATTTCTCCCGCTTTATAAGTTGATTTATTTGATATTTTACCGTTGTGATTGTATACAGTCCATTCTCCTTCTTTTAAATCATATTCATAATTACCAACCTCTTTCTTCGCTCCATTTGGATAAAACGATTGATATTTCCCATGTGTATCTCCGTTAAATATTTCTGATGTTTCTGATACTTTCCCATTTGGATAAAAGAATTCTTTTATCCCATTGTGTTTACCTCCATGCATTGTTGACTTTAAATAGTCATGTCCAACAACACTTTTGTAATTATAATCTCCGTTTCCCTGTGGCGTTTTAACTCTAGAAACCAAAGAACCAGTAATGTCATAAGTCTCCGTGTGATATAAAATATTTTCTTTGTAGTAAAACTTATTCGTTAACTCTCCAGAAATAGCATACTCAGAAATATATCCAACTGAATTTCCATGCTGGAAGTATATTTCTTTTTTTAATTTTCCATTTGGATGATGGTATTTCCAAGCACCTACTTTATCTCCTTCAAAATAAGCACCTTCAGCATATATTTTACCATTGTCAAAATAAGACTTAAATGCTCCGTGTACTTTTCCTTCCTTGTAGTATTTCTCTACATTTACAGTTCCCCATTTATAGTATTCAGTGTAATCACCATCAAGAACACCTTTTTTGTAATTCTTTTTAACGTTTATTTGTCCATTGTTAAAGTAAACTAAATGTTTTCCATGGTACCCTTTTCCAGTTCGGGTTGCTTCATATTTTTTATACCCATAACGGTTATTTAAAACATATTCTTTTTTTCCAGAATTTAACAAACCACCTTGAAGGTCATAATTAAAATACTTTTTTAACTTTCCTGCTTTATAAATGTGCTTCCAAAGCATTTTATTATTAACGTAATCTTTATAATCCCCATGCAATTTACCTTCCTTATAAAAACAATAAAGAACAGTATCTCCATTCGCAGAAAAATTTAAATAATCCCCATTGTACCAACCATTCTTATAGCTGTACTGAGCTTCTAATGTGCCATCATAATAATAACGAGTCCAAGTACCCGTTCGATCACCTGCTTTATATTTTCCTTCAAGCGCAACTTTACCATTTTCATGATATTCAACAAAATCACCTTTGGCTTTCCCTTTTACAAATTCCTTTTTACTTAGCGTATCTCCGTTTGGATAAAACTTATAAAACATACCTTCATTTTCCTCATCTACTATGTTTACAAAAGAAGCTAGTTTTCCATTATAATAGTATTCTTGAAATAGACCGTCCAAATCGTTTTGCTTAAAATTCTTTATTGCTTTTAATAATCCATTTTCATAGTATAAGTTAATCGCACCATCCAATTTATTATCTACAAAGTTTCCTCCGTATTGTGCGCAACCATTTTTACGCGTAAAGTAACCTTCTCCATCAACTTTTCCATCGGTGTAAAAACCAGACTCTTTAATATAGCCTTCTTCAGCATACCAGGTGTTTTTACCTTTTAATTTACCATCAGCATTATAAGCTGTTTCTGCTGCAACTTTACCTGACTCGTAAAAATAAATCCAGGACCCCTGTCTGTTATCATCATCATTCCTATTCCCAACAGCAATTAACTTCCCTTTGTCATCATTTACATAATCCTTATCGTATGTTTTACCATTAATAGGATATTTATAGTTTTGCAAATGAGCATGCCAATAATCATAAAGCTTTGTTTCAAACTTGTTAAAAACAGCTTTGTTTTTTTCAATAGCTCCATTAACAATGGAGTTATTTATTACACTCAAAACATACAGTGTATATCCAATTTGTAACTCTTGCTTTTTAATCTCTCCAAAGAATTTCCCATAGTATTCCATTGAGAAATTTCCTGTTCCCTTTTTATAATTAAATTGGTTAAAAATTAAATCACATACTTTATCCACCATGTAATTCAAGTTTAAAGCCGACTTATAACCCGGTTTTATTGCAAGTCCTGATTCGATCATATTATTAATCGATTTAAAATACTTGTTCTTTGCTTTTTCGTTTTTTATCTCAAAATTATTTTGAATTACGTCTTCCATTCCAACGTAAGACTTTTGAAGAACAGTAGATGACCTGTTAATCATTATAGCCATTTGATAACCCAAAAGAGCCTCTAGCTTAGCACCTTCTTCAGCCATTAAATTAGCCAATTCATAATGAGATGCAGAATGTTCTGGATGTGTTAAAAGTATAGTTTGAAGTAACTTTTTTGCCTCTTCATACTTCTTTTCCTCTAAGAGTAATTTAGCTTTCTCAAAATCATATTTAAAATACAATGGATACTTTTTCTTCCCTATTGCAATTATCTCATGTGCGTTGTCAAACTTTTGCAATTTAGTTAGTGACTTAATTTTCCATTCGTATGCAACCTCAAGTAAATCAAGGTCTCTATGAAGTAATTCATCACAGCTTTCAATTGCTCCTATAAAATCATTTAACGAAAATTGAGAAACTAGCTTACTCAATTGAGCAGAAGAATATAAAGAGTCACTTTCATTAATTTCTGAAAATACATCAATTGCTTTTTCAGTCTCCTCATTTCCTAAATAAGTATATGCTTCAACTAATAATTGTCCCGATGTTTTGTATGTAAAATCACTTTGCGCTTGAGATAAAGACCCTAAAATTAGGGATCCTACTAAAAATAAATACTTCATTCGACTGGGTTTGAAGTACAAATTTACTTTAAAATATCGGATCTTTTAGTCGTATAAAAAAAACTAAAAAATCATTATATATTAATTTACCCGACAAAATAATCCAATTACATTCTCAACTAAGTCTAATAAGCAGTAGAGCTAAAAGCATCTACAAAATGATTCACCCATGACCGCTCCTCGTTTAAAACTACAGACACTATATCAAATCGGGCCTCAACTTCTAAACTTAACGTTTGTAAATAATAATGAGCCGCATTAATTAAAGCATTTTCTTTGTGTTCGTCCACAGCCTCCTCTGGCATACCATATTCAATTGAAGACCTCGTTTTTACTTCAATAAAAACAAGTTCATTGTTATCTTCAGCAATAATATCTATCTCCAGATGACCTAACCTCCAATTCGTATGATAAATCAAATAACCTTTCTTTTTAAGAAATTTTACCGCTATTTTCTCGCCTTCTTCCCCTAATCGATTATGTTCTGCCATGCTATCTTCATTAGGCTTTAATTTGAAAATTGTTCCCTGGTAATGCTTTTATAACACCATTTAATTCAAGGTTAAATAGCATCCCAGAAACGTGTTGTAGTTTCTGTTTTAATTGATGGGAAATTTGTTCTTTATTTGCAACACCTGTGTTTCGAATAATATCGATAATCTGCCTTTCATTATCGGATAGATTACCAAACAAATTAAGTTGCGCAGGTTTCTCAAACGTTTCTTCCTTCCAACCTAATGTTTTTAATACATCATCGCCAGACTCCACTAAAGTCGCTCTGTTGGATTTGATTAAAGCGTTACAACCTGCAGAATAAGCGTCGATACTTCTTCCTGGAACAGCTAAAACCTCTCGCCCGTACGAATTAGAAATATTGGCAGTAATTAAAGCACCGCCTTTTGCAGCCGCTTCGATTAATATTGTAGCGTCAGCAATTCCCGAAACAATCCTATTACGCTTTGGGAAGTTCTCTCTATCTGGGTTTGTTCCACTCATAAACTCAGTTAATAAGCCACCGTTATCCAACATTTCTTTAGCGAGCATTCTATTTTTTGCAGGATAGAGTTTATCTAAACCATGTGCTAAAACACCTACTGTACTTAATTGGCTGGCTAGTGCATTTTTATGAGCATGAGAATCTATACCGTAAGCAAGACCACTCACAATTAAAACGTCATGGTTTTTTAATTCACGTACAATTTTATCCGTCATATCAGCCCCATATCCAGTAGATTTTCGAGTACCAACAATAGATATTATTTTTTGCTTATTTAATACCGAAGCACCTTTATAATAGAGTAAAAAAGGAGAATCATAACATTCTTTTAATTTCACGGGGTAGTCATCAGCATCATACAATAAGATTTGAATACGGTGTTTTTCAATAAACTTTAGTTCTGCTTCTGCCCTTCTTAAAACATCCGATTTAACTTTATTATCACAAAGCGTTGCCAGTAAAACCCGGCCCACTCCTGGGATTTCATTCAACTCTTTTTTAGATGCTTTAAAGATGTGCTTTGCTCCTTTAAAGTATTCCGTTAAAAGTTTAGCAAATAAATCCCCTATTCCCGGCAACTGAATTAATGCTATTCTGTATAAAATCTCTTGTTCCATTCGCGTTAATTATAATCGCTTAAAACTAAATATTTCAACAAACACCTTGCTCCAAAAACAAAAAATCCTACTATAAATAGCAGGATTTTTAATTTTTGGTCAGTATTTAAACTAATCTATTTATTCTTTTATAGGATTCCAACCTTGTGCTTCCAACGGATGATTAGATCCATCTTTAGCAGTTAAGCTGTAACCTTCGCTTTCTTCTACAAAATGCCCAACGATCGTAAACATTGGATGATGTTTAATTTTGTCGTAATCTGCCAAATCAACGGCAAAAACCAATTCATAATCTTCACCCCCATTTAATGCACAAGTGGTGGGGTCTAAATGATTATCTCTCGCTCTATCAAACGTTTGTTGGTCGATAGGTAATTTATCCTCATAAATACTTACACCAACTTTAGATGCTTTACACAAATGCATTACCTCTGAAGATAACCCATCGGAAATATCCATCATTGCCGTCGGAACAATTTCCAATGTTTCAAATTCTCTAATAATATCTAATCGAGCTTCTGGCTTTAATTGACGTTCTAAAATATAATCACAATCCTCTAACTCAGGCTGAACTTTTGGACTTTCAGCATATATTTGCTTTTCTCTTTCCAAAATTTGAAGCCCCATATAAGCTCCTCCTAAATCTCCAGTAACTACTAAAAGATTAGATTCTTTAACACCATCACGGTAAGCTAATTTCTCTTTTTTTCCTTCACCAATTGCAGTAACGCTAATTGTTAATCCTGATAAAGATGTGGTCGTATCTCCTCCAATTAAATCAACATTATACATTTCACATGCTAAGCTTACTCCAGCATATAGCTCTTCAACGGCTTCAACTGGAAAACGGTTTGAAATAGATAATGAAAACGTAATTTGACGTGGAACTGCATTCATGGCAATAATATCTGAAATATTAACCATTACCGCTTTATAACCTAAATGCTTTAAAGGAACATACGCTAAATCAAAATGAACTCCCTCAACTAACATATCCGTAGAAATTACGGTTTCCGAATCAGCTTCGTATTTTATAACTGCTGCATCATCCCCAATCCCTTTTAAGGAAGACTCGTTTCTAATCACAACACTTTTCTTAATTAAATCGATTAGTCCAAATTCTCCTAATTCAGATATTTCCGTTCTATTTTGATCACTCATAATTTATTTCTTTTGCTCCATCTTTTGAGCCGCTTTACTGGACTCTCTAAAAGCGCCCAAATTTTTAATAACTATACCGTATGACGGACAAATTTTTAACAATTCATTTTCAACATTAATTAATAAACTACCCCCAATTCCGGCTTTTTCTTGGTCTGCTTCACTTCTTTGCTCTGTTTTGTAATTTTTAATTATTGCAGTTTCATTTTTCGAAAGGGCTTCACTAAAACATTGCATTTTTACAGCACTTGCATTTGAAACAATGTATACAGAATCCGCCTTGTTAATGCAAGCACAAGCCGTATCTGCAATTTGTTCTTCAATTGTTAATTGTGCATTACTTGTGAAAAAAATTCCACAAAATAAAAATAATGTAAAAGCTAATTTTTTCATAAAAGGTCTTTTTTTAATGATTAACATTTGATTTAAACCTAATCATAGGTGTGGTAAAGGTAAAGTTTTTTTTACTTTTAAGTCCCAACCCTATATTGAGTCAATCCAAAGATAATTCCATGAACAATATCAAAAATATCATTTTAGATTTAGGAGGTGTTTTAATCAATTTAGATTACCACAAAACAAATGATAAATTAGGTAAACTAGGAGTGCCCAATGGATTTACAAAAGCCAAACAAATCACAATTTTTGATGATTTAGAAGAAGGCAAAATATCAGATATTTCTTTTTACGAAGCCATAAATAAACTAGCAGGATCAAACCATAGCCCTCAACTTATTATTGATGCTTGGAATGCCATTCTATTAGATTTCCCTAAAAAAAGATTGGATTTGGTGCAGCAACTAAATGAGCGCTATCGCGTTTTCCTTTTTAGCAATACCAATGCTATTCATTTTAGAGAAGTACATAAAAACTTGCAGGAAGTCCATGGAATCCCGAATTTGGAAGCTCATTTCGAAAAAGTTTACTTATCCCATGAATTAGGGATTCGAAAACCCAAACTAGAAGGCTTCCAACATATACTTGACATGCATCAACTTAATCCCACCGAAACACTTTTTGTAGACGATAGTCCACAACATATCCAAGGCGCCCTAAAAGTAGGAATAAAGGCAGAATGGTTGAATTTAGAGAAGGAAGATATTCATGGATTATTGAATCGCTTAAAATTAATTTAATTTAGTTCAATGAATTCAATTGTAATTGTAGCAGGTGGAAAAGGTTTAAGGATGGGGAAAGACATTCCCAAACAATTCCTACTCTTAGAGGGTTTGCCAATTTTGATGCACACCATTCAAGCTTTTTATAATTGGGATGTCAATTGTGAAATCGTATTGGTTTTGCCTGCTAGCCAGCACGATTACTGGAATGGATTAGTAACCCAATATAACTTTAAAACAAGCATTATAATAACTACCGGAGGAGAAACTCGTTTTCACTCTGTTAAAAATGGACTCTTAAAAACGACTGGTGAAGTTATTGGAATTCATGATGGCGTTCGCCCATTAGTATCTGTAAATACAATTGATAACTGTTTTAACGAAGCTAAAAAAAACGGGAACGGTATTCCATGCATTCCTGTTGATGATTCACTTCGGGTAACCAGCGAAAACGGCGGAAATAAAATGACGGATAGAAGTCAGTATTTTAGGATTCAAACTCCTCAGGTATTTAAGCGATCGATTATCCTAGCTGGATTTGAACAAGAATACGCTGATTATTTTACAGATGATGCTTCTGTAATTGAAAAGGCAGGAGAATCAATAAATCTTGTTGAAGGCAATGAAGAAAACATCAAAATCACCAGACCAACTGATTTAAAAATTGCCGAAATATTAATTAAAGATTTATAAGGAACATTATAAATCTCGTAAAAGTTCCTGCCGTTATCGTTGTTATTTTAGCTTTACGATCATTGCACAACCGATCACTTAAAAAAACAAAAAAGCCCTACCAAAATGGCAAGGCTTTGAATATATTTAAATGGTTCGCTTACGCTCCTACCAATTCGTTTTCTACAATATACTCAGCAATTTGAACCGCATTTAAAGCAGCACCTTTTCTAATTTGATCACTAACCGACCAAAAAGTAATACCGTTTGGATTTGATAAATCTTCTCTAATTCTTCCAACATAAACATCATCCTTACCAGCTAAATCATAAGGCATTGGATAACCTAAGTTTGGTAAATCATCTACAACAGTAATTCCTTCAGTTGCTTCACAAACTTCTCTGAATTGTGCTGGAGTAACAGGCGATTCAGTTTCACACCAAATTGCTTCAGAATGCGCTCTCATTACAGGAACTCTAACACAAGTAGCACTTACATCAATGTCTGAATTCATGATCTTTTTCGTTTCATGATACATTTTCATTTCCTCTTTAGTGTATCCATTTTCTTGGAAAACATCAATATGAGGAATAACGTTGAACAATAACTGATGTGCAAAAGCTTCAACACCTAACTCTTTGTTTTCTACAAATTGTTTTACCTGAGCTTCTAATTCAGCCATTCCGCTTGCCCCAGCTCCAGAAGCAGACTGGTAACTAGATACGTGAACTTTTTTGATGTGTGAAATACCTTCTAACGCTTTTAACGCAACAACCATTTGAATAGTTGTACAGTTAGGGTTTGCAATAATATTACGCGGTCTGTCTTTTGATGCTTCAGCATTCACTTCAGGAACAACTAAAGGAACATCCGCGTCCATGCGGAAAGCACTTGAATTATCAATCATGATAGCTCCGTGTTTAGTTATAGTATCAGCGTATTCCTTAGAAATACTTCCACCTGCAGAAACTAAAGCGATATCGATGTCCTTAAAATCATCATTATGTTTAAGTTCCTTAACAACTAAAGTTTTTCCATTTAAGTCATATTCTTTACCCGCACTTCTTGCCGATCCGAATAAAACTAACTCTTCCATACCTTTTAAAGGTCTTTCAGATAGAATGCTTAAGAACTCTTGTCCTACAGCTCCACTTGCTCCTACTACTGCTACTTTCATACGTGCGTTATTAATTAATTTGCACGTCAAAAATAAATCTTTTTATTCTGATTAACACAGTTTTAACCAACTTTTCGGAAATTATAATAATCGAGGCTATTAATTCTTTCTTTTTTACTCTAAATCCTTATTTATCAAGTTATTTGACAAATAAATCAATTTTAAATGAAAACCATTCTTCTACTCCTTTTTGCATTTACTGGTACTAACCTCCTAAATGCCCAATTTGATTCTTTAGTGAAATATGATTTGCTCATCTCCGAAATCATGAGTGACCCAACACCTTCAGTTGGGTTTTTGGAAGAAGAGGAATACTTGGAAATTGTTAATAATTCCAATATTAACATCAATCTTCAATCTGTTCAAATCAATATTGGAACCAAAAAATTCGAGCCAGATTCGTTTTGGCTTCAGCCCGATTCCTTTAAAGTGTTCTTTGATATTCCCACCTTAAAAAACAGTGGAGATGTAATTCAAATCACACAAAATAATCGCTTAATCCACGAAGTGATTTATCATCCTAATATGTTTTCTGACGGATTTAAAGAAAACGGAGGATGGAGTTTAGAATTAACTGATTTTTCTCAACCTTGTATTACAAATGGTAATTGGGTGGCATGCGAAAACTTACGCGGAGGAACTCCCGGTGTTGCCAATAGTATCAATCAAATTATAAATAGTGAACCCTTACAAATAAGTAATATTTACCCAATTGAGGATACGGTTTTATTGGTTCAATTTAATCAACCACTCGTATCAATTAACCTCGAAGACATTCATATACCCCAACTTACTTTGCATGGTTTTACCATTCAACAAAGTGAATTAATTATTTCGATTTCAAAAATGGATACGAATAAAGTGTACGATTTCATGCTAAATGACGCTCAAAATTGCAATCAACACAATTTCAAACCTCAACAACTGCAGTTGGGCTTACCAGATAATTACGCACCATCAAAAATTGTAATTAATGAAATTCTTTTTAATCCTGATCCTACGGGAAGTGACTTTGTAGAGTTGTTTAACTATGGAAACCGAATAATAGATATTAGCCATTTGCACTTTACCGACAGGGATGCCGAACAAAATTTAAATGCTTCCACTCCTATTTCCCTAAAACCGCTACTCCTATTACCAAAAAGTTATTTAGTGATTACCGAAAATCAAGATTGGCTAAAATCTCAATTCAGCTCCGCACAAAATAGTACCGAAGCAAAGCTTCCCTCTTTAAATAATGGTGCCGATAATTTGATCTTAATTACTACAAACGGGACTATAATAGATGAGCTTTCTTACGATGAAAAATGGCATTACAACGAACTAAACTCAACCGAAAACGTTTCCCTTGAACGCATCAACCCTGCTCAACCAAACATCTCATCAAATTGGCATAGCGCATCCTCTATTGAAAACTTCGCTACACCAGGCTATCAAAATTCTAACCTAAGTCAACGTATTTCAACAAAAACAGGATTTGAACTTCCTTTTAATGTAGTAAGCCCTAATAATGACGGACATCAGGATTTATTAGAAATAAATTACAAATTCAATTCAGTTGGTTGGACGGGGAAAATAGACGTTTTAAATTACGAAGGAATACCTATTCATACCCTTTCAAATAACGACTTATTTGGGTTAACTGGAAGTATATATTGGAATGGTGAATTAGCAAACAATACCATCGTTAAAGCAGGAATTTATGCTTTAACGTTCTCTTGCTTTAACCTTAAAACTCAAGAAAAAAATATTCAAAAAATGACGTTTTATATTAACCGTTCACTACAATAACAAAAAACTGAATTCATTTGAGTTAATGATACAGACATTTCAGTATTCGTTTAAAGCATTTTACCAATTTTGCATCGTAAATTCAAGATCAATGATTGTATATTCGTAACGGTAATAAGGTAGTTTCTTATAGTTAAGGGTTTGAAAAGGTCTCGTCTCATACGAGGCCTTTCATTTTTTATAAACGGTTATACTCTCTCAAATTTTAATCATCAATCGTTTTACAACCAGCACATTTACGAATGTATATACTAATTTCTAATTGTATACATGTTTAATAAATACTCTTTGAATGTATTTATTAAACGAAAAAGCCCAATCAACTTTCGCCAATTGGGTTGGGTAATATATAAAGAACGAATACAAAACTTATTAAAGAAAGGGTCGCCTAAACGGCCCTTTAAAATTATGAAATAATCTCCTTAACATTCACAAATTTAAAACCTGAGTAACTATATACTTCAGCTAACATCACGACTACTTAAGGACATGACTGTTTTAAAGTGCAGACAATCACTGGACAAGCCCAATTATTCAAAACCTCTAAACCTGCTTTAAAGTACCACTTAGTATACGTCTTAAAAGAAAATCAAGATGATTCCCGAATTAAAAGACAATTCAATTAGTTTCGTAAACCAATTGAAACCATTAACTTAAAGTGAATAATTATTCACCTATGATTATAAAAAAAGCCAGCCTCATCGTTCTATTCATTTTAATGGGACAATATATACAAGCCTCAGTTCCCGATGTAATTAATTTTACAACCAAGGAATATAAAGGACATTCCATCAATTATGATTTCGAGCAAGATTCAACAGGATTAATTTATATAGCCAATGCTTACCGAGTTATTGAATACGATGGTAAATCATTTAGAAAAATTGCACTTGTTGCAGGTAAAAGTGCCGTTAGTTTAGCAAAAGATAATAAAGGATGTATATATGTAGGTTCTTCATCGGAATTTGGATACCTCGATAAAGACAGCACCCAAAAAACATATTACAAATCACTTAAACACCTTATCCCAGGTAACCCTGAAATAAATGAAGTATTCCAAACAGTTTGGTTTGATAATGCCATTTACTTTGCTTGCTCAAAAGGTATTTATAGATTTAAAAACCAAGAAATCAAACAAGTTAAAGGCTTCTCAGATTCTACTTTAATTGATGACATGTCGTTGGTAAACGGAGAATTATTATTTTGGGAAAACGCTGTTGGATTAGGGAGAGTTAAAGGATTAAATAAAGAGGTTTTTATTAAAGATGAAAAAACGCGTGCAGTAAGAGGAATCGAATTCATTAATAATAATTACGTCATTTTCGGAAAATTTGGTATTAAAACCGTTCGCAACTCTACCCTATTTAACGCCCCTCAACTTAAGCTACAATACGCCAATATTTCTAAAGTTCTAAAAATAAACAACGATGAATTCTTAATTGGAACCGTTAACCAAGGAATTTATTTAATGAATGCTAAAGGAAATCCCGTTCGTCATTTTACAACCAAACATGGATTACAAGATAATTTTATCCGGAATCTTTTTAAAGATCAAGCAGGTAATATTTGGGTGGCATACAACAACGGAATAGGTATTTTCAAATGGGGATCTCCACTTCAGTACATTACTAATTCACAAGGGTTCGAAGGAATGGGTTATTCTGGAATTGTTTACGAAAACGCCCTTTACATTGGGACTTCTCTTGGTTTATACAAAATGGACGATTGGGAAAACGGATTAAATAAAGTTAATAATTTCCAAAAAATCGATGGAATTCCAAGTGGAACAATCATGTATTTATCCATTGCGAATGGAAAATTAATTATTTGTCATGCAGCCGAAACATATACCCTTCAAAACGGGAAAGCGGTAAGAATTTCCGACGGTGCATGGTATGGGTCATGGATTTGGAAAACGGCGGATCGATATAAAAAAAACGAAGGCTTTGTAGGTACTTACGAAGGTGTGGAACGTTATCTGTTTCAAAATAACACTTGGGTTCACCAAACACACATCAAAGGGTTTAAAGAATCATCAAGAGTAATGGAAATTGATGAACGAGGAATTGTTTGGGCAATCCAAGGAAATAAAGGTTTGTACCGTGTTGAGTTAAACAATCAAAGAGACTCTGCAGTTTCAGTCATTAACTATTCCAATAAGCCTGGTTTTAACACGGATGATTTTAACGATATATTCTACCTAAACAACACCATTTATATTACTACTTTTCAAGGTGTCTACTACCTAAATGGTGATTCATTAATTAAGGATGAATCCTTTAATAATGTGTCTAAATATGTAGAAAGAGCAAGAATAAATGGTGAGAATAGTATTTATGGAATTTATAAGGATCAACCTTATCTCCTTAAAAAAATAAACGAAAAGTGGGAAATCAAACCATCTTCCGCGTCATTCTCTAGAAGTAACATGGTTGGATCCGCAGAGTTTTTTCAACGCATTGCAAAAAATGCTTATTTAATTGGAACCCAAGAAGGCTTTACGCTTTATAAACCTCAGCAAGAACCAGCCCCTTCACAAACAAAATGTTTAATTCGAAACGTTGAAATTATTGGGGAAAAAAGTGATTCGATGCTGTTTTATGGTAAACCTAAATCAGTATTAGAGTTCCCATACGAAAACAACAATTTACGTTTCACGTTTTCTATCCCAGACTTTGGAGTAATGAATCAAATAATCTATCAAACCCAATTACTTCAAGGCAATAAAAAATTAACCAATTGGCAAAATGTAAAAGAGGTGAATTACCGTGAATTCACCAACTTAAAAGAAGGTGATTACACCTTCATTGTTCGTGCCAAAAAAGGAGACTCTGCCCTTGGGAAACAAACCTATCAATTTACAATTTTACCACCATGGTATCGAACCTCAGGAGCAAATGCTTTTTACTTTGTTTTAATAATCATGGGTGGAATGTTCATTCGAAAAAGATTTAAAAATCAGGCACAAAACCTTAAGGCTGAAAAAGAACTCGAGCTAGAAATTAAAGAGAAATTATTTAAAACTGAACGACTTGAAACCGAACTAAAAACGAAGGAAAACGAGCTAGCCTACATGGCGCTTTCATATACCCAAAAAAAAGAAATGTTAGCTTCTGTAGAGTCCGAATTGGATCGTTTATCCAAAGGACTAGAACACGGAGAAAGAACAAAAGTTAATTCACTTAAAAGATCTATTTCATCTAGTATTGATGACGAAAGTAATTGGGAAAACTTCCAAATTCATTTTGATCAAAAAAATGATAATTTCTTCCACAAATTAAACGGGGTTGATAATAAATTAAACGAATCTTACCTCCTTTTTTGTTCCTACGTAAAAATGGGAAAATCAAACAAGGAAATTGCAGAATTACTCAATGTATCGGTTGCTGCAGTAGAAAAAAGAAAATACAGATTAAAGAAAAAATGGGG
>TARA_B110000093_G_scaffold183075_2_pt1 | contig 21268 bp, 20 predicted proteins | sample TARA_B110000093 | Tara Oceans TARA_B110000093 (sample SAMEA4397390) | marine metagenome | biome: Polar Biome; feature: [MIX] marine epipelagic wind mixed layer (ENVO:01000061); material: water (ENVO:00002006), including particulate matter (ENVO:01000060) such as... | depth 10-100 m | reverse complement strand
ACAAGCTCTGCATCTTTCAGCACTTGCCCTCCTGCTTCTGGAGTTATATTGGAATAAGACAGGTATTCTACAATTTCTTTTTTTCCATAAAAGGCATCGTTTTTATCTGAATAGCAAATAACCTGCTCACAAGTGACATCGCTAGGTGGATTAACGACGCTGGTCTCCCCTACCTGTGAATTGATCACGAAACCTCTGTAGTTGGGTCGGTATAGATTCTTTGTTATAACAACGCCGTTTGCCTTTTCATCAGGAAAAGACCGATGACACAATATTCCCATAGCCACAGTTTTCTGGTCAATACCAAAGTAGGATCTTTCCATAAATGCACTATAATTCCAAGCACTAGCCCAAACCTTTTGTATGGCTTTTTCAAATGTTTTTTTTGAATGTCCATACATGCCTGTTTTAGAATCATAAAGACCGGCACCATTAAATCCCTCAAGATCCTCAGCATTGGTTGAAGACCGAAAGCGAAACCTCCTAAATTCGCTCAACAGCACATGTTGATCAATATCCTCAAGTAGCTCCTTGGAAACAGGAGTGTTTTTAATTCGATGTTGAATCTGTTCGAGCTGGGCGCGTAAAACCACGAGATCGACTTGCGCTAATGTTTTTGGCAAATGATCTATAAGGGTCGACACATTCGCACGTTCAATGTGTCTAATATAGAAATGAAAAGGGACAGCGAACGCCGATTCGGGAACCTTTGCTTCTATAGGTAATTTATGTATCAATTCTTTTAATTGACCGAATCTAGCTGCTTTTCCACCTATGCTATGTATTGATTCCATGCCTAAATCAGCTTCTGAAACGATGTCTTTCTGGCTCGTATCAATACGTAGGTTAAAAGAATTGCGTGTTTCATTTCTATGTTCAAAATATTTTTTCAATGAATCGGGAGAGCATGCATCTACCTGGTAGTCCTCGGGTCCTACCTGTAGTCTTATGCTTTGGCCTTCAAGAGCTCGAAGCGCACTGTCTGCCCAAGCCTTCTTTAGCGCCATCATGGGGGTGCCTCTATTTTGACATAGAATGGTTATGTGGCTTAGCGGAGTTTGGAAATCGGTTGATACGACACCAGCAACCGGAGGTAGTGAATTAGGTGTGCCATTGATAACTACAATATCCTTTGAATCAATAACTGCAGTTGAAATTTGTCCAACATCTATAAAACGTAAATAACCATAGCTGTTTTTCGCATTTAAGGCCTGGTAATCCTGTCCTTTGTATATTTCATTCGCATCAATGAAAGGAACTCCCTCAAGTTGCTTGGCAACAGTTCTCATCCTGCTCGTATTTAAAAAGAGATTTAGTTTCTGTGAGATCTTAAATAGTGGCGTGATTTTACGGTAAAAAAAAGACACTAATTCTGGAGTAATATTATCAGCAACAGAAAATTCAAGTGTATATGTAGTACTGCGTTGGTAATAATTTATGGTAGCCATTAAGTAATCACGGTTTTCAATTTCATTGTAATTCTGAACATTGAATTTCCATCCATTCTTGTCATATCCCAGATAATCTTTACAAAAGTCAATATGAAGCTTATAATGATTTGCATTGATGAAATACAGTGAGTCTGCTTTAATATCGAGAAGTACTTTCACAGCGCGAACTTGACCGAATTTACTTGTGTTTGGACGACCCTCTAATTCGTTAAACTGGTTCTGATTACGAATGCTTGGTAAATAATGGAGTTGACCGAAACATAGCTTGGACAACATAATCAAAAGAAATAAACTAATCGATATTAATTTCATTAAGCCCTTTCTTGAAAGATAAGCAAAAACGTATTCATTCGCCAAAAGACATAAAAAAAAGCCCTCAATTGAGGGCTCTAATACGAAAAGATGTTCTGTGAAAGATTACATACCCTCTTCCATTTCTTCTTCCATTTCTTGTTGCATTATTTCTTCTTCCAATTCATCATAGTATTCCATCTCGCTTTCCATGTCATCTATACTCTCCAAATCATCCTTCATACTTTGAACCTCCTCAGTAAGTCCCATCTCCTCTAGTAAACTTGGGCAATCGTTCAACGCTTGTATCATTAAACCAGCCATGTCCATTTCAGATTTGGTTTCCATCCATTCACATCCTGCAGGTGCAACATCTAAATCCGGATTGTTCTTTGCGATTTCCATACAATCACAAAACGACTTCTCGCCGTCAGCTTCAGCAGTCGTTACATCGCTTGATGACTCGCTTGATTCCGCGCTTGATGCCTCCTTTGAGGCGTTTTCAGATGCGTCTCCACAAGATGCGAAAACAAACATTCCCAATACAAGGGAAAATGATAATAAGTTTTTCATAATCAATATTTTATATTTTTTACTAATCTAGATATTTAATTTTTAATTAGAAAGATTTAGCTAAGATAACCCCGATTAATTAAGGTATAACGACAAGTTACAGCGTACATGAAACTTGTTTTTAACATCGTAATGTAGAAAAAAGAGTGTTAAAAATACAAAAAAAAACACTTTGAAAAGGACAAGACATGAGAACTAAAGGAAGAAAAGCCTATATTTGCTCTGAATTATTTAAAAAAAACAATTATGAAAAAGTTATTTGCTTTATTATTTGTTGCTGCAGCGTTTACATTTACGTCTTGTGGTGATGCTTCAGGTAATGCTTCAGACGAAGCTACCGAAGAAGGAACTGATGCAACTGAAGAAGTTGTTGAAGAAGAAGTTGTTGTTGAAGTTGTTGAAGAAACTACTGATGCTACTGATGCTCCTGCAGAAGAAGTTACTGTTGAAGAAACTGAAATGTAAGAGATTCTTTAAAGAATTATTAAAACCTCCTTTACGGAGGTTTTTTTTTGCCCTAAAGTTTGATTAAATGTCAAGAGTCTAAATAATCCTTCAATTCTAAGTAGAGCTGAAATTGATTTTTAGCACGGATTAAATTGTCGTCTTTATTCTTGATTTGGTAATATACATCACCATTGAGATAATCCGTATAGAACCGTATAGCCTGGATGAGGCAAACCGCTAAAGCCCCGACAGGTAATAAACCCACTTCTTCTTTACTTAAAAAAAATTGACCCGCTTCAAGATAGGACGATAAAATTGCATCGTACAGTTCGCTATTGAATACATTTGTCGTAAGACTATCGGTTTCCGCAGACTTATTGGTGAACGACCTTATCATATCACCAAAATCGTAGAGCACGGTTCCTACCATAATTGTATCTAAATCAATAAATGCCCTGATGGTCAAGCTCTCTTCACTAAAGATGAAGTTGGAAATCTTAGGGTCCCCATGAATCAACCTTCGAGGTATTGTCTTTTCGATCTTAATGAAAGCATCAATACAATCCATCTGCGCCAGAAGGACCTCTGTGAATATTGTGTTTTCTATAATTCTTCTTGCATTTCCCTTAGATAATGCCTCGGTGAGTTTATCAATTCGGCATTGAAAATTGGTAAAATCCTTAATGGGTGATTCTATCGAAGACAAATCTATACCAATATGGTCATGGTGAAAGCGAGCCAATGCATTTGCGGAAATAGTTGCTTGATTTATACTTTGAACAGTCTGATAAACCAATCCTGGTATGAAGTCATACATTCTCCAAATCTCACGATGTACATCTTCTAAAAAGATTCGTCCGCTATGTTTTAAATAGTTTAACGCTGTATTCGAGGGAGTTTTATTTTCTTCAAATGAATTCAAAGTAAGGAGATTGCCCCTTAATGAATCAATACTTGTAAAAACCGTTGTATTTATATTTTGAAGTATATATTTTTCACCCTTAAGGTCCTCAACCAAAAAAGTACTGTGAATCAATCCGCTTCCTATTTGTTCAAAAGACAGGAATGAACGCCCCCTTTCCTTCAGGAAAAGGTTCGCTATTTCGTTTAATTTAGCCTTCATAAAAAGGGGTTTAAAGCATTAGGGTAACAACCATTATCAATTTTCAGGTTCAGTATAGATTGACACCAATTATAATCTTCTGGGTGTGTTAGTCCAAACCAATCCTCCTCAACGGGATAACAAATAAATTCAACCCTTTTGTCAAGAAAACTTTGAATAAAATCTGGTAATCGACACTCCGCTTGCGCTGCGTTTCTATGCTCCTTGTAAAAGTCATTGAAAAACGTACTTAGGTCGGCGAATAGGTCGGCGTGTAACAACCAACAATTCATAGAGACCTGTTCTTCTCCATCCAAATCATTTAAACCACTCTCCATTGCGGTGATACGCCCATTTTTATTAATGATTTGGGTGTGCTCAATAATGCGATCTAATTTCCTAAGGGTCGTGTGACAAATCCCTCTAGATACAGGCCCAAAAGGAGACAAAGTCTTAGAAAGCTTGTAGCTCAACAAACCATAACCAGGGTTGTCCACTTGGGATTTAAACATTTTAATTGCTTTACAGTAGCTATCTGCACCATAATAATCATCTGCATTAATAACCATGAAGGCATCTGTGATATTATTCATAGCTGCTAAAACGGCATGAGCAGTACCCCACGGAGCTATTCTGTAATTAGGAGACCCTGGATCATGGTCATACTGATTGATAAAAACGAGTTTAACCCGGTTTTCAAAGTAAGTTAATTGCCTTTTTAGTAGGGGGATGAATTTTTCTGTGGACACAATTACTACATGATCGAAACCTGCATTAATCGCATCGAAAATGGAGTACTCTAATAGGAATTCTCCATTTGGGCCTAAATCAGCAAGCTGCTTGTCCCCTTGGTATCTAGTACCTAAGCCACCCGCTAATATTAACAATGTAAATGGCATTAAAAATTCTTAGACAATCCAAAAACGGCCTTTCTTTTTTTCCAATCACCACGTGTAAAATCAGGTACATCTTGAGGTGCTCCACCCATTTTAATCGATTGTTCACTCAGTGGGGTGATCGAATACCATGAAGCTAAATCATACACATCGAGCGGGAACTCTAAATCTCTTTTGATACACTCGATGAATGCATTGTCAACAAAGTAATCCATTCCCCCGTGTCCGGATTTTTCAGCAGAACCTCCCTTTTTCTTCCAAAGCGGATGGTCATTGTCCTCTAGCCATTCTTTTGAATTCGCCCAGCGATGTCCTTCTTCCATCTCTTTTTCAAAATAAACCATCCCTTGTTCAGGATTTCCCCAACCGAAATCTTGCCAGATCCCTTCTGTGCCTTGTACACGGAAGCCAAGATTATAAGGACGTTGCAATGAGGTGTCATGTGTCAATAAAAAAGTTTCTCCATTCGCACATTTAATTTGTGTTGTAACGATATCTCCTTGCTTAAATTCAAGCTTTGCGTTTGGATGGTCCGCCCCACCCTTTTCGTGTTCAACGATATACTTATGGAGCCCCCTTGACTTACTAGACATGGATTGTAAATAAAGCATTCTATTTCCTCGATTGATATCAAACATCGTAGCTAGAGGACCTATTCCGTGTGAGGGGTACAATTCGCCATTTCTTTTAAGGTAATGATCCGTTCTCCATTTGGCCTCGCTATATCCTTTTTCGCCAAATTCCACACCTGAATTATAAGCCGTTTTCCCGTCATTGAATAGAACGCCTCTAAGATCATGTTCATAGCCACCTTGACCATGAATAAGTTCTCCAAACATTCCCTTTTTAACCATATTGAGTATGGCCATCACGTCTCTACGGTAGCAAACATTCTCAAGCATCATTATAGGAACCTTCGTTTCTTCATAAACCTTGACATAGCCCCAGCACTCCTCTATAGTCATCGCGCCGCAAACCTCCATCGCGACAATCTTTCCTGCCTTCATAGACTCTGTACCATGCTGGTAATGCCATTCCCATGGAGAGGAAACAAATACAGCATCAATATCTTCCCTCGCCAACATTTCGCGGTATGCATAATCACCGTTTTGATATGCCTCACAAGTTTTACCTGTTGCGGATTGAATTATTTGTTGGGCAGAATGTATCATTCGCTCATCTGGGTCTGCTATAGCTATAATTTCGATATCATCTCTTTTGAGCATTTCAGTCAAATGATTTTGACCTCTAAATCCAACAGCTATGAAACCTAACCTCACCTTCTTTTTGAGGGCGGTTGTTTTGGCGAACAATGAATTGGGTAAAATAAGTGCCCCTGCACCAAATAGTGACGAGTCTTTAATAAATGATCTTCGATTCATATCCCTAATTTAGTAAATTATTAACCGAAAAAAGCTGTAACATTATCTTCATTAAGAACACATTTCGATGCTTAATTTATCAGGCGCTATTGTAATGGGAAATAATCTTAGTAAATTAGAGTCAATTGACTGATATCAATTTTTATGATTCAAAAAATACTCATCTTATTTCTTTGTCTTTCAGGCCTGCTAAGGAGTCAAACCATTTTGGATGAGTTTTCTATTGATTATAGCCAAGGAAATGTTTTACTTGCCTGGACGATTAAGTCTGGTAGCGTGTGTAATGGTATTCAAATTTATCGAGGCACGGATAGTTTGAGTTTTCAACTCATAGAGAATATTGATGGTGTTTGTGGAGACTTAGCCTCTTCAGTATCCTATACATTTACAGATAACGAGCCCATCAATAATAAAACAAACTACTACAAATTAGGGTTGGGAAGTCAAGAGTCAGAAGTGATTGGCATTGAGGTAATATCGATACCATCAAATAGCTACCTCCTTCGTCCAAATCCAGTTTCAGGTAAGTCAGACCTTTATTTCGACAACAGTAACAACCATGAAGTTCATCTAAGAATATTCGACGATTTTGGCAGTGTCATTTTCAAGGATCAAACCAATAGCAATCGTTTTATTTTAGACAGCACACATGTTTCCTCAGGTATGTATTACTTCACATTAGAGAATAAGCAGAATAACAATGTGATCAATGGCCGAGTTCTCTTTCAAGATTAATCAGGCGCATCAGTTTGAATAATTTTTTTAATCTCATCTTCGGTCGCCTTAAGCTTCCCTTTACAATGATCGGCAAGTTGATTCGCGAGCTGAACTTGGTCTGTTAAATCATCAATAGAAATTTCTTTGTTTTCTAGCTTTTGGGAAATCTCCTTAAGAAGCTCCAATGCCACGTCATATTTTAAATTCTTAATCTCTTGTTTTGTCATTTATTACTTTTTAATTGCTTTAATGGTGCTGATCAGCGTGTACTTTTCGCTATAAGTCGTTAATTCTTGATCTATTAGTTTTTCATTTAATTTATTGAGGTCCTCTCCCTTAACCGTTGAGATTGTATACCCTCTCTCAAACAAACGAGTCGGGTCAACCAAGCCTAATTTTTGACGCGTGAAATTTAAAAAATCTCTAGTAGTACCTAGAACAAAACTCAAACGGATTCGCAGCAAGTCTTTTTGCCTTGCCAATTCCTCTGGTGCCTGCTCAGAAAGAAGACCATGAACGTTGTTAAAGAATACACCAATAGTTGTATCAATAAAAGATTGCTCATTTCGAATGTGGTCGATTGCGGACTGCTGTAAATAATAAAGCTGGTCATTTAATCGTTCTTTCGAACTCGAAATAAATACATTAAACTCATATTGTAAATTCTGTACAACCTGCTGTAATGCCTCCTTGTTGGCCTGAAGTATTTCGTCAACACGAGCGTAGAGAATCCCTGAATAAAACTGCAGCTCGCCTGACGTCTGTGCCAATAAGCCCCTGACTTGTATTTGTATTTGTTTATTAGAATCAGAAATAGCCGCTAAAAACATACCTATACGCATATAAAATAGCTCTGCTGCCGCCGTAGGTGTTTTCATTGAGGCATGGGAGACTTCATCAATGAGACATGAATCTGTTTCGTGTCCAATTCCTGTGATGATAGGGATATTACAAGAAGAAACAGCTTCACAAATAGTGTAATGATTAAAAATATGCAGGTCCATTTTTGAACCACCTCCCCGTACGATGGCAATGGCATCGACATCATAACCCGAAGCTTCATTTATCGCATTTGCTATTTCCATTACAGCACCCTGGGATTGTACACCTACTGGGAATATCTTTACTATGAAATTAGTATACACTGCATTCTTTCTAAGCTCGGTTGTAAAATCCTCAAAACCAGATGTATTTGGTGATCCTATTAAAGCGATACGTTTATTAATAGGGCCGAAATAAAGATTGCTCTGGAGATCCATAAGCCCCTCTGTTTGGAGCTTCTTTCTTGTGGCTACCTTTTGCTTTTCAATGTCACCAAGAATGGTTGATGGGTCAACAGTATTAATTACGAGACTCATTCCGAAAACCTTGTGAAAGCTTACAGTAACTGAAATACGTATTTCAAGACCAACTTTTAAAACATCTGAAACATTTAATCCATAGTCTTGAAGTGTCTTTTGAATACTCCCATAATTTGTTCGCCAAATCATTCCTTTAGCTTGAGCTGTCCTGGTTCCCTCTTTAGAATCTACAAGCTCTAGGTAATAGTGCCCATTTTTCTCATTTGATTTCGCGATTTGGCAGGTAATCCAAATTTCTTTGGTGGAGAAGCTTTCTCTTACCCAATTTTCAATTGACGTATGAAGCTGAGTAAGTGTATATGTCTTCGTATCATTTTTCATTAAAAAGGCAATTATTCTTCATCGTAATCAATCACGTCATCAATAAGCTTGTCTGATTCAGATGATGGGAGTTCTTCTACTTTTTTAAGCTTGGATAGCATCATTCGCGTCCTGGTACCCACTAGACTGTCTATTTCGTTATTCGCTTCATTGATCTTCTTTTGTGCTTTAGCCAATACGCCGCCGAATTTTCCGAATTCCGTCTTTACCGCGCCCAAAACATTCCAAACCTCACTAGTACGCTTCTGAATGGCCAAGGTTCTGAAGCCCATATGAAGACTATTAAGCATCGCTGCTAGTGTTGTGGGGCCTGTGACGACAATTTTATACTCTCTTTGAAGTAAAGTAATCATCTCCGGTTGTCTCGCAACTTCTGCAAAAAGCCCTTCAATCGGCAAGAACATAATCCCGAAGTCTGTAGTGTTCGGTGGATCGATATATTTGTTTTTTATATCCTTTGCGAAATTCTTTATAGACCGCATGAGGTCTTTGTTTGCTGTTTCAATCGCTGCGACATCTCCCGCATCATAAGCTGTTTGTAATCTAATAAAGTCTTCTTGTGGAAATTTCGCGTCAATCGGGAGGTATATCTCTTTACCCGATGATGTGTTTCCAGGTAACTTTATTGCAAATTCAACATGCGCATCAGAACCAGACTTTGTTTTCACGTTTTTATCGTACTGCTCAGGTGCTAAAATCTGTTCTAATATATTCCCGAGCTGAATCTCTCCAAGAACGCCTCGCGTCTTGACATTACTAAGCACCTTTTTAAGGTCACCTACTCCACTTGCAAGACTCTGCATTTCACCAAGGCCTTTTTGGACAGCCTCAAGGCGGTCACTTACCAGTTTAAATGATTGACCTAGTCTTTCTTCTAAAGTCTTGTGTAGCTTCTCATCTACCGTCTCACGCATTTTCTCAAGGCGTTCATTCGTCGTTTCAACAAGCTTATCTTGTTTAAGCCCCATCTCCCCGAATTTCTGCTTTTGTAATTCGTTAAAGTCTTTAACACTTTGATAGAAGGATTCTTTAAATTCCTTGAGCGCGTTAGTAACTGCTTCGCGATCATCTTTGGCATTGGCTTTAAGAGACTCGCCTAATGACTTAAACTTTTCATCAAGTTTCTCGGTAAGCTTGTCAATTCCTGTCGAGAGCTCTTCTCTGTTCTCTTTAAGTATTCCAGATAATTCTTTTCGATTTTCTCTGAATTCTATTGTGATCAGCTCCTTTATCTTGTCTGTTTCAGCATCAGAATTCAATGATTTTAATTGAATTAAGATATACACAACGACAAGAAAAGTTAGTCCGGAAAAGAGGCAAAGAAGAGGAAATATCATAGTAAATAGGTTAATCGTCAATTCAATCTAACGGTCTATCAAATATAAGTATTGTCCTTTAACTGAATAGACTAAAAAGAATGGGATGTAAATGTATTAGACACGAACGTAAGCTACTTACGATGTGTAATTAGAAAATTTCAATGATTTACTCAAAAGCAACGGAGCATATCCTATTTATCTAAAAAAGCCCAACAGATCATTGTGCTTTCTATGATTTGTGAACCCGATAGGAAGTATTTCAAACTTTTTGGAGGACTTTAATTAGCCATTATATATTTATTACGTATTTAAAATGGATCCGAATATTCAATATTCGTTAAAAAAGTATTATCCGTTAAGGTCTTTAAAAAATTGATCAAGTCCGCTTGCTCAAATTCATCTAGCATTAATCCTGTTGAAGTTGTTCCTAACAATGCTGGATCAACAGTTGATGAGTTTTGAACATTAGCGTTGTAATGACCAACAACTTCTTCTAATGTTTGAAATCTCCCATCATGCATATATGGTCCTGTGACCTCTATGTTTCTCAATGATGTCACTTTAAATTTGGCTCGATCTTCAATAAAACTTGTTACATCTTCCCTACCAAAATCTATAAAATCGGCATCAGTATCTAATCCGTTGTTCATGTATAAATCATTTTCAAAATTATTCCCTGCATGACAGTGCGCACAATCAGCACCTGAAGTTGTTGGAAAAAACTCATTGTACTCTCCAAAAAACAATACCCTTCCTCTTTCCTCACTATCGGTCAGGGTAGCTGTTCCAGCAAGGTATCTATCATATTTTGAATCGTCTGAAACAATTGATAGCATAAAATTCTCCAAGGCCAACGAGATTTTTAACGCCGTTATTTCTTCAGATCCAAACGCTCGAATAAACTGATTAGTATACTCCTCTCTTGCAGTCAGTTTTACAATAACATTTTCCAATGTTTCATTCATTTCTACAGGGTTATCATTTGTGACCCCGGCAAGATTATCTCCTTGCAGTCGATGCTTTCGCTCATCCTTGATGAGCTTCAGGTCGAACAGGTTCGAATGTCGGGAAGCAAAAAAGTCCAATTCAAAGAATTGGACTTTTTGTGACCTCGACAGGAGTCGAACCTGTAACCGCTTGATTCGTAGTCAAGTACTCTATCCAATTGAGCTACGAGGCCAATATGGGCGCAAAGTTAATTATAATTGCACAAATAATAATCCTTACCTTGTGTTTATTCAAAATTGATTTAAATTTAATTGAGTGAGAATTGTTTTTGTTTTTGTTTTTGGTATCTGTTTTTCATTGTCCGCCCAAAAAAAGGCCAACCAGCTGATTTTGAAGGGAGATCGTAGTCTTGAAAAAACGGATACAACAGCAGCCTTAAGTTTTTACAACAAAGCGCTTTTAAAGGACAGCACCTGCGCGGATGCTTATGCTAAAATTTCTGATGTTTTTGTGGCAAAAGGGGATTACAAAAAGGCAAAAACGCTTCTCGATATAGGCCTGCGAATTACCATGGAAGTCCCTAAGGATAAAGAAACAATCTCTCACCTCTACTCGATCCGTTCTTTTATTCATTTTACATCTGAAAACTTTCAATTGGCTATTCGGGATTTAGACCTGGCTATTGACATGAATACCAAGAATCCCAATTACTTCTATATGCGTGCGCTTGTAAAAAGAATGAACGGTGATGAAAGAGGGTGTTGTAATGATTTAAAAAAAGCGGTAGCTCTGGGTATGGAGGCTGCAAAAGTCTATAGCGAAACCTATTGCAATTAAGTCATCTTAAGTATGTAAATTTGTGAAAAATCTTTCATGAAATTCAATCTGTCTGAAGTCAATGATTTAATAAGATCCCGTAGATCCATACGTCCTGAACAATTTAGTTCTAGAAAAGTACAAAAAGATCAAATCGAATTGATTCTAACCAATGCTCAATGGGCACCAAATCACGGTAATACAGAGCCGTGGAGGTTCCATGTATTCATGTCTGAAGAATCGAGAACTGAATTGAGTCAAAAACTAGGCTCCCTATATCTAGAGACCACAGATGCAAGCTCTCAAAATGATAGTAAATTAGCCAAGTTAATGCGCCGCCCATCAATTTCATCCGTCGTTGTGGCTGTCTCAATGTCTAGGCAGAAGGAAGAAAAGATACCTGAAATAGAGGAAGTAGAAGCTGTAGCCTGTGCGATTCAAAACATGCAACTAACGGCAAACGCTTACGGAATAGGTTGTTTCTGGTCTACGCCAAAGCTTATTTACTCCGAAAAAATGATTGAATATTTATCGCTTGAGGCCAAGGATAAATGTTTGGGCCTGCTCTATTTCGGTTATGCTAAAGATGAATGGCCAAAATCACACAGAAAACCAATTGAATACAACACGGTATGGAAAACCCAATAGAACATCTCGATCTTGGGTTCGTGAACTTCACCAAGCATCCAACCCAACCCAATTATGTGGTTTATCGTTTTACAGATAAGGGACGCGCCAATTCATTTAGGGAAGAACTAGAAAAGGAAAGCATTGATTTTGAAGAGGATCAAGAGCATAAAAAACAAGTTTCTTACACTTTGTTTGCAATCCATAAAAAGAATTACAAGAAATCCATGAAGCTTAATTTTAAGGTTGAGGGGATGCATAAAAAGCCACTGATTCCATTCACTATTTTGAGATGGACAGTGCTTTTAATCGGCTTAGGCATACTAATATTGGCGATTGTGAGTTATTGTAAACAAATGGATCATCTAAAAGAACAAACTGAGCAGGTAAAATGAAATGTCTATTAACACTTCTTCTTTTGTTTAATTTCACAGCCCATAGCCAATCAAATAAGGTTTCCTCCTATTTTGGCATTAACTACAAGGCAATCATTCCTAATAACCTTGTTGGAAGCAAGACTTTAAGTCTAAGCGAACAGGAATTCTCTACCACATGTGAGCAAAAAACAGGCTATCTTTTAGGCGCTACAGTTAGAGCAGGAATAACCAAATTGATTGCTTTTGAAACTGGAATCAATTTGATCCATCGAAATTTCCACATAGACATGAGTGTTGCAGATTCAAATCTTTACGACGAAACGGATTTAGCCCTATTATCCTATGATATTCCTCTAAATTGTTTAATCTATATTCAGCTTAGTAAAGCTTGGTATGCGAATACTTCGTTGGGTTTTGCACTATCCTACAAGCCCTCAATGATTCAAGGAGTAAACGGGCTTGATGGAGGACACATCTTTACACACCTAGGGGCTACACAGAGAAAGTTTAGTGTAGATTTTAATGGCAATATAGGATTCGAATTCAGGAGTAAAAAGTCAGGTTTCTTTTATTTAGGAGGCTCTGTGCAAATTCCATTAGAACCATTATTTATTTTGGCAGGACAATACAGAAACCAGGGGTATTCACTTTTAACCTATGGAAACATCAATGGCTCCTTCTTGTCGATTGATTTAAAATATTTTTTCCCAAATATAAAAAGTAATGGAAGTACATTTAGGCCAGGACCAATCGAGTAGAATTAAGGACCTCATTAAAACATTAGACCTCAAAGAACATCCTGAAGGAGGTTATTATTCAGAAACATATAAGTCTGTTAAAAAAGTAGCGAACGAGGACTCCGTTCTTATGACGTCTATCTACTTTCTCTTAACCTCAGAGCAGGTCTCTCATTTTCACCGTATATCTCATGATGAGTTATGGTTTTTTCATGAAGGAAGTCCTTTGTCCATTCACTTGCTTGAGAATGATATGCACGTCGAGTTGATATTAGGAAAGAGTTTTGGAGAAGATTGTAGACCACAACATCTAGTCAAGGGAAATGTGATTTTTGGAAGCGCGGTACTTGAGCCGAATAGCTACACGCTAGTGAGTTGCGTGGTCTCTCCTGGATTTGAATTCAAGGGTTTTGAGTTGTTTAGCTACGATGATCTAATAACTAGCTATCCTAATGAAAGCGTGATCATTGATCGATTGACACCTTAAGGCTGACAGACTAACGTGTCGGACCAACTTGCATACCCTACCCATATTCCTAAAGCACCACCTTCGATGTTTGAAGGGATATTAGTTGGTGTGGCAAATGGATTCCCCGCTGTATAAATCTGATTGTATTTCTTCTCAAAGAAATTGTACTCATCTCTTCCGAGTTTAGAGAGTTTAACCAAAATAGTGTCTCCTATTTCATAGTACCCCCTGAATTGATCCTCCACAGAACTATCCTGAAAACTTATAGGGTTTTCGTAAGCAAATTCAAAGCTCAAACCATCGAAAAAAGCATCGTCAAAATAAGGGTTAAATGTCTTATAGCTTAAAGGGTCTTGAGTGCCGTTATCCTGAATATTAAGTTTCTGAACCTCCCAAAGATATGCGTCATAGACACCCTGCGGATCGGATAATTTAGCCCAAGAAAAACCATGGTTTTCAAGATTACCTTCTGGTTTCCAATATAAAGAATCTAAAGCTGTCGGCTCTCCTATTTGAGTCGTCGCTGTGAATACATCATTATTGACGTTTACAGTCAGTTCATAGCTCCTACCCTCCACACCTATCATGTTGGATGAAAAATATCCGCATAGATTTAGACTCGTAAGTTGCTCAATCGGTATGCCGAAAAATGCAGCCGCGATTTCCTCGGTACCTGGCGGCAGGTTGTCCGTGCAAATCTCAATGAGTGTATCCAACGTGTTTCCATCACTCACAACAACATTAGCCCCGGAAATGAAGTTGCCTAAATACGCTTCTAGATTTGTCGGTGAATAAATATCTGCTGATTTAGAGAGTAAAACGATGGCGGGCTGTCCTAGTTCAATTGAACCATCAATAACAATTTGCTCTTGATAACCAGGTAGGTCAATCTGAACCTCCTTGGAACAAGAGGACAAAATCATTAAAAAGAGAAACGGTAAAGTATAATATACTTTCATAATGCTAAAATTCAAAGTTCCAGGTAACGCTAGGGATGATTGGAAATAAAGAAACCTGTTTCACGGTAAGTTGAAAGTCTCCAGAGAGGAAGTCCCCATCATTATCTACAAACAAGAAGAATGGATTCGCTCTATTGTAAACATTATAGATAGAAAAAGCCCAATTGCTTTTAAATTTCTTTTTAACCTTAATCGTTTCACCGTTAATATCGGTTTTAAATTTATGGGATTTACTGTAAAGCGTTGCCGAAATATCTAAACGGTGGTATGGTGCCATTCGAGTAGAATTTCTTTCACCATAATTAAACAAAAGATTCTGCTCTTGCACATACCAAGAGGATGGCAAGGTCAAAGTATTACCCGTTGCATATACAAAAGCTGTACTGAAGGTCCACCTTTTACTAAGCTTATAACTTCCAACAATACTAAGATCATGTCTGCGGTCATATTTAGCTGGAAAAGGATTACCAGAATTTAGGTCGGGGAAAAGTCGGTCTGATTTGGCCCAAGTATAACCTATCCATCCTGTAAAATCGCCCATTGCTTTCTTTAAGAAAAACTCAATACCATAAGACCAGCCTTCACCAAATACCAATAGATTATCTGTATTATCATTGACATTGTCGCCAGGAAGTGCACCCTCCATATATTCGATCATGTTATTCATCTTCTTGTAATAAAGCTCCACTGATGTTTCAAATTTATCATCAAAGAAGTTTTTAAAATAACCAACACTGCCTTGCCATCCAATTTGGGGCTTTGCAATATCTGTAGTAGGATACCAGATATCAGTCGGAAGAGAAACAGCACTCAGTGCAGTCAAATGGACGTATTGGTAGTTGTAAGAATATCCTGCTTTAATAGAACTGTTATCCGGCAACAACCAACGCAAAGAAAAACGAGGCTCTAAGCCATGGTAAAACTGAATTAAATCTCCTTTAGGATATTCAATTGTAGTGTCGTCAGCACTGATGTCACCGTTGATATATCTTGTGAACGGTCCCACATGATGATACATACTGTAACGGAGACCTATATTCATTTTCAGAACATCATTAAGCTCAAAATCATCCATTAAATAAAAGGCTGTTTCATGTGAAAACAGCTTTTGCGCTTCGCCCGTATCAAAAACAACAGAATCTGACTCTGCCGAAACACTTGTAGGTGTAAAAGTGTGGTAAATATGGTTTGCGCCCCACTTCACTAAATGTTTGGGATTTGGGAAATAAGAAAAGTCTACTTTGGAACCTACATCTCTCACTCCGGAGGATAAATTAAAACGAAACTGATCCTGAGCAGAACCAAACTGAAACATGTAATCAGAAACCGTAGCTGTAACATTCATGAATAGTTTTTTACTAAACAGATGGTTCCACCTCAATGCTGCAATGCCATTTCCCCAAGGCATGTTGGCACTAAAGCCCCCCTGGGTATCCGAAAAGTTAAAGACATCCTTTCCGTAGTAACCGCTTAGGAATATGCGATCTTTATCGGTGAGTTTGTAGTTGAATTTTGCATTTACGTCGTAGAAAAAATAGCTCGAACCAGCAAAAGGGGAACTATCAGGAATGGCTGCCTTCATGATTAAATCAATGTAAGTACGACGCCCTGAAATGATAAAAGAGCCCTTGTCCTTTTTGAGTGGTCCCTCAATGGTCAAACGCGAAGAGATTGCTCCTATCCCACCCTTTACTTTGAACTTTTTATTATTGCCTTCATTCATGTTTACCTCTAAAACTGAGGACATACGTCCTCCATAGTTCGCAGGCATCCCACCTTTTATGAGATTTACACTTTTTACGGCATCAGCATTAAAAACTGAAAAGAAACCAAATAAATGAGCAGCATTATAGACTACACCTTCATCTAAAAGAACTAAATTTTGATCTGGACCTCCACCGCGCACATAGAATCCCTGCCCCCCTTCAGCAGCTGAGGAAACCCCAGGTAGCAACTGAATGGTTTTAATCACATCAACTTCTCCCATAAAAGCAGGCAATGCTTTGATGCTTTCAATATCCAACGAAATCGCACCCATTTGAGTGGATTTCACATTATCTCCTTTCTTGCCATTAACAACAACCTCCTCTAAATCCTGTACACCGCCACCAATCTCTAGGTTATAATCGATGTCTCTGAAAAGTTTCACCTCTTTCACCTCTGTTGGGTATAACGTTGTTCTGAATTGAATTTGATAAGTTCCTTTTTCTAAGGTTAAAGAGTAAAACCCATAGGTGTTACTCACTGTTCCCACTTTTAATTCAGGAATAAAAATTTTAACGCCAATTAAGGCCTCCCCGCTTTTTACGTCGCTAACATAACCGCTAATCGTATATTTTTCAGATTTCTGCGCTACAGCAAGAAGAGAAAAAAGAACAAAGCCTAAAAATATGATTTGTTTCATTTAAATTTAAAAGTTGTAAAGGTAAGAACACAAATAGAGGTAAAAGGTTTTAAGGTGTTAATTTTACACTAATATTTGTTAAACTATTCTAAAAATTTATGGAGTAGAAACAATTAAAAAGTTAACATTGGGAAAGAAGCGAAATGGTTTGCTTTATTTTTCTTAAAAAGAACAATGGATAAGAATATCTGCTTTCTTAATAGTAATGACGGGTCTGGCTTATTGGCTTTCGGAGGTGGTGAAATAAGATCACTTAAAAGGACTGGTGCCATTGATGCTATGAGTGAATTTATTACCAAAAATAAAGGCCTATATGTCTTCCTATGCCTTTCTTATGACCTTAAAAATGAAATAGAAAACCTAAGTTCTAATAATGTTGACCTTACTGCCTTTCCAGATTTGGTGATGTGGTGCCCAGAATGTGTTGTGGATATAAAGAACCACGACCTGGTAATTGTTCAAGGAGAAAACAACGATCAAAACCTTAACTTCGCAAGACAATTCCTCAAAAGCCAGGTTGATTCAAGTATAGATAAAAAAGAGATCACCTTTGAATCGAGAATCACAAAAGAGGTTTACTTAAAAAAAGTAAACGATCTTAAGAGACACATTCAAAGAGGTGATATCTACGAAATTAATTTTTGCCAGGAATACTTCTCTCAAGACATTGATATTGATTGTATTAAAGGTATTTACTTCAATGTAAATGAAACAACTAAAGCTCCATTTTCAAGTTACTTTAAGTTTGGTGATTTCGAAATATTTTGCGGTAGCCCTGAGCGCTTTATTCAAAAAAATGATGGACGGTTAATCGCACAACCTATTAAAGGTACTGCCCGTCGTGCAAAAAAACCAACGGAAGACGAAGAGCTTAAGCGACTATTGAAACTGGATCCTAAAGAAAGAGCTGAAAACATTATGATTGTTGATTTAATGCGAAACGATTTATCTAAAATAGCCAAAAAAAGATCTGTTCAGGTCGATGAACTCTGTGAAATCTATTCATTTGAAACGGTGCATCAAATGATTTCAACCGTGTCTTGCGTCCCAAAAGAGGGATTAAGCTTTACGGAAATCCTTAAAGCTACCTTCCCTATGGGTTCTATGACCGGAGCTCCAAAGTATCGAGCAATGGAACTCATCGAGGAGTATGAGGACTTTAAGCGTGGCCTTTACTCAGGTTCAATTGGTTATATTTCCCCGAACGGTGACTTTGACTTCAATGTTGTCATTCGGACAATGATTTACAACGCTCGATTGAAAACATTATCTTGTTCTGTTGGCAGTGCTATTACCATTAATTCAATTGCTGAAAAGGAATATGAAGAGTGCGGCTATAAAATCCAAAAAATCATTGATGGGATCTGTAGGTAATATTAAAAAAGGGTTCTCAAAACACCTGCGCCAACATAATGCACCGCATTATTTTCTTGCCGTAAGTGGAGGCTGTGATTCTATGGTGCTCATGGATTTGTTTCAAAAGCAAAAGAAATCCTTCAGCGTACTTCATGTGAATTACCAACTGAGAGGCGACAGCAGCCAAATGGACGCTTCGCTTGTTAGGCAAGCATGTTTAATTGGCGATATCCCTTTTTACGAATTAAATCACGATTTATCTATTGACCTGGCGCAAGGCGGTAATCTTCAGCAATTGGCTCGAGAGGTTCGCTACCATTTTTTCAAATCCTTCTTGTCCAAGAAACCCAAAGCCCTAATATGCCTTGCGCACCACAAGAATGATCAAGAAGAAAGCTTTTGGATGTCAATGTCTCGCGGTGGTGGTTTAAGAGCAATGGCAGGAATGAAAGTTATGGAAGGTTCTTATTTCCGACCGCTACTTGAATTTACAAAAAAGGAGCTAATGGCTTATGCGATTCAAAGCAAGATTGAATGGAGAGAAGATGCGTCAAATAAAAAGAACATCTACACTCGCAACATTTGGAGAAATATTTTGATTCCTGGATTAATTGATAAACACCCTACTCTTTCAAAGTCGGTTGAGTTACTGCAGAGAGGCTTTGCAGTACAAGTCGCAGAAGATCGAAAACTAACTCATAAGCTTATCCCTAGCACACCAAAGGATTTCGAGTTAAACCTAAATACCGTTGCTACGCTTAATTCAAACCAATGGATTGAACTTCTCGATCAACTTCAAATCCCAAAAGCTTTGGCGCTTTCAATTTTAGAACTGGCCAAAGGAGTAAATGGAAAGAAAATAATTATTAAAAGTAAGGACTCGCCATATCAAGCGGTATGGAAGAATGAGCAAGGTTGGCTTTTTGAGTGCAACAACAAAGACACGATGGCTATACCCTCCTTTGAAATAGCGCTAACAAAAAGTGTACCCAAAGCGTTTAATAAAAACGAAATATATCTAGATCCTGAAAAAATAACAGGAGAAATTTCTGTAAGAAAATGGAAACATGGAGACCGCATACACCCAATTGGTATCCATGGATCTAAATTGGTTTCCGATATTTTAAAAGATGCTAAAATCCCGTTTCATAAGCGGGAAGACGTTTGGATTATTGAGGATGAAGAAAAGCCTATATCTTTACTAGGTCACGTTATAGATCGCAGAGCATTAGCCTTTAAAAGCCCTTGTATTCTTTTAAAATTTCAACTTAATTTGACCAAGTAAAATTTAAATCCACTATTGTGTCAAAAGAGAATGAAACTAAAGAAAACAAAAAGGATTGCTCCCCAAAGGTCACTGGAATAGGGGGGATTTTCTTTATGTCTGAAAACCCAAACAAAACGAGAGAATGGTACGCTGAAAATTTGAAGCCTGGATCTGTATGACCACACCTTCCTCATCTCCCGTATTAAAATTAAAGGAAAAAGACTCCCCACTCTCAAGTGAATAATCTAAATCCATATTACTTGGAGAAACAGGTTCCTTTTCACAAGCAAATAAAAGTATCGTTGCAAACACTATAAAGCAAAATGATTTCATAGTATCAATAAACCTTATTGTTTTATTTTTCATGGAATTACTATTTATAGTTAACACTTAATCTGTTTTTTTTCAATTCTAAAAAAGAACCCAGTGTGGTCTACGCCGGGTTGTTTATAAACCAATAATTTTATGGGAGGTCAAGTAAATCAGCAGCAAATTGGCCTTCAGTTGTTTGGACTAATTCCGGAATCACTTCCAAATGTCCATCACTAATGGTAGCCGGGACTATTGCTGCATGCGGTTCATCATTAATTACTGTAAAGGCAATAAAATGGACTTCCATCCCAACTGGTAGTTCGTAATTAGGAGCCGTAGTGAATACACCATTTTCAAAACCATAGACATTAGTCAAAGAATTCACACCATCAAAAGAGATAAATAGCATGGCATTCGCATTGGTGAACCCTGTAGGGAGTTCAGCTGAAACTGTAGTTAATGGTCCATTATAATCCATGAAGTAATCACAATTGATCCAATTAAGTCGGTCAAGAAAAGAATAATATTGAGATCCTTCTGCGAACACACCTGCATTGTTTAAAGTGTCTTGTGGATCCCAGGTCAAGGTATCCCCTACCTCATTCCCATAAAATAATTGCATGTTTGGGTCTGCAACACCTCCTGGCGCATTGGAAATCATATTGTATGAAACACCTGATTTTAAACTAAGCGCCGTACCATTTTGAAAGGCACTGATTTTAAATTCACCACCTGAAAGGAGCGGTCGTAGTTCGCCGCCTGGAAAATTACCCATGGTTTGCTTGTTAAGTCTTAACATATCGCTTTTATTAAAAATCTCGACAAGCTCAATGGTGATATTACCGGTAACGTCTTGCGCCATTCCATTTATAAATGAATTGGCATAAAAAGTAATTTCAGTTCCTGAAATACTTGTAATCGTCCCACCCGCTGTTGCATCTATGCTAAAAGACTGTTTGGCGCTTTCCATATTACTTGAGAAATAATCCTGAAGGGCCTGAATATTGTTTTCAGGAACCACAGGCGCACTTGGGTTTGGGTTGTTTGAATCCTGGCTTTTATCGCAGGATGATAATAAAATCAAGGCTGAAGCAAGGATTGAAAATGTTTTTATTAAATATTTCATGTTAAAAAGG
>TARA_B110000093_G_scaffold181992_1_pt1 | contig 21756 bp, 23 predicted proteins | sample TARA_B110000093 | Tara Oceans TARA_B110000093 (sample SAMEA4397390) | marine metagenome | biome: Polar Biome; feature: [MIX] marine epipelagic wind mixed layer (ENVO:01000061); material: water (ENVO:00002006), including particulate matter (ENVO:01000060) such as... | depth 10-100 m | reverse complement strand
CCTTACTTTAGTATGCGTTTTAAGGGCTTAGAGCGTTTAATTTCTCTCTAATTCATCCTCAAGCCCGTCGATCCCAAGGTCAAGCAGATTTTCAAATTCATCGTACTTAAAATCTTCCATGCCGTCAATCACACAATCTGTATCAATTGTCGCTTTGGCAAAGCTTCTGATATAGGCTGACTTTTCTGAATCGTTCATTTCTTTGACATCTTTTTGAATTCCTTTTAAAACGTCAACAACACATTTACCGGCCTTCTTCATATCCTTTTCTGGGAGATTCTCCATTTTACGAGCCAATCTGTTTAAATCTCTTTCGGAATTTATCCCATTAAAATCAATACCCGCTTCTTGGGCACAAGAACACAAGTCATCAGCTCTATTGCTTGCGCTCCCGGAAGAGCCGCAAGAGGACAATAAAGAAAATCCTACAATTAATGTCGCTAAAAAAGTAATTTTCATCATCTGTTATTTAATAATAATTCGAGAAATCCATTGTTGAGTCGCAGCTGCAACTTTGATCAAATAAACTCCTGATTCAAGATTCACATCAAAGCTTTTTTGACCTGTAACTGAATTCAAATACTCGGTATATACTGTTGTTCCAGACATATTGATTAATGTCATAGAAGCATCTTCAAAAGAGGTTCCACTAAAATCAATTGAAAAAGAACCATCTGATGGGTTAGGCGCAAGTGTTAAAACCGGGTTTTTCTGTGCGGATACGCCAACCAAAGAAAGTTCGTCTACTAAATTCAAATCTTCTATGTAAAACTCGCCTGGTGGTTGTAATCCTGTAAAAGGGTTGTAAGCATAGGCACCAAACTCTATGCTTCCAAATGGAATGGTCGCGCCAAAAGAAGTTCCTAAAGTACTCACAATTGAACCATCAACAATAAAGTCAGAGGTCGCATTATCGAGGTCAAAAACAATTTGAATATCATGCCACATTCCTGGAGCAACAACTGCTTCTGCGTAAGCAAAGGCTTCCCAATCTAAAAATAATAAAGCGGTATCACCCAAAATACTTATGGAGTGAGGCAACTCTGTATTCAGTGAATCATGAAATCCTATAAACCCTCCTGCACTGTTCTCGGGAACATAAATACTAAGAGAAAAAGAATATTTACCGTCACTATAATCTGACCATGACCAAGTTGCTCTAGTGTTATTGGTGCCATCATCAACGATATAGCCCGAATTCGTACCCGATATAAATTGATCCTCACTTACGATACAAGATTCTGTTTGCAAACCTGTCCATAAACCCCATCCATTTGCAGCACCTACATCACTTACAAGGTCTCCAGCGGCATAGTCATCAAAAGACTCATCCATTAAACTCCACTGGCTAAAGGCAACAAAAGGGGCCAAAAACAATACGATTCCTAAAGCTTTATTCATGTTCAATCTTTAATTAGACTCTAAAGTTATTGAATAATCAAGGAATACACAAAATGAAAGTGGAAATTTGACATAAAAAAAGGCAGCCGAGGCTGCCTTTTCAAACTTTTAAAGAATCTTTATTTGATTACGATTCTAGAAGAAAATTCATTTGAACTATCCGCTACTTTAAGAACATAAACACCTGCGTTTAGGTCTAGGTTAAAGTTTTTAGTTGAATTCGTAACTGAAGATAATTCTTCAGAATAAACAACTGCTCCAAGCATATCTGTAATCGTCAATGAAGCATTGTTAAATGCATAATCACTAAAGTCGATTGAGAAATCACCGTTAGATGGGTTTGGAGAAACAACAATATTCATTGCAACATTTTCTTCAATACCTACACCTGTCATATCTGTAACCGCTAAATCATCGTAGTAGTAGTCACCTGGGTTGTAAACACCCTGCTGCGTAACATCTACACTCGTTCCCCAAAGGTCAAGACCTCCAAGTCCAATTCCAAGTCCCGTATAGTTTGCTGCACCAACACCGGCACTTATGCCGTCTACCAGTAGTTCGGATGCATTTGCATCTATATCAATCACCATCTCAATAGCATACCAAGTATTAGGCACAATTGACGCTTCACCAAACATTATAGCATCATCTTGCATCAACAATAGAGTATCTCCTACGATAAATAAAGCATTTGGCTGACCACCTGAAGCATCCATATCCGCATTACCAATTCCAATATATCCACCAGTGCTTCCTGCAGGTACATACAAATTCATAGTAATTGAATATTTTCCAGCTGTTAAGTCAGTCCATGCCCAAATCGCATCTGAGTCAATTGTTCCATCGCTAGCAGAACGACCTGCTAAAGAACCAGAAGACGCTGCCAAATCCGTTACTTGAGCTGAATATCCAGCTGTAGCATCCCCGTTGGCAACACCCCATTCTCTCCATCCATTGGCTGCGCCAACTTCTGTAAGAAGGCCACCAGCTGCATAGCCATCAAAATCTTCTGAAACAAGCGTTGTTTGCGCGTTCATTAAAAAAGGCACCGCGAATGCGGCAGAAAGTAAAATTCTTTTCATATTATTTAATTTTAGTTAATATTGACTTGTAAATTACAAATTAATTAACAGATTATCTATTTGGAAGAGGAGGCTAAAAGAATCATACACAAATCTTTAGCTTGCTTTCTTTGGTAGATTCAAAAGATTGATTCTTAAATTAAGAATATGCATCATTATACTAAACACTCTTTATTCATAAAACTGGTATTTATTGTTGCTTTTTCACTTCATATTTGCTCATTTATTGCACAGGTTGGCTCAGAAACAGAATTTAAAGACATCAAAATCACTTGGTCTGAAGACGCTGCATATTTTCAAAATACATTAACAGGAAAAAGCACAAGAATTTATAAAAATGTCGCCCGTGAAGGATATGATCTTGAAGATCACAGATATGACAGCCATTGGGTCGACTCTATTAGACTTATTGAACATCATCCCTTTAAGGACTCAATAGCGTTATTGACTTATTCGAAGGAATATGAAAACTCCGAATTGATATCCGTCGTTGGTCCATATGTAAGCTATACTCAGAACTGGTATTATGAGGGAGGAGCACACCCAACTTATGGCAAACAGATTATTGCTAAATCTGTATTACTAGATCAAATCAGTTTGATTGATCTATTTTCAGAAGGCGATCTGTTTGATGCTCTGTACAAAAATGATTTTGTAAAAAAATACCTCATCGATTCCAATGTCCGAGAATTAAAAGAACTTTGGCAAAACTTGGACGGCGGTTGTGATTTTTATTTTGGGGGGATCCTTGAGAACTTTGCATTTCATCACCTAGAACAAGACCAGGTGGCACTTCGTATTGGGGTTTCCTACGGATGTGAGATCATGCGTGGGAACTTTAAACAAATAAGCATCCTCTTGCCTATTCCTGCGTCTCTTGAGCAATGGCTTTTCAAAGCCGATCAAAAGAAATTATTAATGTGTTACTTAGAAAAATGAAAATCTTTAAAACAATATTTTTGAGCCTATTCGTTTCATTGCAGACTGGAGTATGTCATGCCCAAGACAGCGCCTCTGTTTTGTTTATAGGCAATAGCTACACTTATGTTAATAATATGCCCGGAATACTTACGGATCTTGCCGCATCATTAGGGGATTATGTCGAACATACTTCTCAGACTCCAGGAGGAATGACCTTTGCCGGTCATGCAGGTAATGCAGCGACCTATTCGGCGATGAATAATGCAAATTGGGACTACGTTGTGCTTCAGGCGCAAAGCCAGGAACCTTCATTCCCATACGGACAAGTAAATACACAAACCCTGCCCTATGCCGTCCAATTGGCCGATAGCGCTCAAGCCATTTCAACTTGCTCTCAAGCGCTTTTTTTTATGACTTGGGGACGCCAAAATGGCGATTCACAATGGGATTCAATCAATACATTTGATAAAATGAATGCCCGATTGCGTCTCGCTTACTTGCGCTTTGCAGATTCTTCAAATGCTTCCGTTTCTCCTGTTGGTGTTGCCTGGAAATACATTCGTGATAACCATCCTGAAATCAACCTATACAGCGGCGACGGCTCACACCCCTCCTACTCTGGCTCGTATCTAGCGGCATGTACTTTTTATGCTTCTATTTTTCATAGCTCCCCTGTCGGCTCAATCTTTACGGGTAGTTTAACTGCTGATGACGCGCTAGCCCTTCAGCAAGCGGCAAGTATTTGTGTCTTAGACAGTATGGAAACCTGGGGCCTTCAGCACCATGATTCTTTGGCGAATGTCAGTTTCTCCTTTACCATTGATGCCTTAAATTATACAGCTGTTTTTCAAGAAAACACGGATTACGTCGACTCCCTTTTATGGGATTTTGGAGACGGGAACACCTCTAACGAATCAAATCCAAGTCATGTTTATCTTGAGCCCGGCGAATATACTATTCAGCTTACTGGATATAGCCCGTGTACGACTGTAGTTGTTAACCAAATCCTTAATTTGGAGGTTCCCTTTGGGAATATAAGTAATCCACTCAATGACAACAGTGATTATATTTTTAAAAGAATTACAACAGACATTTATGAATTGGAGACCTCTAATGATAACCGAATTGAGGGCCTGCAGCTCATAGATTTAATGGGGAGGTTGCTCAAAGTCAACACCCTATTTGAAGATCATTCTACAATAAGATTTCAGATTGAAAACAAGGGGCCAGTGCTTGTCATTTTCACAATCAATGGACAGAAAACTGTTGTACGTATTCATGGCTAACTGCGGAAGACTACATGATGGATAAATTTGACGAAGAAGAACTATTAGACAAGACTAAAAACAAGCGCCCCCTCACGGGTATGCAGAAGTTGTTATTTGGAATGGTCTGTTGGGGAGTGCAATCTTGGAGCCAAGCAGATAGTTTTAAAGCGAATGGTTATGACCAGAAATATATAGATGCCAAAAAAGCAATGCACACTGGGTTGGCCATTTATGGCATAGGTATCACGCTGTTTATTCTGTTATTACTATTTTTATGAAAACACGAGCGTCAACAAAGCCGAAACTGTACTAAAACACAGTGGCGCAAAGCAGTTGAATACGCCAAGAGACTTGAGATTGACATTCGTCTTTGAATGGTTGGTCTACTGCGGGAATTGTTTTAATTTTCAAGTATTATGATAAAGCACTTTAAGAAAAAGACGCACGAAATAATTTTTGAAGCCGACACCTTTTTAGGAAAACTATTCGATATCGTTTTATTGATCTTAATTCTTTTAAGTGTTGGAGCAGTCATGCTGGACAGTGTGGAGTATTACAGAGATCAATACCACCATATTCTAGTCCCTTTTGAATGGACCATTACTGCCTTTTTTTCCTTAGAATATATCCTTCGCATTGTAAGCGTAAAGAAACCATTGAAATACATCTTCAGCTTCTATGGGATTATTGATCTGGTTTCGCTCTTGCCAACCTATTTGGGGATCTTCATGTTCCCAGACAGTATGGCAACGATTAAAACGATTCGAACGATTCGTCTATTGAGGATTTTTAGAATCTTAAAATTGTTCAGGTACGTTAAAGAGGCAAACACGCTAAAGCAGGCTCTCGTTGCTAGCAAACAGCGAATCGTTGTGTTTCTTCTTGCCGTATTGGCTATAGCCACCATAATGGGAACCATTATCTATATCATTGAAGATCCTAAGGATGGCTTCACAAGCATTCCTAGAAGTATCTATTGGGCGATTGTTACGCTCACTACGGTTGGTTATGGCGATATTTCTCCCCAAACCGGATTAGGCCAGTTTTTCGCCTCTATTATTATGATTTTGGGTTATGCCATAATCGCAGTACCAACAGGTATGATCTCCGTGAAATTAGCAATGGCAGAAAAGATGAATACGCAAAGCTGCCCTAGCTGTTCTCTTGAGGGACATGAAAACAATGCCAAGCATTGTAAGCATTGTGGAACGGAACTCAACCCAGAAGAGTAAATACTCATTATCTTTGACGAGATTAACAACAAACCATCATGTCTTTTAATGCCTTAGGCTTACCCAAAACCTTTCTTGAAATTCTTGAAAACGAGAATTATAAAAACCCATATCCTATTCAGGAGCAAGCCATTCCTGTTATTTTGAAGGGCCATGATGTACTTGGAATTGCACAAACAGGATCGGGAAAGACCGCAAGTTATGTGCTTCCTGTTCTCGCCGCTCTGAAGCAGAAGCAAGGTGCGAAAGATAGACAGGTTGATGTATTGGTATTGGTTCCCACCAGAGAATTGGCGGAGCAGGTTAAGGATGTATTTCACCTTTTTGAAAAAGGTGTTTCACACCCAGTGAAGACTATGGCGATCTACGGAGGCGTTTCTATTAACCCACAGATGAAGTCGCTTTTTGGGATTTCGGTATTGGTGGCAACACCTGGGCGCTTATTGGATTTAGTAGACTCTAATGCTGTTCATTTTGACAAGCTAAAAACCCTCATCTTAGATGAAGCAGACAAGCTATTGAATTTGGGTTTCAAGGACGAAATGAATCGAATCTTTGCATTATTGCCGAAAAAACGCCAAAACTTGTTGTTTTCAGCAACATTAAATGAAAAAGTAGAAGAAATCCATCAAATATTACTGCGGGACCCAGTCGTCATTAATGTAGCCCCAAAAGAAGGCAATATTGATCAGATTACTCAATTGGCTTACTCTATTTCAGAAGAAAAAAAAGGGCCTTTTTTGAGACATCTAATTAAGGATAGTGATATGAAGCAGGTCTTGGTCTTTACGGCATCTACCTACAAGGCCGATAATGTCGCCGACAAGCTTCGGAAAAATGGAATCGACGCCCAAGCCATTCATGGTAAGAAAAGTCAGCAGATTCGAAAAATGGCGCTTCAAGACTTTAAGGTAGGAAAACTAAGGGTTCTAGTTGCTACTGATCTTCTGGCCAGAGGGATCGACATTGAATTTTTACCTCATGTTATCAATTATGAATTGCCCAGATCTCCTAAAGACTATGTGCATAGAATTGGACGAACAGGAAGAGCAGAGGCTACTGGAAAGGCTATTACTCTAGTTACCCCAGAAGATGAACATCATTTTAAGGTTATCCAAAAGAAGATGAAAGTTTCTGTCCCCCGAGAAGATGGTAATGAAATAAAGTTTGACTAGGGGATTTCTTTAAACCTTTATAAAAAAGTCTGTTAAATTAAAAACCCCTCTCATTCGAGAAGGGCTTTTTTTAATTAGAAGGATTTATAACTTCTGCAGTTTAGATGTTGATGTTTGTTCATTTGCATGTCTACACTTCACGATATACATACCCTGATGAAGTGAACTTACATCCACATTTGTACCTGGGTTTTCAACCCGGAGTATTACTTGACCCGCAAGGTTTACGAATTCTGCATGAACGACATCCTGATCAAAGTTAAAGCTCAGAACATCATTAAATGGATTAGGGAGAATTGAACCTTTGACTCCTATCTCGTCGATTGATGTTGTTGGGTCAATATTCTCAAAGTACTGGAAGTTTCCATAGCCTTCACATACCATTAAGTCTAAATCACCATCACCATCAAGGTCTGCTACTGTGGGGAAATTGAATTCGTATGTCGGAGACAACTCGAAAGGGTTTGTTACTGGGCCAAAGAAAACAGGATTAGAGGCAGAACCTGTATTCATGTAATATTCAAAGTTTCCATAATAGGCACCAATCATTAAATCGAAATCACCATCATTATCAAAATCACCGAATTCTGGAGATGACAATCCGTAACCTACTGTTAAACCAAAAGGATTCGTTTGAGGGGCATCAAAACTAGGCGCCTCAGCTGTGCCAATATTCTCGAAATATTGCTGGTTCGCATATTGCTCACCAACGAGTAAATCCATATCACCATCATTGTCTAAATCTGCGAATGTTGGCATCGCAAGTCCATAGGTAGCAGTCAGTCCAAATGGCAATGAAGTCGGTGCTGCAAAGGATGGAGCGCTGGCTGTACCGGTATTTTCAAAATAGCTCATACTGCCATAGTATTCACCATTTAAAAGATCTAAATCACCGTCATTATCAAGATCAACCAGAGCTGGGAAATTAATCGGATTAGATACTGTTATTCCAAATGGATTAATTACTGAAGCGGAAAATTCTGGAGCTTCAGAACTGCCGATATTTTCATAATAACTTAAACCTGCAAACCCATATTCATCATACACGCCAGCTAAAATATCCATATCGCCATCATTGTCTAAATCCGCCATTTCAGGAAATTGCAAATAGACTGTTGCTGGAGGGCTGGTTAAACCGAAAGGATTTAGAACGGGTGCATTAAATACCTGGCTATTCGCCACTGATGCAAAACCAAATACGATGGCAAATCCGCCAAGCATTCTTTTCAATTGGTATTTTGATATGCATCCTGACAATTCATTAAGCAAGTACTTAATTCTCAGTTTGATTCGATGAATGGTCCCTGAAGATTGATCAGATGTACTCATTTTAAGCCGCAAGTCCTCAATTAACCTTGTCAGCTGTCTCTTTTTTCGAGAGTAGTGGTTTTGTTTCATTTGTTTAATTTATTCGTTATTTCTTAATTGCCCAATATGTTGCATCGGGTGTTGTTACCCCTTCCTTATAGTCAGGGCGGATTGTATTCAAAATATTTGGCCTTACCTTTCCTGGGAGGACATGAACATCATAAATCTCATCTAATGATGTCTGATAGCTAATTTTCCCGGCAATGCTTGCGGTCGGCAAATGCACAATCATGATTCCAGCTTCATTCGCTTTTAAATTTAATTTTGCAAAAGTTGACGAGTTCTCTCTAAGCTTTGACAATCCAATAAAGAGATAATCGTTATACAGGTCCATTCCGCGAACAAAACCATCGAGCTGGACGATGACCTCATAAGTACTCTTTTCTTTATTAATCTTGATTAATTCACCAGTCGCCGACAAAAGCGTGTATAATTCGCCATTGAAAATTCTTGGTGTGTGGGGCATCGCCAACCCATCTATAATAATCTCGTCCGTTTCGACATCTATAACAATCCCTCCTGTGGTAACCGTGTCTCTCCAACTTTGAAATGTATTCCCTTTGCCAAATGCAGTTACATATTTCGGTTTTCCATTTAGCATTGCCATTCCATTCAGGTGACATCGGTCTTCGGAAACGACGCGGTCAATAAATTTTGGCTTCCAAATGGGTGTAAAGCTGTAATTATCATCTATTTTAACAATACTCGAAAACAGCGTATTCACACCATATAGCTCGTTGTTCTGCCCGAAATTAAGGTCGTGAATATCGAGGTTTCCTGTATGGTATGAAACTCTAGGCATGTATAAGGCATCATACTTTTCTGGTGACCGAGGGTAGTATTTAGCCAGTTCTTTGGCATTTGAAAAGACAATCACTTCATCTTTACAAGCCAAGGCTAATTTATCATTTTGATGGTCCTGAGCAATTCCCATAGGTTTATCAAAGGTTCTGGGTAATTGAACTATTTTACTTTCATTCAAGGCAGAAATGAAAACAAGCTTACCCGCTTGATATGTAGAAATTGCTAGGGAGCAATTAAGTTTCTGAAGCAATTCCGGCACGTGTGAAGAATATGTGCAAGAAAAAGGGGCTAAGGCTTGAGGTTGATGATTACCTGACATTTAGATCTCTCATTTATAGGATTCAATTCGTAACAAAATTAAAATATTATTCACGCTTCAACAATACAGTCTATCGATTGGTGCGTCTCTTATCATTAAATATTTACATAAATGGCGCTTATTTGTAAAGTCTAAGTTAAATAAATAATGGGAGCGTGAAATGAAGTTGAACTGAGGATGGCTGTTTCTTACATTCCGTATTGAAAATGAAATATTGATTACAAAACCATTGGAATGGTTCAACAGCGGCCTAGCAAAGCACAGAGTGACCTGCAATCAACGAGAAGAAGTAGGCGTCTTTGTTAAGGTGGGGTGCACCTCGAATATCTTTGGGGGCAAACACTTCAGGATAGTAAGCGTTCGATTACAGATTTATTAATCTATAGCAATTAGGTGAATTAATTGCTGTGTGTTCCGTATAAAATGTATCCGAAAAGAACAAGAACGGTAAGTAAACTAGTCATGGTAATGCGTTTTAATTATACGCCAAAGATGCGGCAAGCATACGCCCCCATAAAACAAAAAGAACAGCAAAGAATAAAAATAGAAAGCACTACCTATTTGGAGCTAAGTGTTTTTACCAAACACCTACGTGTAACCATTTAATAACACGATTCAAAACCTGAGATCCTCTAAAAAAATTGACTTAAAGCCTTTTCATTACATTTGAGAATGTCATTGTAGTATTTATAATGTAGTAGGGTTTATAACTTTTACATCCTGACATCACAGAAGAACATTATGAAAACACTAAAAAGATTTTTAAAACGAAATTCACACAATGCATTATTCAAAGCCCTTGCAGGTTTTGGCAGGGCATTAAACAGGTTCTATGAAAATCGCAATTACGATGTCTATAGCAATGGTGAGTTAACGGTACTAAAAAAAATATCCACACTAAACCCAACTGTGATTATTGACGGGGGAGCAAACATCGGTGGTTATTCATTATTGATTAATAAGTACAACCCTGGCGCACATATTTATTCTTTTGAACCTGTAAAGAGTACCTATCAAACGTTAGGGGAAAACGTTAATGGCTTCAATAATATTTTTCCTATCGAAAAAGGACTCTATAAACAAAACTGCACCAAAGAAATAAATATTTTTCCTTCCAACACCCATTCCTCGATAGTTGACATCAAAGGGTTATCCTACGAATCAAGTGAGAAGCAAAAAATAGAGCTGGTGAAAGGGGATGATTTTCTTAGGGATTACAAGATCAGTGAAATTGATTTATTGAAAATTGATATTGAAGGCGCTGAGTACGATGCAATATTAGGGTTTGAGGAACATATTGCCGCGGGAAAAATAAAAGTGATCCAGTTTGAGTTTGGTTATATAAATATTTCAACCAAACATTTATTAATAGATTTCTATAACTACTTTGAAAATAGAGGGTATATAATAGGCAAAATCTTTCCGAAAAATGTAGAATTCAGAAAATACGAATTCAAATATGAGGACTTTTTAGGGCCGAATTTTGTTGCGGTAAAAAAAACGGAGCTCGAGTTAATTAATTTACTTTCGAAAAAGTAAATAATATCAACAATGTGTAATGACGCCATTTAGACCTATCTTTAATACTATGAGAAAAATCACAAAAATGAAAAACTACGCTTTATTGGTATTGCTCCTTTTAATTTGCAGCATTTCAAATTCGCAAACCCTTTCAGATTCCTCAAGGGCCAAACTTCATGGATTTTTGGATTCAGTACAAACAGCAGATGTTTATCAGTATGACACAAAAGACAATCTTGATCAATCCATGGATTGTGCAAAAATAATCGCAAATCCGAATGGCGGTTTTATTGCGGTTTACCATCACTATTCTTCTTCGCAACCTCAGGTATTTCTAGCAACATCTAGCGATTTTCTCACATGGAATATAGAGGTTGTCTTGGCCTCAAATGCCTCTCAACCCGCTATTGCCGAATCCGTAGATGGCGGTTATGTTGTGGCCTGGGAACAAGAGCCGAGCAACCATTTAAAAGTAGCCTACTATAGCGACCTGGCTAATCTATTCACGAGCAATGCAGCGGCGACTTATGATATAGACCGTACCCTTTCGGATTGCGCAGAGGGAACACCAAACATTTATTATGCAAGCAACGCTGAAATTAATATCGGATTCCATTATTTCCAAAACTGCACAGTAGACCGTCAAGCTAGAGGTATTCTAAGCAATTTTAATTCATGGAATTGTGAAACCCTCAGCAATTTTGACAATTCACTTTTATATTGGGGTGTCGCCGGTAATATTGGTGACCGAGATGCGTTTGTCTATGACGGGTATGATTTTGGGGTAATTGAAGGGCAATACATCAATGGTGATTTCGGTTCTTGGCGGAGTTTTATTTTTGATTACCAGACAAACAATGCCGAGCCGCTAGACATCGTCACTCACAATGGCAGTACTGCATTTGCAAACCCGACGGTCAGTATGATGGAGATTGATGAAAGATTGGCCATTGTTACTACGCTATTTCTGCCTAGTGAAGGTGCTGCAAATGGTGAAGCTGGGGAATTGATGTATTACCGTTTTTTAGAGGACGAATCTACCCTAGAAGTGAGAGTAATAAAAGAAGAAGCCAACACCTTAAAAATCTTCCCAAACCCAGCAAACGATCTAATACGTATAGCGACAAACACAAATGCTCCAACGTTAAAATATATCATTATTGATGTTCTGGGAATTAAACAACTAGAAGGCATAATAGAAATAGGATCGTGTGAAATTAATACGAGCCATTTGGTTTCAGGGACTTTCTTTCTGCAGTTAGAGGGGCATAAAACTGAGGCCTTTGAGGTCCTTCGAAACGAATAATCCTAGTAGCATACTTTCCATTCGTCTTGGGGGCATAAAATAAACCCGTGCAAAAGCCGATAACCGGTTTACATAACTATCTTTATTCTGAACCTTCTAAACCATTTGATCAAAGCATTGTTTAAGAATCAACTAGTAGCGGAGGCCTGGTGCCAAATTGGTGCAGGGGCGTATTCTGAAAAGCCATATGAGTAAGAAAATTAATACCTAATAAAATGGAAAACGTTATAGAAATAGTACAAATGGCATTGGCATTATCTGTTGCTTTTGTTTGGATTTTCAGATTTGACAATGTTGTTAAAGAGTTTAAACAATTTGGATTGAACGATTTGACCAGAAGCCTTGTTGGCGCCTCTAAAATTGCTTTAGCGACCTTGCTTTTTGTAGGGGTATGGTTTTCTTCCGTTGTTCTTGCTGCGGCCGTGGGTATGGGTATCTTCATGATCGCTGCTCAATACTTTCATTTTTCCATAAAGAACCCTTTTATCAAACGATTGCCTTCACTCATTCTTTTGCTTCTCTGTGTTTTCATCGTAATAGAATCGATACAATAAGAATAAATGGACCTCAACCAAATCTGCGTTCTACTATCTAGTTTGTCCTTTTTTGCATACGGCTCCTACTATTTCAAATCACCCCGTATGAAAGGTGAATTTAAAAGGTTTGGTTTGGAGAAATTTGGTCTCGTCATTATCATTTGTCAATTTTTGGGTGCCTCAGGTTTAATCCTAGGTCTAAAATTTGATCCGCTATTATGGATTTCATCTTTGGGCCTCGCCATACTTATGTTTTTTGCGCTATTGGTTAGGGTGAAATTAAAAGATGGCCTTTGGGTTTCTTTGCCAGCCTTGTTCTATTTTGCTTTAAATACGTATATATTTTTGACGGCCATCGCATAGTGTTCAGTCATTTCAGTTTGAAATAAAAAGAGCACGATAGAGTCCATCGGAAATAGCTGCTGCTGGTTTAGCCATGAGATAATCCCCAATGAGTTTCTACTAGAAAGTCAAAACCCCAAAGACGCAAAACATCTCTTTTAAAGAAAAAAGCTCAGCTAAAGCGACTTGTCAAGACAAGGTTTAATCTTCTCATTTAGAATAATATAATATCTTAGTAAATTCCTAATGACAAGATCAATTAGGATTCGTAAACTGTTTAAGCGGATAAGAAAAAAATGAAGAAAGAAATCGTTAATTACTATGATGAACTCGCAAAACGGTATGATGAGAACAGGTTCTCTAACTCCTATGGAAAATATATCAATCAGCAGGAAAATAGAATTTTAAAATCTTATCTAAACAAAAATGAAACGGAATTAAACCTCGATGTCGCATGTGGGACCGGTAGGTTTCTTGATTATTCGGATTATGGGGTGGATATAAGCCATGAAATGGTTAAGGTCGCACAGGATAAATTTCCTCAAAAAAAAATCAGTGTAGCCGATGCAGAAGCCTTACCCTTTAGCGATTCATTCTTTAACAATGTGACTGCTTTTCATCTCTTTATGCATTTAGATTTCCCTATGCTGAAAAACATACTCGCCGAAATCAATAGAGTAACGGCCACAGGAGGGACTTTTATTTTTGATGTTCCGTCATTGAAAAGAAGAAAAATAACGGGCTATAAAGCAACATCATGGCACGGTGGTCATCAAATTAAGGTCAGTCAAATGAAAGAAATCGCAGGTAATTCTTGGGAGCTCGTTTCTTATCATGGCATTGCTTTTTTACCTATTCATCGCATCCCGAAAAAAATCAGACCCCTCTTTATCGGTATCGACAATTTATTATGTCGTTCTATATTTAAGGAATACGGCTCTCATTTGATCTTTGTACTTCGAAAAAAATGATTAAAAAACGCATCCCAGTTTCACTAAAAATCAAAGCGCATTTGTTCAAGAATTTTCTGTCAAATGTCTATAAAGGGTATTCTTTTCGCTTTGCTAAAAAGGCGAGCCACAGCGAATTTGATTTCAATCATAGTATAGAAATCACGCAAGAAATAAAAAACACCGAATCATCGAAAGCCAAGAAGTTGAATTTCAAAACCGCTATTGATTCCATTGAGGAGTATATTATTAAACCTAATGAGGTTTTTTCTTTTTGGGGTGCTGTTGGAAATCCAACAAGTAAAAGGGGGTACGTAAAAAGTAGATCCATAGTCGATGGAGTATTGGAGGAGTCTATAGGCGGGGGCCTATGCCAGATTTCTGGATTGATCTATTACAGCTGTATCCTAGCAAATATTGATGTCCTCGAAAGATATAACCATACTGCCGATATCTACACCGAAGAAACTCGATTTACCCCTTTAGGTTCTGATGCTACGGTTGTTTACGGTTATAAAGATTTAAAAATCAGAAACTCCTTAAAACACCCGATTGTATTTGGTTTTTCGCTTACAGAAACGGAGATTACAATACAGTTGAAAAGTTTAGAGGCGATTGACAAACAACGCATTACTTTTAAAAAGACAACTTTAAAAAACAAAAAAATAGAAGTGCTGACTTTTATTAATGAACAAGAATATGACAGGTCCGTCTATAACATTTTGCATTAAATCGCCTAGTCTACAGAAATCCATCAGACGATAATTTTAGGAACCACTCTTTTCAGAAAAAGAAGAAAATACGTGTCTATTTTTGACGGCAATTGCGCTTAGCGCCTTCTCTTTCCTATTAAATAAATGATCCCCAAGACTAAACCTTTTCATAGTTCAGTAGTCAAAACGCTATAACAAAAAAACGCTGTATGAAATTTTATTTTTTTGGCATCGCCTTTGCCATTTCTAGTACGCTCATCAATGCCCAAACACTTACAGTCACCAACCCTATTACTGGGGAAACTTGGATGGATAGAAACCTCGGTGCCAATCAAGTAGCGAACTCCTCAACAGATACCGAGGCTTATGGTCATTTATTTCAGTGGGGGAGGTTAGCTGACGGTCATGAATTGCGAACCTCTAACACAACGACAATTGTCGCAAGCACGAGTGCACCCGGTCATGGCGACTTTATTATCGGTGCAGATGATTGGCTCTCTCCTTCAATCGATGAACTGTGGCAAGGAACAAATGGCACCAATAACCCCTGCCCGTATGGTTTCCGCATCCCAACAGAAGATGAATGGGAAGCGGAAAGGCTAAGTTGGTCTTCAAGCGATGCCTCCGGTGCATTTACTTCAGTTTTAAAGTTACCCATACCAGGGGCAAGAAGCAGGATGACAGGAATCATTGGAAATGTTGGAACTTTCTCGGGTTACAGAAGCAGTGATTTGAATGGTGCAGAGTCCCGGAATTTAGGAATTAGTATGACTCAAGCTTTTATGGGCAATCGCGCCCGTGGAGATGGAAATTGTGTGCGTTGTATCTCAGGTGAAAACCAAAGTGGACTTATTAAAAACACAAGGGATCAGGAAATAGCCGTATATCCAAATCCAACTAATGACCAACTATGGGTCAGTAGAAATAGCAACGATATCATCCGCTATGAAATCTTTAAACCCAACGGTGTTCTTGTAGAAAGTGGACATCTTCAAAGCTCACAGCACCGCATTGATCTTTCGCGTTACCCAGCGGGACTGTATTACATGGCCTTTAAAGAAAAGAATTTCAGGCCCCTTAAAATCATAAAAAAATAGGTAAAAACAAGAAGATGGTTTCATTATTCCGTACCTTTTAAGAGACTTAAAACCGGAAAAAAAGAATGAATGTAATTGAATCCTCGAATTTATGTAAAAACTACGGGAAGGACATTGGAATTAAAAACATCAATTTACAAATCGAACAAGGTGAAGTTTTTGGTTTTATAGGTCCAAACGGTGCAGGTAAATCGACCTTCATCAGAACCCTAATGGGGTTTCTTTTACCGAGTAGCGGAACGGCCTCTATTTTAGGACAGTCCATAGATAGAGATCTTCACGGTATTCGTAAAAAGATTGGGTATCTGCCCTCAGAAGTTAATTATTATGACGGCATGAGTTCCCGAGAGCTTTTAGAATACCATGCTGGCTTTTACGATAAGGTCAATTTGGATCAAATCAACACCTTGGGGGCCCTTTTTGAATTGGATTTAGACCGTAAAATAGAGTCGCTTTCTTTTGGTAATAAAAAGAAGTGTGCCATCATTCAATCCGTTTTACACGCTCCCGAATTACTCATACTTGATGAACCAACTTCGGGCTTAGATCCCTTGATGCAAAACCGGTTTTTTGAACTCTTAGAAGAAGAGAGTAAGAAGGGAACAACCATCTTCTTTAGCTCGCATATCCTCACCGAGATCCAACGCATGTGTAATAGAGCAGCTATTATTCGTGATGGAGAAATTAATGCGGTAGAAGACATTCAGAGCCTCTTAACCAAGCAGATGAAAAAGGCCCGCTTTATCTTTAAAGAAAAAACGGAGCTTTCCTTTATTGAAGGCATACAAAACGCCTTGTGGATGAACAACAAGCTCACCTTTGATTATGTCGGGCCTATTACTGATTTAATCGAGTGGATGGGAACACTTGATCTTGTAGATGCTGTGCTTGAAGAACCCGATTTGGAAACCATCTTTATGAACTATTACCAATAAGCATGAACCTCAACTTATATAAAAAAGAGCTCAAAAGGAACCGTAAGAATTTCATGATTTGGACAGGAATTGCAATCGGGTTTACGATAATGATTGTTTCTTTATATCCATCCTTCAAAGATTTAGGGGTGGCGATGTCCGAAACCATCCCAAAAGAAATGGCCAAGGCCTTCAATATGGATATGGCGTCGTGGGGAGAGATTTCTGGTTATTACAAAACCTATTTTGGATTTCACATCATTATCATCCTAGCGATTTTTTCATGCTCTATGGGCTCGACCATCATCTCTAAGGAAGAAAAAGAGCGAACCTCCGAATTTCTTTTTAGCAAACCCATTTCACGTAGGACCATTTTTAGCACCAAAGTAGGGGCGCTTTTCTCACTGATTTCCATGAGTTTTATACTACAAACTTTGGTCGCATTTGGCATGTTTTTAAGTGTCGTAAGTAACGAAGTCAATTGGGGATCCCTCGTCGAAATGCACCTAAACGGTTATATCCTATGTCTCTTTTTTGGAGTAGCCGGCTTGTTTATCTCTCAGGTTATTTCTGGAATAAAAAATTATATGGGTCCCGTCGTTGGTCTTGTAATAGGGAGCTACTTTCTTTATGCAATAGGCAAATCGATGGAAGAAACCACCTGGATTTCGAAGCTCTCTCCATTCCATTACCTCGGCGTAGATGGAATTCAATTTCTGCCTGTAATCATTTTTTTAGGCATCATTTTGGCAATGCTGTTTATAGCCCATAAGATTTTTGAACGTAAGGATATTGGAGCTTAAAGAGACTGCTTCATTTCTGATCAAAAGACAAGCTACAACAAAGTAAAAATCTCCATAAATTTAACCTGAGGATGAAAAATACCCAGCTTTCTTTTCTGTTCTTTTTTAGTGTTAAGCTGCTGCTTTCACAAATTGATACGCTGATCGTTTATAGTCCAGTCATGGACAAATCTATTTCGAATTTGGTCATTACACCCAAAGATTACTCAATACAAGGGGAGCGTTTGCCAGTTTTATACCTGCTGCATGGTGCCGGAGGTTATTTTAGCAATTGGATGTTTCGTGTACCTGAAATCGAAGAATACGCAAATGATTACAACATCATTATAGTCTGCCCCGATGGCAACAAAACAAGTTGGTATTTAGACAGCCCTATTGATCCAAAAAGCCAATACGAAACATTTATTTGTGAAGAATTGGTGAAAGCAGTCGATGAAAACTATGCAACAGTCAACAACAAAAAAGGACGTGCGATCACGGGACTTAGTATGGGTGGACACGGTGCCCTTTACCTGGCTTTTCGACATCAAGACATTTGGGGTGCTGCAGGTAGCATGAGTGGCGGGGTTGATATCAGACCTTTTGCAAGTAGTTGGAATATCGATGAGGTATTGGGATCCTATGCAGAACACAAAAGCAATTGGGAGGGCAACACAGTAATAAACATGACACATCTCTTAAATGGGGAATTGGAAATCATTTTTGATTGTGGTTCAGATGACTTCTTTGCAGAGGTAAATCAGGCCCTGCATGAAAAACTAGTTTTTGCTGAGATTCCACATGAGTATAGCGTTCGTCCTGGAGCACACAATTGGGCGTATTGGAGAAACTCGATTCGACACCACCTCCTCTTTTTTAAGCACTTCTTTGAGCAGGATTAGGCTCTCTTTATGCTAGTTCAAGAATAGAGTCAAGCATCCGGTTGCGCACCATATGAACCACTCTTTTATTCATCGATCGCTCGAATTTCAAATAGGTTTGAAACTCAGCAGGGTCCAACTGGCCTAAAATCATTCCTTGAATTTCTTTTTTTAGTGGGTTGTCATTTTGAAAAGCACTCTCGATGGCTAGGGTGCGTTTCTCTTTATCCATAAGGTTAAAAATCACTTTCTTAGTTGTGAAATAACTTTTCACACGAAGAATCAGTATTTCGTGTTGCATTTTAATGACAGGACGCAGGACCATGTTCTGAAAAAGCTCTTCTTCTTTTAGATCACCCTCAGTTAAAGAAGCCGGAAGTTCGGGTCGGACTTTATCCATTGTCTTAGTTGTTATAGAAGGATCCCAATACGCGGTCTTCAAACTGAAAGCCTCCTTTGGATTCTTGCTTATCTAGCTTGTTGTACTCCACAAGACCCCACAACAAAAATTCTTTTAAAAAAAGCTTGTCGTGTGCATTCGCATGCGCCTGGTACATGTCTACAATATCTTCTAAGGGCTGCACAGCATTCAATATTTCAGCATAGGCCTTATCACTTAAGTCTCCTGAGAGTGAAAAAGAACTGTTTTCCATGAACCAAGATACGACCGCATCAAATTCATCTGTAGTTCCCGGCTTACTGAGTTTTTTGATTTCACGGAAATTATCGTTAAAAAGACTCTTGATGGCGTTGCCTAAAAGCAACAAGGCAACATTCTCGGCTCCCTCCTGTTCCCCTTCGTAGACCAATTCTACCTTCCCTGTAATTGCAGGAATCACGGCTAAAAAATCAGACATACGAACCGATGTTTTTTCTTGTTGCGTCACCAACATTCTGTAGGTCGCTCCACTGATTAGGTTTTCATACATCGTGATACTCATTCTGGCTGACACCCCGCTCTTTGGATCAATCAATTCGTTTTCGCGCGCTTCAAATCCAATTTGTTCAATCAGTGTTTTGGCCAGCTCAGGTACATAAATGGCTTCCGATTTTGCATTCGCTTTAACCTCCTGATGGGTAATTTTCTTCGCTAGCTCAATGGAATTTGGATAGTGCGTAATAATTTGAGAACCGATACGGTCTTTGAGTGGCGTAACAATACTTCCTCGATTGGTGTAATCTTCTGGGTTGGCCGTAAAGACAAAGTTTACATCTAAAGGCAGACGAATCTTAAAACCTCTAATTTGGACATCACCCTCCTGTAATATATTAAACAAGGAAACCTGGATTCTGGCCTGTAAATCAGGAAGCTCATTGATCACAAATATGCATCTGTTCGCTCTAGGAATCATCCCAAAATGAATCACACGCTCATCGGCATAAGATAACTTTAGATTGGCCGCTTTTATCGGGTCGACATCGCCAATAAGGTCAGCAACCGTCACATCTGGTGTCGCTAATTTTTCAGAAAAGCGCGCCGAACGGTGCACCCAAGAAATCGGTGTCTTATCTCCCATTTGTTCAACCAATTCTTTGGCATAAAACGAAATCGGGTCCATTGGATCGTCATTGATCTCTGAACCTTCTACAATCGGAATGTGTTCGTCAAGAAGCGCTGTTAAAGAACGTGCTATTCTGGTTTTAGCTTGACCTCTGAGTCCCAAAAGGTTGATGTTGTGCTGCGATAGAATTGCGTGAATCAGTTGTGGAATCACAGTGTCTTCGTAACCAATTATTCCCTCAAAAAGAGGTTCCTTGTCTTTCAGTTTTTGCATTAAATTGTCACGAAGCTCTGCTTTGATTCTCTTTGAAACATAGCCCTTAGTTTTAAGTGCGCCTAGTGTTTTAATCTCTTGAATATTCATACTTATCTTTTAATGTTTTTTTTGCGATTGGTTTCGTAGTCTTCAAAAATCATTCCGCCTAATCCTTTGAGGCCTGTGTAAAATGCCTTTCCTTGATTTGCTTCGGTAAACTCTTCGACAAATTGTTTGAGGTAAGGGTCTTGGGCAATCATAAAGGTGGTAATCGGAATCTGAAGCTTTCGTGCTTGTTTGGCCATATTTAGGCACTTGCTTGTAATGAACTCATCAAGGCCATTACTGTTTTTGTAGTACTCTCCACTTGGGAGCTTGATACATGATGGCTTACCATCCGTAATCATAAAAATTTGTTTGTTAGTCTGCTTCTTTCGGCGCAACAGATCCAGGGCCAAGGACAATCCAGCAACTGTATTGGTGTGATAGGGACCAACCTGTAAATAAGGCAGCTCTTTTAGCTTAATAGGCCATGCATCGTTCCCGAAAACGAGTATGTCTAAGGTGTCTTTTGGGTAGCGGGTACGAATGAGTTCTGCGAGAGCCATCGCTACTTTTTTGGCGGGCGTAATTCTGTCTTCACCATATAAAATCATACTGTGGCTAATGTCAATCATCAGTACGGTACTCATCTGTGCATTAAAGTGCGTGTCATTGACCACGAGATCTTGTTCGGTGAGCTTGAATTCGCCTGCGCCATGATTCACCTGAGCATTTCTAATGCTCTCGGTCATAGAAATCTGATCCAATCCATCTCCAAAAACATAGTTTCTCATGTCGCCCGTGAGGTCGTCTCCCTGTCCTGTATGTTTGGTCTTGTGGTTTCCTTTTCCTGACTTTTTAAGCGCTCCAAAAATCTGGTTTAAAGACCTTTGTCGGATCAGCTGCTCTGTTTTCGAAGTGATCTGTAGTCCATTCCCTTTTTTATTTTTTGGGTCGTCATTTAGGAACCCTTTTTTCTTGAGGTCTTCAATAAAATCCTCCTTAGAATATTCGGCATTATAGAGCTTGTATTCGCGATCGAGTTCATCCATCCAATTGAGGGTCTCATCCACATCTCCAGAAGTAAAAACAACCAGCTCCTGAAAGATATCAAAGAGTCTGTCAAAGGGCGCCTCCTCCTGCTTTTTATGTGGAGAAAAGGTAAAGCCAGATTTCGTAAAAGGATAAGGTTTAGACATGATCATATACTGTTTGAAACGCAAAAAGCACTTTATTATGCGTATCTACAATGAACCAACAATTTGAATACAAATAAGTTTTGGGAAAGAATTAAAAGAATCTCAATACTTCGGAATTAAGCCAAATCACAGCTCATATCTGCGCC
>TARA_B110000093_G_scaffold116687_1_pt1 | contig 21919 bp, 7 predicted proteins | sample TARA_B110000093 | Tara Oceans TARA_B110000093 (sample SAMEA4397390) | marine metagenome | biome: Polar Biome; feature: [MIX] marine epipelagic wind mixed layer (ENVO:01000061); material: water (ENVO:00002006), including particulate matter (ENVO:01000060) such as... | depth 10-100 m | reverse complement strand
TATTCAGGTTCTTTATCGTTTTCACGATCAAGTATCATCATACCTCGATCATCGTCCCATGCGTCAGCATAGTTGTGCGGAAATGCATTACCTAAGTAATGTACTACACCTTGTTGCTGTCGCTTATGGAAATGTCCACTAAAAACATATGATTGGTGTTTAAAGTCTTCAGCTTTTAGCTCTCCGTGATCAGGCATCTGTACCATTGCATTCATATAGAAGCTAGGTAACTCAAAATGACCAAACACATACTTGCTTTTAAGGCTTCTAAGTTGTTTCCATTCGTCTCCAACCAGCCAAGGTACAATAGTTACGTCTTCAATTGTAGTAATTTCATCTACAAAAGTAATACCCGGAATGTGTTTAGCAAATGCTGTACTGTTAACATCACGTTTGTCTTTATAATACAAGTCGTGGTTACCATCGAAGAAGAAAAACTGCTCAAAAGCAGCTCCTAGCTTCTCCATACACCGAATAGTAGCATCCATAGTAGTCAAGTTAAGACTGTTTCTATTATGATGCCAATCTCCACAGAAGATACCAGTCTCACAACCAGCAGCTTTTGCTTGTTCTATGTACCAATCTATGAAATCTTCACAATCTTGGTTATGTATTTTACTATTGCCTTTAAGGCCAAAGTGTATGTCTGTAAAAACAGCCGCTTTTTTAAACAATTAATTATCTCCGTAATCGTAATCGTACTCTATAATATTATAGTATATATTAACACATTTGTCAAGACTATTATTTCTTATTTTGGAGAGATACTTCACGTTTTTGCTCAGCTTCCCACTGTCCTTGGTTTTGTCTTGTAAAGCTAGGATTCATATCGTTCATTTCAAGAATATCGTCTCGAATGTTTTGATTTCGCTTCTCGATGTTAATAACACGTACAAAACTGTTAGTTACGGCTGCGGTATAGTAAGCAAACGGGTTAGCAGACTTAGATTCATCAAATTGTAAGCCAATTTGTGCTAATTGTAGTATTGCTTGTCCACGCATTTCGTCGTTGTATGTGTATCCACGTACATTACCTCGTGTTGCATACCTATCACACAACTTCATCCACATCATTGCAAGTTTGTTTGTTGCTTTGCCGTGAACCTTACTAAAATAACCGTTTTCCATACCACCTTCCCAGTGACTTTTTCCTATACATACTAGTTCTCCATTATCATCATGTTTGTAATGTTGAAACGGTGGAAAATTTAGTTTTGTTTTATGATCAGCAACAGTCTTGGGTGTCTTTTTGCGTCCGGGTTCGTCTGGAATGTGGTCAAACGACATAATTCTAAAAATTATCTCTTCTTTTGTTATCTTCTTATAGTCGACTTCAAACTCTGCTTGTTTGACTTTTCTACCTTCTAGTTTTGCAGCATCAAATGCTGTTACCTGTAGTCTTTTTGCTTTGTTGCGTTTTGCTTCGGCAATAGTTAATCGGTTAATTTTATCAATACTAGGCAAAATTATATCAAATTGTGCATAGGTTGGGTCAACATAGCTACAAAATGTAGTTTTTGACTTGTGAATCTCTTTTAAGATGTCTTTGTTGTTTAAGTAGTTAACTCTTTTCATGTTTTCTCCAGTTGTTAATACATTATAATATACTATGTTAATAAAGTCAACTAAATAATACTATTAGGAGACATTATGTCAGAATTAGAAATAAATCCAAGTCCAATTAGAAAAAGTAGTGATGCTTCACAGAAAAGAAATTCTAAAGCACCTTCAAAAACTGACACCATGGGTGTTGGCGCAAGTATTTTAAAAAATGGTGTGAAGCAAACTATAGAAAATATTGCTTCTGGTGGTGTTGGCGGAATAATGAGTGCTATTAGAGGTTTTGGCATTCCACTTGATGGATTATCAAATATCTTCAGCGGCGGTACTAATAATGCGTCCTGGTCAAGAGACGATAATAATGATTGGCGTATGCGTTTAAGTATTCCGGTTGGCATGGCTATGGACCCTATACTTCAAGCTCAACTAACTGAAACTCAAGGTATGATTTTTCCTTACACTCCTAGTATCATATTTCAACATTCGGCACAGTATAGTATGATGAAACCTACACATAGTAATTATCCCTTTCCAATATACCAAAGTAGTCAACCTGACGCATTACAAATTTCAGGAGAATTTTATGTAGAAAGTGCTGCAGAAGGGTTATATTGGGCGGCATGTGTACATTACCTACGTTCGGTTACAAAAATGGCATATGGTGGTGGTACAAGCAACCAAGGTTCTCCACCTCCAATTGTTATAATGAACGGTTACGGTGATTATGTTTTTAAAAATGTTCCTTGTGTAATACAATCTATGTCAGTTGACTTACCGCCAGACGTTGATTACTTGTATCTTCCTGATATAAACACATATGCTCCTACAAGAAGTACAATAACAGTTGTAGCACAACCTACATATTCAAGAAGTGAAGTACATAAGTTTAGTTTAGATAAATTTGTGAAGGGCGGATATGCTAACGGTAAAGGAGGATTTATTTAATGTATTCAGCAAGTAGTCCTTATTTTAAAACACCATTTGTTTCAGGTCAATATTTAGATATATTAAAAATTAGACCAATTCCAGCAGAGCCAGACGATGTACTTTATAATATACAAGTACAATATACACATCGTCCTGATTTACTTGCATTTGATATGTATGGAGACAAAGATTTATGGTGGGTGTATGCACAACGCAATCTTGAAACATTAAAAGATCCTATTTTTGATTTTGAAGCAGGTACAGAAATATTTGTACCTAAAGGACCAGCACTAAAACGTTTGCTGGGGCTATAAATGTCATCACATATCCAAAACATAGATGCTAGATTAAGAGCTAAAGGACAAGAACTAGTAGCTAAAGCAGAACAAGCTGCATCATCAGTATCTAGTCAATTTCAAACATCAGGAAAGATTACAGTTGGCGGCGTTGCAAGTGCTGTTGAAGGATCATTATCAGATATTACAGGTGCAACACTAGATATGCCTAATTCTATAAACGGAATATCAGGAGCTACTCTAGGTTCTTTAGATCTTGCACAAGGTGGAATTAGTCAAGTATTAAATAGTAAGTTACCAGGATTTGGCGGTGCCGGAAAATTAATAGGTGGATCACTTGGAGGATTAAATCAAGCATTTGGCGGCTTAATGGGAGGAATTGGTAAGCAAGAAAATATACTTAATCCTTTCTCTAGTTACAATTATGTTTTTACTTTAGGGTGTTTAACTGATTTTGAATTAAACTTTCCTGATCAAACATATAGATACAACGATCCTTTAATTACAATTATAAAATCAGGAGGTGGCAGCCCATTAACAGGTAGTAAAACTGTTTATGAAGTTAATGGAAAAACTGAATACTTTATAGACGATGTTGAAATAGAAACTATAATAGCACCAAATAGTAAAACTAGAGGAACAAATGCTGTTGCTATTAATTTCAAAGTGCAAGAACCTTATAGTATGGGACTATTTTTACAAGCATTGCAGATTTCAGCATTAAGTGCAGGACACAAAAATTATATAATGGCACCTTTTTGTTTAAGCGTTGAATTTAAAGGACATGCTGGAAATAGACCAGTTAGCATACCTAATTCTAGACGTATATTTCCACTTAAACTTGTAAATGTAGAATTTGAAGTTACAGAAGGTGGAAGCCAATATGCCGTACAAGCTATTCCGTTCCATGAAACAGCACTCACAGATCAAACACAATCTACAAGAAACGATATAACGTTTGAAGGTAGAACTATTGCAGAAATGTTGCAATGGGGGTTTGATAGTTTAACAACTAACATGAATGAAAAAGAACTTGAAGGTGTTGAACAAGAAAATAAGTCAAAAGCAAATCAATACATTGTTATGTTTCCTACTAAAAAATCTAGTGCAGAAGAAAGTGCAGCATTTTCAAAAGTTGATGAATCTCAAGAAGATAATTCTGCTACATCACAAGGCAATGATAGTGGATCAGGAACACAAAAGCGTGAGCTTACAAAACAACAACAACAGAGACTGTACGAATCGGCTATAGCTGTCCAAGAAAAAAGTCTGTCAATGGAAAAATTTAAAGCTTCTTTAGACAAAGAATTAGGCATTACTGTAAGAAGATCTGATCTTGGAGAAACTATTAGAGATTATGCTGACAAAGAAGAAAATATAAACGATATTGGAAAATCAAAAATTGTAAAATCAAAAGACGATGTTGGTTGCAAGGGTTTTGTAAAAAGTGGCGCAGCACAAAGCGAAACTGAATCAGGAAAAATAGATCGTTGTAAAGTACAGGTTAATCCTGAGCACAGAGTAATGACAGTTAGTAATGGAAAAAAGATTGAACAAATTATAGAGGATGTAATATTATTAAGCGAGTTTGGAAGAAGTATTGTTGAGCAAAAACCAGATGAAAACGGAATGTTAGATTGGTATAGGCTTGAAACAAATGTTTATGTTGTTACAGACCACAATAATGTAGATAAAACTGGATCTCCACCACAAATTTTTGTTTACAAAGTTGTACCTTACAAAGTCCATCATAGTAATTTTAGAAGTCCAACAGAACCTTCAAAGGGTATACCTAATTTAATGGTTCAAGCTGTTAAACAATACGACTACATATATACTGGACAGAATGACGATATTATAAATTTTGATATTAATTTTAATGCAGCATTTTTTACTGGTATTGCCGGAGACTTCGGACAAAAAACTGCTGATGCTAAAACATCAGCAAGCAGTGGTGCAAGCAGTGGTAATAAGACAGCGGCGACTGGAACTACAGAATCAGATAGCTCATCAGTAAATGCTAATGCTGTAAAAGCTGATGTAAACAAAGGAAATACAACAGACACTGGAGGAGTTATGGTACACCCAGAGTCAATAGTTGCTGCAAACTTTAACGAAGCACTAGTAAATTCTCCAGTAGATTTACTTTCTGTAGATTTAGAAATTTGGGGAGATCCTTATTATATTGCCGATAGTGGTATGGGTAATTACAGTGCTGCTCAAGGCCCTGGCACTAATTTAAATTCAGACGGAACAATGGACTATCAAAGCGGAGAAGTTGACATCGAACTAAATTTTAGAACACCAATAGATTATGTAGGAAATTATATGACTTTTCCAGGCGGAGGATCTGCTCCTGTAGGTGCTTTTAGTGGATTGTATAAAGTATTGTTTGTAGCTAATAAATTTTCTAGAGGCCAATTTACTCAAACATTGCAAACAATTCGGAGACCTAAACAAATTACAGATACTAATCAAGTAGCTACAGAAAGTACAGGAGCTGTTACAGCAACTGATCCTAAAAAACAATTAGAAAAAACTGAAACTAACCCGTTAACTGGAAATCCAGAAGGCGCAAGCGCAGGTGGTGGTCCACCACCAGGACATCCTGAGTATAATAAAGGTGCAAGTAAACCTACAAAAAACCAACCCAGCAAAAAGCTACCTGGCACAGCCCGGCAACTTTCAAATGGTAGAATAGTGGGAGAATTTTAAATGTCTGAAGAAACTAGATCCCCGCATATACCGTCAGGCACTAAACAAAAAACTGTAGAAGGCCCAGGTCCGTATGTAGCTGTTGTTAGAGAACATCTTGATGTAGACTACATGGGCTCATTAAAAGTAGAACTATTAAAAACTACAAGTGAAGGTAATTCTGAATCTTCTGGTGAATTTGTTCCTGTAAGTTATCTAAGCCCTTTTTATGGAGTTACACCATATGCTGGAACAAGTGAAAACGAAGGTTATGATTATACACAGAAGAGTTACGGCTTTTGGGCTGTGCCTCCTGATATAGGAACTAAAGTTTTAGTAATTTTTGCAGAAGGTAATAGAGGTAAGGGATATTGGATAGGGTGCGTACAAGATCAAAATATGAATTTTATGGTACCTGGAAATGCAAGTACTAAATTTAATAAAGAAGATCCTACAAAAGCAAGACCAGTTGCGGAATATAATAAAAAAACTGAAGATGCTAATGGAACAAATGCAACACAGTATTTAAAACCTTGTCATCCTGATGCTTGTGCAATTTTAGACGGCAGCGGATTAGCAGACGATCCAATTAGGGGAACAACAACATCTAGTGCAAGGCGTGATTTGCCTAGTATGGTATTTGGTTGGAGCTCACCAGGTCCAATTGATAGGCGAGATGGCACACCTACAATTAAATCTGGAGGGAAAATAGATTCAATAGACCTTAAAGCAAGTAGACTTACAGGTACAACTTTAGTAATGGACGACGGCGATCCCACATTGTTTAGAAAAGGTCCTGCTAGAGGACCAAATGCTGTACCAAGTGAGTATGTAAGTTTAAAAGATGGTGGAAATCCTGTACTCCCTTTTAATGAACTTTTTAGAATACGTACAAGAACAGGTCATCAAATTCTATTACACAATGCAGAAGACTTAATTTACATAGCCCACGGAAGCGGTGACAGCTGGATAGAGATGACAGCTAACGGAAAAATTGATATCTATTCAAAAGATAGTATAAGCATACATACAGAAAACGATTTTAATTTTAAAGCTGGTAGAGATGTTAATATTGAAGCTGGTAATAATATCAACCTAAAAGCTGGTAATCAAATGATGACACAAACAGCTGCTAATTATGAAGTAAAAGTAGGTGCAGACGGAAAAATTACTTGTGCAGGAACAAGCAATATCACATCTAAACATCATTATGAAACAGCAGATAGGATCGACATGAACGGACCTCCGGCGGCAAAAGCAGGTGATACATCTGTTCCAACAAGAGTACCTAAGCGTGGATCTTGGACAGGCCAAGAAAATAAAAATCCGTTAGAACACACACCTACAAAAACTAATGCTAATTTAGAAGAAATTAAAAAAGGAAACGCTAACAAAACTAGTGACGATAAGAGCAAAGATAAAAAACCTGAAGACACATTCAAGCAATGTCAGGTTCCAGCAGGAAATGAAAATGCAGGTATTGATGGACCAGCTGAATCAGCTGCTGCAGAAAATAAAAATGCTACACTTGTTGATGATTTTGCTGAATACCAAGCACCTGCACAGGTAGACGACTTTGCTGAAATTAATACTCCAGTACAAGTAGATGATTTTGGCGGCACTTTAAAACGCACCGGAACAGCTAAATTAGTTGGTGATGCAACTTAGGACAAGGGAAATAAGATATGAGCACACAAGAAAAAAGACTTTACCAAGATATAAATGTTAAATCTAACAAAAAGCCCGACTACGGTATAGGATCAAAAACCTATAAAGGATTTAGCACAGTTGACCCGGACAATATTGGATTTAATTTATACGATTTTGCATTGATAAAACAAGATATAATTAATCACTTCCATATAAGACAAGGCGAGTTGTTAGCGAATCCATCATTTGGAACAATTATTTGGGACATATTACATGAACCAATGACTGAACAACTTAAACAACTTATCATTGATAATGTAACAGAAATTATTAATTACGATCCAAGAATAAGTGTTAACTCGGTAACAGTAGATGAATACGAAAGTGGCCTACAGATTGAGGCAGAAGTACTATTTTTAACTTATAATATTGTTGAAAGTATGAGGTTAACGTTTGATCAAAATAACGGATTTCTAAATACCTAATAATATACGTAGTTAATCAATAGTGATAAATACTGTATAACAAAGGAAAGCCAAATATGTCCTCGACTGATAGACAAAATAGATTACTAGTAGCAGAAGATTGGAAGCGTATCTACCAAAGTTATAGAAACGCAGATTTTAAATCTTACGATTTTGACAACTTACGTAGAACAATGATAAATTATCTACGTCAAAATTATCCAGAAGATTTTAACGATTACATTGAGTCAAGTGAATACCTTGCTTTGATTGACATGATTGCTTTCCTCGGTCAAAACATTGCTTTCCGTACAGACTTAAATGCACGTGAAAACTTTTTAGAGCTTGCAGAACGTAGAGAAAGTGTTCTCCGTCTTGCACGTACACTATCTTATAATCCAAAGCGTAATCAGTCAGCTAACGGATTGTTAAAGATTGAAAGTGTTAGCACATCAGAATCTGTAAGAGATTCTAATAACATAAATTTAGAAAACCAAACAATTATATGGAACGATCCAAGCAATGCAAATTGGCAAGAACAGTTTACAAAAGTTTTAAATGCAACATTGCCTGTAAACAACCCTATTGGCAGACCTGTAAAAAAAGATACAGTTAATAATGTTCCTACAGAACAGTATAGATTTAGTAGCACAAATAGCGGAGTACCAGTTTTTGGATTTAACAAAAATATTAGTGGTAGCACTAGTAGATTTGAAATTGTAAGTACAGATGTTAATAATGGAGTAATTGAAGAAGAAGCTCCGTATCCTGGTAACAACTTTGCATTTTTATATAGAAATGACGGTAAAGGACCAAGTAGTACAAACAGCGGTTATTTTTGTCATTTTAGACAAGGCACATTAGATAACGGTTCTTTTATTGTTGATTCGCCTAGTACTAATCAAGTAGTAAGTATAGATGCAACTAATGTAAACAACAGCGATGTTTGGTTATATTCAGTAGACGAGTATGGATTAGAACAAGAGTTATGGACCAAGGTACAAGCTGTTGAAGGCAACAATGTAGTTTACAATAGTTTAAGTAAAAGTATTAGAAATATCTTTAGTGTATTAACTAGAGCAAATGATAGAATTAGTTTAATATTCTCAGATGGCACATTTGGAAATTTACCTCAAGGTAATTTTAAGATATATTATAGAACAGGAAAAAATGAAAGACTTATAATAGATCCTAAAGATATGCGCGGCATAAGTGTACAGATTCCTTATTTGAGCAAAACTGGTAAATCAGAAAACCTTACGTTGGTATTCCAATTAAAATATACAGTAGATAACGCAAGTATTAGCGAAACAAGCGCAAGTATAAAGCGTAACGCACCATCTAGCTATTATACACAAAATAGAATGGTAACAGCTGAAGATTATCAAATTGCTCCTTTAACTTCAAGTCAAGAAATTATTAAAGTAAAAAGTGTTAACAGAACAGCAAGCGGAATAAGCAGGTATTTAGACCTAGTAGATGCAACAGGTAGATATAGTAAAACAAATTTATTTTCTATAGACGGGATTCTAACAAGAGAGTTTATCGATACAAAAGTAGGATTTGACTTTATTACAAAAACTGATATTGAAGGAGCTCTAGCAAATGTTGTACAACCTGTTTTAACAAACAGAAAAATAAAAAATTATTACCTTACTAATTTTCCAAAGACATTAGTGGGCGACTTAGGACTTGTATGGAATAGTAGTACTGTAGACTCAAATCAAAACACTGGGTATTTTACAAACGCTGCCGGCACTAAGCAACAACTAGGTACATTTACAGCAAGCACATTAAAACTTATAAGAACAGGAACTTTATTAAAATTTATTGCGCCTAGTGGTAAGCATTTTATGTCCACAGATGGTAATAAACTTATGGACGGAGTTGCTGATCATCCAGGATCAGTAGAATATCTTTGGGCAAAAATTGTAAGCGTATCAGAAAACGGAACAGTTGTTGCTGATGACGGAACTGGTCCTGTATTAATAAACGATATTATTCCGCAGGGAGCAAAACTTACACAAATTGTTCCTAGAATCGCAAATGGTATACAATCATCTGTGCAAACACAACTTGTAGATCAGATTTTTGCATATAAAACGTTTGGATTAAGATTTGATGTAAATTTAGGAGAATGGAGACTAGTATCTTCTACTAACTTAGATAGTGCAAGTTCGTTTAGTATTGGTAAAACTGGCGATAACACTAACCAACAACTAGATGCAAGTTGGCTGTTGTTATTTAAAACAAACGGTGAAACATATACTATTACGTATAGGGGCTCTAGATATCTATTTGAAAGTGATGAAGAAGTAAGATTTTATTTTGATAACAGTGATAAAGTTTACAACAATAGAACCGGAAAAATAATTAAAGATAAAATTAGTGTATTAAGTATTAACCAAAAAGATCCTACATCAACTCCGGCACCTTATACTGTTGATTACGATTGGGAGATTGTAGAGGATTATAGAGATACTGAAGGATACGTTAATAGTAAAAAAGTACAAGTAAGTTTCTTTGACGGTGACGACGATGGAGTAGTTGACGATCCGGATTTATTTGATGTGATTGTTAATGAAACAAATAACGCTTTACAAAAGTATATATTTTCAGAAAAAGTAACAAGCATCGACGGAGTTGAAGAATGGTTTTATAAACCTAATAGTGTTTTAAAAGTTATTACACTACAAAATAAAGCAAGTTTGGGATCAACTACATTATATGCTGATGGACGAATATTTTATTACGTAGATGAAAATATTTTTGAAATACTTAATAAAACTACAAGCAACTTGAATATTACACAAAAGTACAGAGCACAAATTGGACGTGATAATATTAAATTCCATTATGTGCATGCTGCTGATGAAAGTACACGTATAGATCCTAGTGTAAGTAATATTGTAGATACGTATTTGTTAACTAGATCATATGATAATAGTTTTAGACAATATTTAGATAATGTTACAACTACTAAACCCTTAGCACCTAGTAGCGACAGTTTATTTTTAAATTACGGAGCAGCACTCAACAACATTAAATCATTAAGTGATGAAATTATATATCATCCAGTAAAGTATAAAATTTTGTTTGGAACAAAAGCTAATCCAGAATTTCAGGCAGATTTTAAAATTGTAAAAAACCCAGATATTGTAGTAAACGATAACGAAGTTAAATCAAGAGTTATAAGTGCAATTAATGAATTTTTTGCATTAGATAACTGGGACTTTGGAGAAACATTTTATTTTACAGAATTAACAGCATATGTGATGCAACAACTAGCACCTACTATTGTTACTTTTGTAATTGTACCAAAACAAAAAGATCAAACTTTTGGTAGTTTATTTGAAATAAAATCTGAATCAGACGAAATATTTGTTAGCGGTGCAACAGTAACTGATGTAGCAATTATAGATAATATTACAGCTACACGTCTTAAAGCAGACGGTGCAATTACAACAACTGCAACAACTACAGGTAATATTGGAATAACAAGTTCTAATACAAGTTCATCAAGTTCTAGTTCATCAAGTTCTAGTTCAAGCTCAAGTGGAGGCTCAGGCTACTAATGGCATACAACAACGATCAATCAGACCAGCCGTTGCCGGGTGGCAATGAAAACCGCAAAAGAGAAAGCGCAAGCCATTTACCAAGATACTATAGGACACCTGCTAATAAAAAGTTTTTAGCAAGTACAATGGACCAGCTTATACAACCTGGTGTAGTAGAAAAGTTAAATGGATACGTTGGCAGAAAAACTGCAAAGGCGTTTTCTTCTAAAGATAATTATGTACCTGAAGTAAGTAGTGATAGAGAAAATTATCAATTAGAGCCAGCTAGTATTGTAAAAGATAATTTAGGTAACGTTACATTTTATAAAGACTATAATGATTATGTTAACCAGCTTGATAGTTTTAATAAAGGTACAAAAGATCACAGTGTACTAAATCAACAAGAATTTTATGCTTGGGATCCTCATGTAGACTGGGATAAACTTACTAATTTTAGAGAATACTATTGGTTACCAAATGGTCCTCAAAGTTTTGGCCTACCTGGAAACACAATTGATGTTGAAAGCACATACACAGTAAGAATAGGTGATAATGTTGATAATAACACATATATTTTTAGTCCAGATGGATTAACTAATAACCCTACAATTACATTGTATCGAGGCATGACATACAAGTTTGATATAGATACTCCAAACTTGCCCTTCACAATTAAAACTAAAAAGACACTAGATGCAGGGTTTGATTTAGATAGCTCTAGTATACTTGTTTTAGAAGGTGTAAGTGTACAAGGTTTAGAAAAAGGTGTAAGCACATTACAACTAGGAACTGATACCCCAGATATACTTTATTATATGGCCGCAAACGATTTGCAAGCAAGCGGGACTATAGTTGTAAAAGATATTAGTGAAGCAACATTTATTGATGTTGAAAAAGAAATACTAGGAAAACAAACATATAAAGCAAGTAATAGTGTAGATTTATCTAACGGTATGAAAGTATTTTTTACAGGTGAAGTAGAACCGGCTTCATATGCTGAAGGCGCATTTTATGTAGAAGGTGTCGGCGATAAAATAAAACTTGTACCGGAAACTAGTCTTAATGTTCCAACTGATTTTACAGATGATATTGACGTTGCTTTTGATACTAACGGATTTGACAGATTGCCATTTGGTAAAGCAATTGGTTATCCAACTAAAAAAGATTATTTGGTAATTAATCGGTCGTCAAAGGATGGAAATCTTTGGGCTAGATATAATAGATGGTTTCATAAAAGTGTAATTGAAACAAGTGCAAATCAGAATAACGAACCATCAGAATTAAATCAATTACAACGTGCAAAAAGACCTATTATTGAATTTGAAGCAGACATAAAATTACATAATTTTGGTACAAAAATTAAAAAAGATGTTGATTTAATAGATAACTTTACTACAGATGTTTTTAGTACTATTGAAGGCGGAATAGGATATAATATTGACGGAATTAATATTGTTAAAGGCATGCGTATTTTGTTTACAGCAGATACAGACATCCTTGTAAAAGGTAGAATTTTTGAAGTTGATATTATTAAGTTTGCCGGCGGACAATTAAGCAATAATCAAATTACACTTAAAGAAGTAAGTGATAGTATACCTCAAGAAAATGAAACTGTACTTGCACTAAACGGAACTTCTTTTAAAGGTAAAATGCTACATTACCAAAATAGTGTTTGGGTAGAAACACAACAAAAGACAAGTACGAATCAACCTCCTTTGTTTGACATTTTTGACAGTAACGGAAATAGTTACGGTGATTCTGTTACCTATGAAGCAACAACATTTGTAGGTAATAAATTGTTTAGTTATAAACAAGGTACAGGAACAGCAGATACAGAACTAGGATTTCCTTTAAGTTATCGTAGTATATCTAATGTAGGCGACATTGTTTTTAATTATGATATATTACAAGATAGTATGACTTATACTACAGATAATAATATCTTAACTGTAAACACCGACATTGGATATTTAAGAAAACACTCAGATTTAAATATATTTGAAACTATAAGTGGTTGGAAAAAAGTGTCAACACTATCTGATCAACCTGTTTTTAGACAATATGTTTTTGATAACACAACATCAGGATTTGAAATTGATGTATATGACACAAGCGGATTGCTTACTGATTTATGGGTAAGAGTATATTTAAATAATAAGTTACAATTTGAAAATATAGATTATACTATTACTAATAATATTCAAAATAATTCTGTGGTTGTTTTTAATAATACACTAACACTTAATGATTCTGTAATTGTTAAAACTAAATCTAAAGCCGTAAAGAACGAAAACGGATTTTATGAAATCCCAGCTTCATTAGAAAGAAATCCGAAGAACGAAAGTCTTAAAGAATTTACATTAGGCGAAGTTAATGATCATGTAAGCACTATTGTTGAAAATTTAGATAACTTTAGCGGACAATTTCCGGGTATTGGTAATCTTAGAGATATTAGCAACTTATCAAGTTTAGGCAGACGCTTCTTACAACATAGTGCTCCTATGAATTTATCACTTTATCATATAACTGATAAAGATAGTAATATAGTTAAGGCATTAGATTATTCAAGAACAGAATATAATAGATTTAAGCGTGAATTTTTGCAAGTAGCACTTGATTCAGAATTCCAAGGCACAACTAAAGATCATGTAGATAGTATACTACAAACTATTAATAGTGTAAAAAGCAAAGAAATGCCATTTTATTTTAGTGACATGGTTCCAATTGGCGGCGTCAAAAAAATGTCTTACACAATATTAGATGCAGATGAAACATTTTTTGCTCTAAGTCAAGTCTTTGATAATACTACACTTTCAAAAAAAGCTGTTGGAGTTTATAAGAATGGTGTTCAGCTAATATATAACAAAGATTATACATTTAATACAGATGGATTTGCAGTTATTACAGCAACTAAGGTACAAGATGATGTAATAGACATCTACGAATACGAAACTACAAACGGAAGTTATGTACCACCAACACCTACTAAATTAGGATTGTACCCTGCTTATGAACCAATGTTGTATAGTGATAATACATACTTAACAACAACGTCATTTATCCAAGGGCATGACGGCAGTAGATTTGTTGCATTTAATGATTACAGAGATGACTTGTTATTAGAACTAGAAAAAAGAATTTTTAATAATATTAAAATAAGTTATGATCCAGCACTTTTAGATATAAATGATTTAGTTCCAGGAGAATACAGAGAAACAGGAATATCTCCTGCAGAAATTAATAAGTCTATGTTAAGTAATTTCTTATCTTGGAGTAAATTTATTGATACAGATTATACTTTACATAATTTCTTTGAAAGATCCAATACATTTACGTTTAATTATAGTGCAACTAATTCACCTAGCGAAAAAACATTACCAGGATTTTGGAGACAGATTTACAAAAGAGCATTTGATACTGATCGTCCTCACACACATCCTTGGGAACTGTTAGGGTTTACAATTAAACCAAGCTGGTGGGAAACACAATATGGTCCTGCACCGTATACTAAAGATAACTTATTAATGTGGACAGATTTGCAAGATGGTATTGTTAGACAACCGGGTGTTAAGTATAAGGTATTAAAGAAATATCAAAGACCAGATCTTTTAAAACATATTCCGTCAGATGCAACAGGAAACTTATTACCTCCACTTAGCATTGGGTGGATTAATAATTACCAGCCTGATACTATAGATTTTAGTTTTGTATTTGGTGATGGCGCACCAGTAGAATCAGCCTGGCGCAACAGTTCTGATTATGCATTTAGTTTAATTAAAGCGTTTATTATTAATAAACCTAGTTTAATTTTTAGTACAGGATTTGATAGATTTAATCAAGTACGTAACAACGCTGGATCTATTGTATACAAACCTACTAACAAACGAATTGAATTAAAATCTATAGTTTTTCCAAGCACATCTACAGATGCCATACAAACTTTTACAAGCGGTTTAGTAAACTATGTTGCATCCTATATGGCAGGTGACGTACTTAAAAATTATAAAACTTATAAATCTAATCTTGCTAAAATAGATAATCAACTTGGTTTTAAATTAGCCGGGTTTACTGATATTGAAAAATTTAAACTTATACTAGATAGTAGAACACCTACAAACGAAGGCAATGTTTTTATACCTGATGAAAATTATAAAATTATACTTAACACTAGTTCACCTGTAAAAACAGTTGAATATAGTGGTGTAATTATTGAACGCAGAACAGACGGTTATGTTATAAAAGGTTATAGTCCAAATAATACAATATTTAAATATTTTGCGTCTGTAGCTAAACAAAACGATCCTAGCATCAACATAGGAGGCATTAGTGAAGACTTTGTTGGATGGGATTCTGGAAAAACATATGTTGCTGGTCAGAATGTTGAATACCAAGGAAGTTATTATAGAACAACAACACAACATGTGAGTACAAATATATTTGACGACAACAATTTTTCAAAATTAGCTGCATTGCCTTTAAAGGGTGGTAGATCGGCTGTTATTAGAAGACAGTTTACAAATAATATAGTCAAAGAAATGCCATATGGTACTATACTTAAAGAAATACAGGAAGTTGTAGACTTTTTATTAGGATACGGAGAGTATTTAAAAAACCAAGGATTTGTTTTTGACTACTTCCAAAGCGATAGTAAAGTAGTATTAGATTGGAGACATACAGTAAATGAATTTTTATTCTGGACTACACAAAATTGGGCTGCAGGAAGTGTATTAACTTTAAGTCCAGGTGCTGAACAACTAAAAATAACAACGTCTTATTCTATGGTAGATAATATCTTTGATGGATTTTATGGATACGGATTATTTAAAGCAGACGGCCAAAAACTTGTAGAAGAGTTTGCAAATATTGGACGTTCGCCTAACGAGTTTGCTCTTGCTCCAAAAAACACAGCTGACGGCATATACTTCATATCATTACCCTTAGTACAAAAAGAACATGTTGTATTAATTGATAACTCAACTGTATTTGGTGATGTAATATTTGATCAGCAGCCAGGATATAGACAAGAAAGAATTAAAGTATTAGGATATAGAACAACAGATTGGGACGGAAGTTTAAATATCCCAGGGTTTGTTTTTGACGAACCTAATATTGTAGAATGGGAACAATGGACCGATTATGATATTGGCTCTGTTGTTAAGAACAAAGAATTTTATTATAGTGCATACACTAAAGTACCAGGTACAGAAACATTTGATGCAAAAAGTTGGAATGTTCTTTCTGAAAAACCAAAAGGCGGATTATATGCAAACTTTGAATATAAAGTTAATCAATTTGCAGATTTTTACGATTTAGATAGTGACAACTTTGATGTTGAACAACAACGTATGGCACAGCATCTAATTGGTTATCAAAAGCGTCAATATTTGCAAAATATTATTAATGACGATGTTAGTCAGTATAAATTTTATCAAGGTATGATACAAGACAAGGGATCTAAAAATTCTCTTACAAAACTGTTTGATGCACTTGCTAGTGATGATAAAGATAGTTTAGAGTTTTACGAAGAATGGGCAATTAAAGATGGCCAATACGGCGCCAGCGAAGGTTTTGATGATGTTATTTTTAGATTAGACGAAGGAAAATTTAGATTAATACCGCAACCAATAGAATTAGTAAATTCAACAACTGGCAAAGAAACTGATTTAATATATAGAATTAAACCCTATGAAGTATACCAAAAATCTAAAAATTATGACCATAAACCTTTTCCAGGAAAATATGTATTTGATAGTTACACAAAAAATGCAGGATATGTAAATCAACAAGACGTTAGAGGAATAGTTACTAACTACGATAACATCCTTGATTTTAGTTTTGCAGATATTACGAAAAATAATTATATTTGGGTTGGCAATCAAAATAGAGATTGGACAGTATATAAACATATTGATACTTCTTATGTAATAAACCGTATTGGTAAAAGTGCTGCAGGCGAAACAAAATTTGACATAACAGTAGATGAAAATGTTAAGGGTATTTTAAAAGGTGATATAATAGGTATTAATGCTATACATAACGATAGCACTTCTCTTAACATTGACGGATTTTATAAGATTGATAGTATAAACAAAAATGTTATAACTGTTGAATCTAGTACTGCTAAAACAACTGACGATAGTGATCTAGTTGGTAATATAACAACATTCTTAAAAGTTAGAGCAACTAATATTATAGATGCAAATAATATTGCACAAACAAATTTAAACGGCAACGATCTTTTATGGGTTGATAATATAACAGAAAATAACGAATGGGCGGTATATAAAAATACAAATAATTTTAATGAATTACAGCGTATTGAAAATCCAATTACAAATGCTTCTGGAAATATAGAATCTATAACTTTAGATTCTGCTAGTACAACTATTTTTAATCAAGGATTTCATAAGCTATCAAAATATGACAGAATAACTTTTAGCGGGATACAAGGTACTGTTGAGCTTAATAACATTTCAAAGTATGTTGGAGGAACAATTACGTCAAATTCCTTCCAATTATATGATGATGAAGATTTAATTGTACCTACAAATTCTTCGTCCTTTACAGCACACGTTGTTAATACAGGAACATGGGTAAACAATGGTTCATTATTTGGATCTTCAATGGCAGTTGATGACAGAAATACAACATTGATAGTAAGTACTCCTGACAGCGAAGACGGAAAAGTTTATGTATATAACAGACCAACAAATGCGTTAACGTATACTCTAACACAAACTATTGAGCCATTTAAGTTTGGTAACGATAGGCAGAGATTTGGAGCAGGGCTTGCAATCAGTCCAGATGGCGAATATATAATTGTCGGATCACCAAATGCTTCTAACGTAAAAACAAAATATTCAGGCACATTCCAAAATGCTGTTAATTATCCTAAAAATAGTATTGTAGGAAAAGATCAAGGATTATGGAGAGCAAAGATTGACATTGAAGCTGAAGAAGCAAATATTCAATTCAACAGTTTTAGTTCTGTTGCAGAAAATATTGTTTCCGCAGGTTTACAGAACGATAACACAAACTTTATTCCAACTTTACTAGTCGGAGATTATGCAATTGATCCTAATAATAGTTTGCTTGCATTTAACGGAATATCTACTAGTCATATATTAGTTCGAGCTCCGTTTACTTTATACGAAGGTAGCGGAATAAACGACCAAGTTAGGTTACAATGGAATTCAGTTACATATGCAAACCAAGATTTAGCAGCACTTACAACAAGAGCTCCGTTTAACGGAAGTCATGCTGTAATTACAGATGCATTCCTAAGTCAAGAACATACTATACAAAAGAAAATTGACGAAGTTCTATATGTAAATAGTTCAACTACAGCAATAGATAACGGAGATATTGTACAAACAACCAATGCTACAGGTACAGTTGAATATACTAAATTAGTTGGTGCTGAATTATTAATATATCTGAGAGACGTAAATGGGTCATTTAACACTAGTGATAGTTTGTTTAGAAACGACGGTGACTTTATTGGTGAATACATAAAGCAAGGCCCAACTGATCCTGTTGATACATCAGCTACCTGGGGAGGTTACTGGTGGATAGATACTGATCCATATACACCAACATCGTCAACGACAAATATAGATAAAGGTGCAGGATTAATTTACTGGGACCTTATATCAGATAGCACACCTACTGGAAGATATTATTATTCAAGTTTAGATTATATAACTACAGATATTAGTAGTCAGAATACTTTTACAGGTTATTTAAGAACATTAACATATAGAGGTCTTCCGGGAGCAGGTGGAAGTAATTTGACATTCTCCAGTAACTTGTATGTAATGCGAGCTCCAAAAGCCCTAAGTGATACAATTTCTCCAGGTGATCCTGTTAGTGTTTATGTAAATCAACTAGCACAGTATACAACAGGTACATTTAAAGACATTACTACAATTGGTATAAACACAACAATTACAAACACAACTAGAAATGTGTATGACGTATGGGACGGGTATATAAACTTAGATTTTACTAAAACTGATGCTTCTGATAATCCGTTTGAGCCGAGAGTAGGCGATACAGTGCGTGATTTAACAACCGGGGCAACAGCTACAGTAACATTTTATCAAAGAAATAGTTTAAATGCTACTATATTTGTAAAAAATTTAGTAGGTACATTTAGTGTTGGTGATGATTACGGACAAAATGCTGAAATAGAATTTATAGGTACGCCAGCTGATGCTGATGTAAATTATCAAATTGATCGTACAATGGGTGAAATACAATTTACATCATTAGGCTATACTCCAGCAGGCATAGGAAAAATGCTAGTATTTGATAGTGGAAATCCGATATCACTAAGTGCAGAAGATTCAATTAATGACGTTGAATATTGGATGTACATTGAAGGTAATGTTTTAGGTATTCCTAGACAAGCTAATCCTCCATCATCTATTAATAATGATTGGGAACAAGTTTATAAGATTCCAGCAGAAGCAACTGGCACATCGAGTGGTTTTACAAATCAAGGATTATATTCAATCTATTCTAAATCTGCTCCAGGGCGTTATTCTGAAATTGGTACATATACAGTTCCTGAACAACAAGCAAACTTTAAACTAGGTTCAGATATTAAAATTACAAAAGATAGTAATGGATTGTATAGAACAATGGTACATGCTGAAGGAACAAAAACAGCAGGTTTACCAGGAAGAATTTATTTTATAAAAACAGGCACTGAAAATAGTATAACGTACACTTGGGAGTACGCAAAAAATAAAAAATATAAAGGTGTATTCAACGATAACATAAGTTATTTCACTGGAGATATTGTTTACAGAGAAAATCCGGCTGTATCAGGAACTGGGGTGTTATATGTTTCTAAAACTAACATTGCTCCAGGGACATTTAATACAACTGATTGGACTAGCACAGATGATTTAATTGACTATGTTGGCTTTATACCTAACTCTTCAGGTACTAGTGTTGTAAATGATAGCACAGATGGAAGTTCAGTATTAGACCAAGATCAACTCTCTACATTTGGAAGTGAGTTTGATATTAATAAAAACGGTGACGTTTTAATTGCTAATGCATTGTATGATAGCACGGTTCCTAATCAGGTAGTTGTATATAGACAAAACAACGGATTCTGGGAAAGAGGACAAGAAATACAAGCACCGGATAAAACTAGTGGCTTTGGTCAGTCTATAGCAATATCAGACGATGGAATGTATATTGCAATTGCTGCACCATTTAATGATGATTATAATGCAGACCAAGGAAAAGTTTTTATATATAACCAAGTTAATGGTGTGTTTACATTTTTACAAGACTTACAAAGTCCTAATAACGAAAGGGCTGAAAGATTTGGATGGAGATTACAATATGATGGTAACAAGTTATTTGTAACATCAAGAAACGGCGACTCTACTCAAAAAACAACATTTGATTCAAATGCAACTAAGTTTGATAATGCATTTACTGAAATAGTTGAAGAAAGAACAGACGTTGGAGTTGTATTTGTTTATGAAAAAACACCAACCGGAATGTTGTTTGCACAAACAATACAAATTCCAGATAGTGATATTAATACGTTTGGTAGAAATATACATGCAAAACAAAATCATTTTTATGTAGGGCTAACATCTAAAGTTAACAGCAATGCACAAGGACAAATAATTGATTTCAGAATAGATGAAAATGTAAATATGTGGGAAACATATAGATCATCAAATCAAACAGTAGACGTACAAAAAATTAAGAAAGTATTTTTATACAATATAGTTGATAATGAATTACTTACATACTTAGATTATATAGATCCTATTCAAGGAAAAGTTGCAGGTCCAGCAGAACAAGAATTAACATACAAGACATATTTTGATCCAGCTGTTTATAGTGTTTCCAATAATAATAGTGCAATAAAAGATGAAACAGCATCTTGGGGACCAGAACAATTAGGCGAAGTTTGGTGGAATTTAACAAACGCAAAATTTTATAACCCGTATCAAGGATCAATAGAACATGCAGCTCAGTCTTGGAACAAAATTTTCCAAGGAAATACGATTGATATTTACGAATGGGTAGAGTCAGATATTTTACCAAGTGCTTGGGACGCTCAAGCTGATACTGAACAAGGATTTGCAAATGGGTATAGCGGACAAAGTTTATACCAGGATTCTTCTTATTCAACTAGAAGAGTTTATAACAATGTAGCTAAAACATTCCAAACTAAATATTACTTCTGGGTAACAGATAAAACTATTGTTCCAGACCAAGAATTTAGAAAAATTGATACAAGAGATATTGCACAATACATTACAGATCCTGCTGCAAAAGGTCATAAATTTGTTGCACTTATATCACCGTCAAAGTTTGTGCTATATAATTGTGATTCATTAATAAAAGGTACTGATGTAGCGATAAACATTCAGTTTTGGAAAATTAAAAACCAAGACCAAAATATTCACAATCAATACCAAATTGTTAGTGAAGGACTTGAAACCAGCCAACCTAATCCAGATGTTGTTATAAAATGGTTTGATAGTTTAATCGGATATGATGCACAATCAAGAATAGTTCCAGATCCGACACTTAGTGACAAAGAAAAATATGGATCGCTCAACAGGCCAAGACAGTCATGGTTTAAAAATAAGAACGAAGCATTAAAGCAGTTTATTGAACGAGTCAATCTTGTGCTTACAAAAAATCTAATTATTGACGATAAAGATATAAGCAAGCTATCGTTAAGCGAGCCTAAATTAACTACTGTTAGTAATTTATATGATGTTGA
>TARA_B110000093_G_scaffold33054_2_pt1 | contig 22047 bp, 16 predicted proteins | sample TARA_B110000093 | Tara Oceans TARA_B110000093 (sample SAMEA4397390) | marine metagenome | biome: Polar Biome; feature: [MIX] marine epipelagic wind mixed layer (ENVO:01000061); material: water (ENVO:00002006), including particulate matter (ENVO:01000060) such as... | depth 10-100 m | reverse complement strand
GTTCAACCCTATCAAAATTATTACTCATGTTTTAAATACTTATTTAACTGATTTGAATTTTATTATAGCTTCATAAACTAAATAGCCTAGAGCCAACGAAAGTAGAACAAAAAGTATTCTAGGCATTCCACCAGACCTCATAATCATAACCACCGAAAAAAACAGGGCTGTTCCTATAATGATTAAGCTGAGGACTAACATTCCTACTTTTCTGTTTTGAAGTTGTCTCTTTTCTTTAAGAGGGACGAAGGTTTCTTCGTCAAGATGGTCATCTGTTTCTTGCATAATTTAGTTTTCATGTATCTGCCTATGAAGGTAATAAATTTTCTCTAGCGTTGCAATGTTATTGTTATCACATCACACTCATTTTAAGATTAATTTTGAGCCATGAAGAAAATTATCTATTCTCCAAAAGCTCCTGCACCCATAGGACCGTATTCTCAAGCGGTGAAGGTAGACAATACCCTTTACCTAAGTGGCCAAATAGCTATAAATGCTGCTAATGGCAGCATGGTGAATGATAGCATAGAAAACGAGACCAAGCAAGTTATGGAAAACATAGGCCATGTGCTAGAAGCAGCAGGTATGGATTTCACCAATTTATTTAAGTGTTCTATCTTTTTAAAAGACATGGATAATTTCTCTGCAGTAAATGAAGTGTATGGTTCTTATTTCTCTTCTGATTTTCCAGCCAGAGAGTGTGTGCAAGTGGCCAAATTACCCAAAAATGTAAATGTAGAAATTACAGCTTTAGCGGCTGACAAATAAGTAAAAATGGCATTTTTTAAAAAAATCATAGGTTACTTAAACATCTTTAGTATGTTTAAGAAAAGTGAGAAAGTAGAAGGTAAAGACAATGTAAGCCTGAAGATGATGCACGGAATGAACAGAATAAGTATTTTCATGTTTCTGTTCTGTGTGATTATGATGCTTTATAAATTCTGTTAAGCTTCTTTTAAGCTCAGTTGAATTCGTTTTCTTTCTAAGTCTATCTCTGTTACTCTCACCAGTACCTCTTGATCTAGGTGCAGCACTTCAGAAGGGTCCTCTATGTACCTGTCTGCCATTTGTGATTTATGAATCAGGCCGTTTTCTTTTAGCCCTAAATCCACAAAAGCACCAAACTTAGTTAGATTAGTAACCTTTCCAGGTAGCTTCATTCCAGTTCTCAAGTCTGAAATAGTTTTGATGGTCTCCTCGAATTGCATTGTTTTAGCCGCTCCTCTAATATCTAGGCCTGGCTTTTTAAGTTCATTTACGATGTCAGTAAGTGTAGGCAAGCCTATTTTTTCAGAAACAAACTCTTGCGGTTTTACTGATTTTAATAATTCAGGATCTCCCACAAATTTATCCAAAGCTACATTAAGCTTTTTAGCCATTTTCTCTACTACGGCATAAGACTCTGGATGCACTCCAGTATTATCTAAGGTGTTTTCTCCATTTTTAATTCTTAGAAATCCAGCAGCCTGCTCATAGGCTTTAGCTCCTAAGCCTTTCACTTTTAAGAGCTCTTTTCTGGATTTAAATCGACCATGGCTATCTCTGTGTGATTTTATACTCCGAGCCAGTTTAGGGCCTATGCCAGAAACATACTGGAGTAGGTGTTCACTAGCTGTATTGAGGTTGACGCCTACTTTATTTACCGCAAAGCTTACGGTGTTTGTCAAGCTGTCCTTTAGCTTGGTTTGGTCTACATCATGCTGGTATTGCCCTACACCTATACTTTTAGGGTCTATTTTCACGAGCTCAGCCAGCGGGTCTATAAGTCTTCTGCCTATAGAAATAGCTCCGCGAACGGTTATGTCTAAATCAGGAAATTCATTTCTTCCAGCTTCTGAGGCTGAATAAATAGAGGCTCCAGATTCACTAATTAGATAGACTTCAATTTTGGTGTCGCTGGGCAATATGGATTTTATAAAAGACTCTGTTTCTCTCCCTGCGGTTCCGTTTCCTATGGCTATGGCTTCTATGTGGTGTTTCTTTATTCTATCTAAAATGTACGATTTGGTGTCAGCAGTTTTATGAGCAGGAGGATGAGGAAACACAGTAGTATGTTCTAGAATGTTGGTGTTTTTATCTAAGACAGCCACTTTACATCCAGACCTAAATCCTGGGTCTAACGCTATAGTTGGTTTCGGTCCTAAGGGAGAGGCTAGTAATAACTGACTAAGGTTTTTAGAAAATATAGAAATGGCCTCTGCATCTGCTTTTTCCTTGGCACCTGTTCTGATTTCAGATTCTAAACTAGGAGAGAGGAGTCTCTTTAGTGAATCAACTGCTGCTAATTTTATCTGTTCAGCTGCTGAACCTTGAGATTTAATAAACATTCGTTCTAGCTTTTGCAACGCGAATTCTGAGTCTATGCTAATCTTAACTTTTAAGAACCCTTCTTTTTCTGCTCTAGTAATAGCCATGTATCTATGGCCGGGAACGCGTTTTATGGGTTGGCTGAAATCAAAGAAATCCTTGTATTTTTGAGCTTCAGCTTCTTTTTTCTTAACTAGTTTAGAAGCTATGATGCCTTGGTTTTCAAAAAGTCTTCTTACCTGGTTTCGGGCATAGGCACTTTCGTTAATCCATTCTGCTATGATATCTCGGGCACCTGTTAGGGCATCTTCAGCGGTGAGGCCATTCTTAGCGTATCGTACAGATTGGTTGGCTATATCATTTTGACGTTGCGCCATAATGATTTTAGCCAGTGGCTCTAGGCCCAGGGAAATGGCTTTAGAGGCTCGCGTTACTCGCTTTGGTTTATAGGGAAGGTAAAGGTCTTCCAATTCCTTAGAGTCGAAGCATGCGTTGATTTTTTGGAGCAGAGATGGTTCAGAGATTTGAAGTTCTTTCAGCCTATCTAAAATGGTTTCTTTTCTTTTCAGTACTTCTTTTAGGCGTTTATTTTCATTGTCTATTTTCTCTATTTCTACTTCATTTAGTGTTCCAGTAGCTTCTTTTCTATATCTCGCTATAAAGGGGATAGTAGCACCATCATCTAATAGTTTGACGACAGCTTTTACTGAATTTTCATTGATTTTAAGCGTAGAGGAAATGAGTTTTATCACTGAGATAGTTGTTGAGAATGAAAAATTAAAATTAGCATTGCAGCGCTAATGTATTCAAACCAAAACCAAAACTTATTTACAATCTGAAACCACTGAATAAACGATTTGTCATCCAAAACATTTTGCCTTGGAAAGTCTGCCTGTTTGGTCAAGAGACCAGTTGATAAATCCAAAAAGCCCGTAGAGAATATTACGATACCAAATCTTCAATTGTACAGATTGGTTAATTAGAAAGGCTATTATTTTATTTTCCTTAATCGACTTCTCTTCTTATCGAAGTTTCCGAAATAAGCTAGATTAATTTCTGGGCCACCATTTAGTTTAGAGCTCGTTCTAAGGTTGCTAATATTTACATCGTAGGATACAGAAATGCGGAATTGTCTTTTGTGTTCATAACCGACCAGTGCTATAACGGCATCTCTATACCGGTAAAACAATCCAGCGGTAATAGCTGAGCTGGTGCTGAAGTTTGTGTATTTAGAGTCGTAGTTAAATCTATGGCTGGCATCCATCCCTATGGTTCCAGAGAGCGCAGCTAAACTTTGAACTTGGACTAGAGCATAATATCTATACATCATAAATCCATTGCTCTGTTGTCCTTGAAAATAGAGTTGAGCTAAAGTGGGAAGAGCATCTTCACCGTTTTCTAAAACGGTTTGTTTTTGGTAATAATGATGCAGCGCTAATCCTGTTTTCCAGAGGAGTTTTTTTGGTTTTTTATTTGTAAATTCTACTCCGAAACCTGCATCTAAATTTTTATTAGATGTGTTATTAAAGTTTTCTAACGTTGGAAGAGAAGCGTCATAGCCCACACCATTAAACTGAGCATCCCAAGCCAATCCTTCGAAGGAGAAGTTTCGCTGGTTGTACCCTAGCTCTAGTCCGAATGATAAATTCTTGGTTTTATTTAGTCTCAGGTGATACGCTCCTAAAGCTCTAAACATAGAAGATTTATAGCCAGAAGACCCAGCCATGTCTGTAACAGCTATTAGTCCAAAACTGGGCTTGTTAACTTTGTTTTTGTTCTTTGACCCAGGATTCCATTCTGCACAAAATAGATTGGTTATGTATGGTGTAGAGACCGAGTTCCACTGCCTTTTATGTGAAAGTGTGGCTTTTATGTCATCTCCATAGCTTCCTGTAGAAGCAGGGTTTAATAAACTTGAGAGATTATGGTATTGGCTAAGAGACACGTCTTGAGCCTTTATTTCAGAATAGAGAAAAGTTAGCATAAAGGATATAGTGAGAAATGATCTCATCTGACAAGTGTAATATCTCCAGAACGAACTATCTCATCACCATTATTAACTCGAGCTTTTAATTGATAGAAATAAATTCCAGTGGGAGATTTATTTTCTCTTACGTTTCCATCCCACCCATTATCTATAGAGTTAGTAGAAAACACTTTGTCTCCCCACCTGTTATACAGACTGAAATCTAGCTGTACTATTCCTTCACCTCTAACGAATAGGATGTCATTAGCCCCATCGTTATTGGGAGAGAAAATATCTGGGATAAAGAGAGACGAAGGGTCGTTTACACAAATCTGAACTGAAGCGCTATCTATACATCCACCTTCATTTTCTGCTACTAAAAGCACGTCATAATAACCAGCTGTGGTATAATTAACGGCAGGGCTAGAGCCATCATAGATTTCAGTTTCTTCATTTCCGAAGTACCAATTTCCTGAAACTGCATTTTGGCTGATATCTATAAATGATACTGGGAGTTCTTCAAATGGTATGCAATCCAAATTTGGGTTAATCGTAAAATTGGCCACTATAGGAGAGTATGAAGGTATGAGAATTAGATCATCTATTTCACATTCATTTTCAGGTTCGATGGCTAATATGGTTACTATTTCTCCTGCTAATCCTTCGTAGGAAGAAGTACCTAGCTCATTATTCCAGTATATGTCATAGTTGTCTGCCGGAGTCACTTCTACAGTAACAGAAGCTCCTTCTTCATTAAAGCATAACAGATCACCAAAGAGGTATGAGAGTTCTAAAGAAGTCGTTAGAGTGATGAGAATACTGTCAGTCACTGGGTCTGAGCAGCCGTCATTAGCGCTAACATAATAGTATTGACTTTCAGAAGGGGAAACACTATGTTCTGCTATGGGAATTAAATTATCACTCCACTCTATAGTCACAGTTCCATCAGGAACACCAGACGCACTCATCGCAGTTAATACAGTTCCTCCTCCTACGCATAAAACAGTGTCGGTTGCGGATAAATTTACTGTTGGAGAAGGATAGATAGTAAAGCTTACAGAGGAGTCACCGCTGCATGAGATGTCGGGAAATGAATAATTGTAGGTGTAAATCCCTTCTCCTAAAACCGCAGGATTGAATTCTCCATTAATACTTGGGCCTGTGAGTAACCCATCTGGAGGAGAGGTGTCGTAGGGTAGAGATAGGTCTATGAAACAGTAAGTTTCTTCAATCCCACTAATTACTGCTTGGATGAATTCGTCTGCTGTGATTTCTAGCTCATCAACGCAATTAGTAGGGGTGGAGTAGGCAATAGTGACTGTTTCTCCTGCGGCTAAAGAAGGGTCGAAAAGCCCTGTGTATTCGTTTATGATTCCCAGCCCAGTCCATGTTCCTCCGTAAGGAAGCTCTTCTATAATAAAAGGTTCATCTGCACTGCAAACCGTCATACTATCTATGGCTAATTCACTAGGAAACACTATATATAAGACGGAGTCTAAACATTCATTGTTGTCATAATAAACTAGATGTTCTCCGGGTCCTGCGTTAGAAGGGATAAATTCAAAATCGTTATTCTGCATAAAGTTAACGCCAGGTCCTATCCATTGTCCGCCCCATGGAGATCTACCGGTATTTTCATTGTTTAAGAATAATGGCTCATCATTAACACAGAAATAGACAGTGTCTTGTAGAATAGTGGTTTCTCCTACGAACATTGAAAGCGTATCGACACATCCATTAGGAGCATAATAAAGTATGTCATACCAGTTGTCTGTAATTACAGAAGAAGGATCAAAAAGACCGGTGTTGACATCTTGAATACCCATTCCTTCGTATACCCCTCCAGTTGGATTAGGTGAGTCACTTATTAGGAAAGGGGTGGAAAAGGGACAAGTATTAAGATATCGAACTCCTATTTGAGCCGGTATGATATTTACGATATACTCCATTGAACATCCTATGGCTTGATAAGAAAGGGTAATATCTCCTCCAGCTTCTGTCCATTCGGGTTCCCAAGTCCCAGCGGAATTATCATCTATTCCTATACCATACCAAATCCCACCTGAGGGCAAAACACTTAAGTATTGAGTGTTTGCGCTTTGGCAGAGTGGTCCTAAATTTAAGCTAGGAGTAAAATCCTGTACATCTATTATGAGTTCTTCGAAACAGCCGTTTACGGCATAAGAAATACTGTATATTCCTGCATCTTGAGGTGAAAACACTCCTGTAGGAGATATGTTGTCTCCAGTCCACAGACCTCCAGCTGGCTCGGGAATGAGTAAAGTAGGTGTAGCAAAAGGACAAGAAGCCGTAATTTCTCCAGCATTTATTTCAGTGAGAGAAACTTGAACCGAATCATAGCAGGTAGAATTATCTATAGAATAAAAAATATAATTTAGTCCGGGCTCAGCACCATCGGGATCGAAGTTTCCAGAGTCCGAATTATAGATTCCTGGTCCTTCCCATATTCCGATTGGTGGATTGGCAGTGAAAATGAGAGTGGCATCGCTTTGGCAGAGAATTAAGTCTTCTTGGTCTATTAAAACGCTTTCATGCTCGAAGGTATAGGATTCAACAGTAGAATTTCCAGTTTGTACTTCGATTATAGTAACAGTATAGGTTAGCGGTCCATTTGGACAAACTAGATGTGGCCCAGCGGTTGCTGGTAAACCATTATCCCATGTATAAGTGAAGTCAAAGCATCCTTCTGCTAAGGCTGAAATAGTAGTGCATTGGTCATTGCAAAGCAAGTCATCTCCCACTATAAACTCTACGGGTATTTCACACTGATCATAAATGAAATTTAGAGGTTGATTAAACAACCAAAGGCTATCACAGTTGTCTCTAACGCCTAATTGAAGAGAGAGGTCGAAACTGCAGTTGTAATCAAGAATTTCTGCTAGTGTTAAATCAAAAGTGCTAGCTAGTCCATCATCATCACAGTTCGTAGCTATAAAAGAATCTAGTTCAATCGGAGTTTGTCCTTCTAGTATGCTGTTTTCGATGAACACTTCATTACATAAAATAGGGTAGCTCAGTTCTATGCTAATCACGTTTATTCCGCAGTCGTCGAGAGCTGGAGAAGAGATTGTAGGAGGGATAGGTTCTATGTAACTGGAGTCCCATAGGATATCAAAACCACAGTAGGCAACACTAATGTCTGAGGTGAAATGAAAAGTAGCACAGCCACTAAAAGCAATAGTGATCGCTGGTATTTCTATTCCCGTTAATGGCCCAGAAATGATAGGAGACGATATGTCGGGTCCATCATGAATAGTGAGGAAGTCGAGGTCATTTTCTACGCAAAACTCACCTTGAAAAGTAATTTCAATTGGAGAGTCGGTGCAGACTGTGAACGTAAAATCTTCATTATTTCCATAAATATCGATTTCTCCACCTGAATCGAATAATCTTCCCTTACATACAGTCACAAGGGTGTCTGATATGCTAAACTCTGGTAATTGAGCAGTTACATAGGTTCCAGTTAATAGTGCGATAAATAGTACTAGAATATTTTTCATTTAACTAAAGGCTGTCTCTTATGCTGACGGTTGGAGTAGTTATTTGGTTGCTCCAGTTTTGAGCTCTATCTTTGAGCTGGATGGAGAAATGGGTGTTTTCTTCATATCCATTTCCGAGGAGGAAAAGAGGGTTTAAGTGAATGCTGAAAGTTCCTTCGATTTCTAATTCTTCTGAGTTAGGCGCAAGTGGAGGAACATGGTACCAGTCAAAATCATCTAATCGAGAGTCTTTAACCTTTATGGTTAGGTCATCTGCGTCTATAGTTCCTAAATCTCCGTTCACATCGCTGTATGAGATAATTACTTCCAATTGATTTTCGAACTCAACTACTTCAGTAGCAGAAATAGAAATGAATTCTATTTCTGGAAAAGGCGAAGGTTCTTCTTTTTTACAGCTTTGAAAGCTTAAGAATAAACCCAGAAAGACAAAGTACTTTGTAAGTTGTTTCATAAAATTTGTACTACAAATATGGAGGTTATGACGGTGCTGCTATTTTCACTTGGAATTTCTACGTCTAAATCTTGTTCTCCGTCATTCAGAATGTTTCTTAAGTAGATCACATCACCAGAGGAATAGCCGCTTAAGTCAAGAGACGTTTTATGGTAAAATGTAGTGTTATTTCCAGAGAAATCTAACGCATTTAAAGTAGAAGAATTACTATAAGCCACGGATGTGGCAGTGGTGAGTGCTGAGATAGTAGCCGCAGATTTCAATTCAGTTACTGGCACATCTAAAGAGGCTAGTTGATCATCTGTTACGAGTACCCAAACATCTATTATTGCTGCATCTACTAGTATAGGAGTCAAGCCTATCTCATCGGGGTCGCGTGCGTAGGGTGATGTAGTGTTGTTTTCTGGCAGAATGACTAAGCCATCTATAGAGGGAGGGAGATTGGTATCTCCCTGTCCAGGTAGGTTTCCATACATATCAGGAGCTCCAGCCGTAATCCAGGATTGGATTAATGAGATGTAAGTACTGGATAAAGTATTCCAATCGCTATTTTGGTCTACTTCAAGTGGCATTATACCTGAGGTGTTCGGAATGAATTCCGTAAGCCTGGCGTACAAAAAAGATTCATTGTAGTTCCCCGGAGTAACTCTCTTAGAGTAAGAGTTAGTTTCGTCATTAGATATAACCGGATGGTTTACTAGTGAATTATAAGCGCTAGAGATACTTCTGAATTCAGGTTCGAATGTACCATCATGGCATCCAGAATTAGCGCAAGTAGGTTTAAAAACGCTTTCATGAAGAAAGGCGAAATTATCTTCGTTGATAGCTCCAAAATCCGGATTGGAATTGTCTGCCCTGTTTATACAATCAAATGGATTTTCTGTCTCATTCTTTTTACAAGATGCAGCTGCTATGATCAGAAAGAGAACTATATATAGGAATCTTTTCATTTCGTTAGAGTCTATCGAATAGGGATAAGGTTCCAGGAGCAAGAGTTCCTGCATTCAATACATCACTTTTTACACCTAGAATTTCTGCAGCTGTGAGCATAGAGTCTGAGGTAAAGCCAATAGGGTTTCCTTCACCGCCTATAGTTAAATTCTGAGGGATACTAGGTCCTGCCATCATGGTAAACACCCTTAGAGCATTTGCATCAGAGTGGTCGAAAGATCTCCAGTCATTGGCATCTAAAATTCCATTTGGTTCTAGATTTCTGCCGCACTCAGGAGTAGCTATAATAATAGTGTTATCAGCCATTTCAGGAATTTCATTCTGTATATAGTCCCATAGGTGACCTACAGCATGATCTGCTCTGTGAAGTGAAGCTGTGTATTCAGTGAAGTTGCTGTGGCAGGCGTCTACATTGTCTAGATTTACAACTGTCATAGCAGGTTTGAAATGCTTTAAAACTTCGCATGTATAGCCTACGGATTTTAAATCATCACTATCAGAAATAGGAGGGTGGGCTATTGTACCATTTCCTGTTTTATCATACATCAGTGTCATAAATTCTTTTATCTGCTGTTTTTCATCCTCAGTATTTCCTAAGTTCCCTAAACCACTGGCGTAATTATCGAAATTATTATCAAGGAAATATTTCATTTGATAAATAGGGTCCAGTTCATTTTCTGGATGATAAACTCGAGCATCACCTAAGAAGTTTTCACACGCTCCACCGAAAGTAATGTTAGGGGCAAAGAAGTTAGCTCCGTAACTAGCTCCATATCCCGGGTCTATGCTATAGTTAAGTAAAGGGACACTATTATTTATTCCGTTACCTATAAACCAAGTATCAGTAGCAGAGTATCCTCCGTGCCGTCTTAAAAACTCGAAAATTGTAGGATTTACAGGTTTTTGTCTGAGTCCTTGAGTAATGGCGTTGGAGCCTTGGAGAAGAGAGTTTAATCCTCCGTAATGTCCTCTAGAAAGTGCGGTAACCTCACTAAATAATGTTCCCTGAGATTGAAGTGAAGAATTTAGGATTTGTGGAATAGGGTCTATTCCGCCTGCTCCAGTTCCGTATACTATTTTTTGGGTAGGCGCTTCACCATCTAGCATGTTATACATGATGTTACCTGGATAGGGTTCGTTTTGACTGTCTTCTACATAGCGTTGCAATACCGATTCTTGTTGTCTCACACCTCCAGCAAACATGACCATTACTACGTGAGGAGCTATTTGTGAGCCGGTTTGAGCAAACAATCTGCCTGAAGGAAGAATGTATGGAGCTACTAATGCCGCTCCAGCGGTTAGTCCAGTTTTTCTTATAAATTCTCTTCTTTTCATGATTTAGTAATAAAGGTATTCGTTAGACAAAGCGAATGAGAAGTAAACCAATTCAGGAGTGATATATGGATTCGTTTCTATATAATTAGCGTACCATGTTTCTTCCGAAACAGAAGGGTAACGAACCAGAAAGCGGGTATATGTGTTGGTGATGAAAGTAGGTAAGTCAGCCCGCATCTCTTCATCGGTCGGCATGACTACACCATCATCATTCATGAAGTTAGAAATGATTACTTCTCTTACTAGTTCTTTATCTCCTATGGAGGCTATGCATTCTCCTATCTGGAATAATTCATTCGAGCTAAGCGCCGATTGGAACAAGTTAGTATGTAGGATGGATACCCACTGTTCATCAGACTTTACTCTAGTTTTAGCTGCGCTATTTGGGTAAAGTTCTACGTTATTTAGGATAAAAAGGGGTTCTTCTTTTTTCTTACAACTCATAGAAAGAGCTATAAAAAGAACTATTGCTGCGCTACTAATAATCTTAGAAACCTGCATATTCATCAGTAATTAAAATTCGTAATTGTATTTCTGTAAGGTCGTTGTCATCTGTAAATTGATTGACCAAATCGAAGCGTTCATTGGAAAAAGGTTCTCTCGTTAGCAGTGATAAAAATGCCCATGTGACGAGTCCTTCCTTAAACTCAGTATCATAGGTTAGAATTTGAAGATACTCATCTTTATTTTGAGCTACTTCACCGAAAATTTGTCCTGGAGTATTGTCTTCTATGATAGGAAAGGCCTGATTGAATTCGGCATTAGTGGGAAACCTATAAAAGAGATTATCGAAGCTGGCATTAATGAAGTTAAACGTATTCATATTTATGTCGTCATAAATAGTGTTATTGAGCATTAATGCATATAAATTTTGGATAGTTATTTCATTAGCTCTGTAAGCATATTGGCTATTAATAATATTTTTTAGTCGAAGGGATATGGCCTTATTGATTTCATAGCCCAGAAAGTTCTCATTAATACTGTCTGCATAAGCATACGCTTCATAAAGGTTGAACCTTTGTCCTATGAATTCATCAGAAATACCTTCTAAAAGTCTAGCCTTGGTGTCTTCATATAACTTTTTATTGTAGGCTATGAAGTAAGAGCTATCCCCAGGAATGGTGTCAGAATTTTTCTGGAGTTTATTAATGAGGAATCTTCTGGATTCAGCGGTTAGTCCGCTCGCTTCTAAAACCGAAACTTCTTCAATCATTTCAGTATCCAAAGGTTCTCGTCCAATTAAATCTATGAAAAGTCTGTTCACATAATTCTCTACTTGAAGTGAAGAGATTCCTTCGTAAGGTGGAGGGTCATTATTTTCGAAGACTTCTTTTTCTTTCTTACATGAACTGAAAGATAGGATAGCTATGAAAATAAAGGTTAATCGTCTCATGAAGTAAAGTGTAGTTCGCATAAAGATACGAATGATACTTTAATTTACAGAGACTATATTAAGTCTTAATGATTTTGTATGTTTTATTAGCTGACTTTAATAGATAAACTCCAGAAGAAAACTTCCTAAAGTCTATTCTATGAATACCTGGAGAAGAAAGCAAACCAGTAGCTACAACTTTTCCAGAGGAGTCTATTATTTGGAAGTCGAAAGAGCTAAAAGGGCTTGAAATTTGAATAAACTCTCTGGCTGGGTTTGGATAAATGCTAATTTCTAATTCTAGTATGTCTTCTTCTACAGATGTCACTTGAAGGGGAGCACTTTGCGCGGTGCAATTACTTCCATTATCTAGCTCAAGAATATAAGTCCCGTTTTGCGGATTCAATAAATCGAAATCAGCATCTTCTAGAAAAATAGCATCATCTAAAATCCAATTGTAACTGTTTTCGCTTACACAATTAGTGCATGTGATTTGGTTTGTCTCACTCAAGTAATCTAGAATTGGATCAGGTTCATCTTCATAGACAGTGATGGTTATTTCATCTGTGCTAATGAATTCACCTACAGTATAAGTGTAAGTAATAGTGTACGTTCCAGGGGAATCGTATGTATGAGTGTAAGCGTCTAATTCACACACCTCCAAAATGGTTCCTTCACCAAGATTATATGAGCATTCTGCACCTTCAGTTAGAAGGGTTTGGTTGGTGATTTCGATGCTAAATGGAGCGCACCCAAATTCCTCATTGACAAATAGAACAGCTGCATTATACGCACAAGACCCATCATCTAGGTTAGCTTGCTCATCAAAATTTATGGCTTCTTCATCTGTACAACCTGAATATAAGCAGGTGTCATTATCAATTATGTCTGCATCGGGATTATAATTATCTGCATCGGGATCATTACAACCTATTTCTTGAACAGCTACCACAAGAGTATTACTTTGTGCGGTGCAATTGCTTCCATTATCTAGTTCAAGAATATAAGTCCCGTTTTCAGGATTTAATAAATCGAAAGGAGCGTCCTCTAGAATAATAACATTATCTAAAATCCAATTGTAACTATTTTCGTTCAGACAATTGGTGCACGTTATTTGGTTTACGTCATCTAAATAATCTAGAAGAGGAGCAGGTTCAGCCTCATAGACAGTAATAGTTATTTCAGCTGTACTAATAAAGTCATCCACAGTATAGCTGTAAGTAATGGTGTAGACTCCAGGGGAATCGTATGTATGAGTGTAAGCATCTAATTCACAAACCTCTAAAATGGTTCCTTCACCAAGGTTAAATGAGCATTCGGCACCTTCATTTAGAAGTGTTTGGTTGGTGATTTCGATGCTAAATGGAGCGCATCCAAATTCTTCATTGACAAATAAAACGGCGTCATTATAGATACAAGAACCATCATCAAGGTTGGCTTGCTCATTGAAGTTTAGAGCTTCTGCATTGATGCAGCCCGAGTACAAGCAGGTAGTATTATCAATTATTTCTGCATCGGGACTGTAATTATCAGCTTCGGGATCATCACAGCCTATAATCTCACAACTTCCATCATCAAAATTGGCTAGTGGTTCAAAATTAGTATAAAGTTCATTGGTACAACCGGCTATTCGGCAGGACCCATCATCAATGTCTGCTAAAGGGTCATAATTAAATGCAGAAGAATTTGTACACCCAGGCAAAGAGCTTAATGGAAATATGTTAACTCGAATCATTGGGGTAGTCAACGTATAGAAGGTCGCGTTTTCTGAGGGGTATTCTATGATAGTGGTGGAAGCTGGAGATATTCCGCTAGTAGCTATTCGTACTAATCCATTTTCTTGAAATGAACTAAAAGAAGCTAAGAATATTGTATCTGTTATTAAATAAGGTTCTATAAGCTCTAACGTTACGAACTTGGCTTCTCCGACTTGATTTAAATCCCATTGGTTTATTTCATAAGGGAGAGTTTCTGCCATAACACTATCTCTGAGTAGGTTTAGTATTAATCCATTTGTCGTGGCTCCTACCGATGAATTCTCGGAAAACGCCACAGATATGCTCGTACATTTAAGAGGTTCGGTTATGATTCCTTCAAAGTAATTCCCTAATTCAAAATGACTTTCTGCAAACTCGTCAGCTGGAGTAAACTCCCCATCCATTTCGTATTTATCACGGGCAAACGTATATTCCGACATTTTATAAGACTTAGAAGCAAAATTATTCTCCTCATCCTCATCTTCTTCTGCTTGATCTATCTGAAACTCTATACTGTATGAGCCGAGGGTCTCACTTGGAAGATATTCTTCGGTCGCCAATGTGCTAAATTCACCGGGAGGAATAGAAATAGGGCTAGAGCTTAATACAGCTAATTCTTCTTCAGATTGATTGAAAACTTTGGCTGTTAATGTAACAGATGTTTGGGTATTGTTCCCGATGTTCAAAGCATCAGCGTGAAACTGAAAAGGAGTAATCATAGTTCTAGGGTAGATGCTATATTCCATCTTCTCTATTCCGCTAAACCCTTGATTGAAGTTGAATGCTGTGTAACGAGCTTCTGGCATAAATATGTCATTATTATTTGGTTTATATATGACTATATCATCTATCATCCAATAGTAATAAAGACCTTCGAAGTGAAATCGTATTCTTACGTCAGGTTGGTTAGCTGCTATTGCAGAGATGTTTACTGATGCAAGATTCAAATCTCCGGAGAAAAAACCTACTTGAGTGTTGTTTTCTATAATAGGTTCGAAGCTGTTTCCGCCGTCAATACTTATGGAAACCGAAGTGGCACCTTGGAAGTTTTTATATTGTTGTTGAAAAGTAAGTACCAGTGAAGTTTCGCCAGTGAAATCTAAGGGTGAGCTTGTAAGGTCAGCGCTGTGAGGTCCGGGATCAATTCCTGACCCTATGTTTCCGCATGGACCTGTTTCATCATCCCAGTAATTAGAATCAAAAATAACAAACCCGTTTTCGTGTGTAGTGCTTTCCACAGGTTCAGACTGTGCACCGCAACTACCTCTGCTTGCTACAGTGTTATCCGGAATAGTAAGCGGCCCTCGGTATTCCCAAAGCCCAATTCCTGACTCTGATGACCTTTCCCAGTTCTCAGGGATTCCATTACTGAAATCGAATGAGATTAATTCTTCTCCGTAGACTTGAGAGTATGCATAGAGGCTGGTAAACAATAGAATTAGCGTTGAAAAAGTCTTATGCATTGTCCTTAGTCTTATGTTCATTGGTTGAAATTGTCCTTACGAAGATAGCAAATACTAAATAATTTATTAGAATAAAAAAACCGCCTCTTTAAGGAGGCGGTTTAAATAATTAAAAGTGAGCGATGAAATTAGTTCTGCTCCTCTAATTTCCTCATTTCTTCTTCGAAAGTTTCTTTGAACTTCTCGTAGTTGTACTCTACTTTAATTCTTTCATCTTTCGAAAGTTTATCGTTGTATGAATCAGCAAGTTTAGTTCCGCTTAATTCAATAGCGATATAAGCTACATAATTTCCAGTAGAGGTGTTTCGAGTTAACTCATCACATATTTTCATCGCTCCTTGAAGTTCCTGATCTACTACTGTCCTAGACATTTCATTAAATGTCTCAGTTACTTCCTCCTTGTTATTAAACTCCGAAGAATTAACATAATTATCACCTACTATTTTCATAGTAACTTTAATTGTTTTGGCTAGTTCAGCATTGGCATTCGATCTTGCTTTTTTCTTAGCAGTCTCTCTATCCATACTCTCGCCTGTGGCATTAGCCCGAAATGTGTTTTTATCCGAAAAGTATTGCTGGCCGCTACATTTCTCTAAAATTGTAACCTCACCTGCGGGAGTCTTTTCGATTGGTTTTTTCTTACAGCTTGTAAATGTTACACCTATTCCTAGAATTAGTGTAGCTGCTAAAATGGAGTTCTGTATTCTTTTCATTTTAATATGGTTTTGTTCGTTTGAGTTCTGATTTCATAAACTGTGCCAAAAGTCTGTCTTATAGCAAGACATCCATGAGTTTAGGTATAAGTTCTTTTTTTATTTTTTTTACAGTGTTTCTCACAGCGTCACTTTCAGCACCATTTGTGTTCATGTGAATGCCTTTAATGTTGGTGTAGCTATCTGAGAATAGTTGTCTATGACTCGTATGGTCTTCTATAGTTATTGTGAGGTCTAAAAGAACCACTTGAAAACCTTGAGCTGTTCCACCTTCATTTATTTGGTAATTTAGGGTCACATCTAAGTCGGCGTTTAGTTCGGATGTAGAAATAATAAACCCTTTTTTTAGAAGTTCATTTTTAAAAGACTCTGTTAGAGGGTTTGCCTGAGTATTAGTTCTCAAATAAACTGAAGGCATAATAATATGAGCGGGAATATTAAGCATTTTATTATTTATCCCTGCAGTTAGTAGTTCACTTATCTCGGGAGAAGAGTCATTCTTAAGAAGTTCGTCATAATCGACCCAAATTTTCAGTTCGAAATTTCTAATATCCTCTTTGAAGTTTTCTCCATGAATAGTGATTATCCCATCTGGATTAGTGTAGAGTTTTTTTTCTCTGGCATACGGCCGGTTAGTGAATTTATAAAAAACAGGAAGATTGGGAATGTAGTGTCCTTGGTTTTTAACGGCTATAGAAACGGAGTTTGAAAAGCCATTTTTATAGCTGAGGTTAAAGGTGTTGTCACTTGAAATCAATTCTAATTCTGAACAAATTCTTCTAATCTGTTCATAGAGAGCGTTATCTAAAAAGAGGTTTCCGTTTTCTGCTAGATATAAGTTGTTCTCAGACCAATACTCTTTCATGTTCAGTAATCCTTTACTAAACAAATCGAGAGCATCGGCTAATTTCCCATCAGTTCTGTAAGTTAGTCCTGTTTTGTAATTGGCATAAGACTGGTCGAGCACTTTTTTCTTTTTAAGATTTTTAAGTCTTGTATGCTCAGACTTTGAGATTCGTGTAAATATCCAGAATTCGTTTTCATTCTCCCAGGAATCTACAATTTCAAAGTCGGTAATTTCTTCCTTAAAAGTAGAGCGAACTATACTTTGGAATTCCTCAGAATAATCGAAGTTGTTATCTATTGTATGATAAAAGGATTCCCCTGAGATGTTCACAGTGATTTCAGAACTCATGTCTGATAGTGCATTCTTTTTAGCCACTATAGAATAGTCTGTAGGGAAAGTTATTTTATTCGAGCTGCCTATGCCGATGTAATAAATCGCGTCTATAGGTCTGCTGAAAGCCCATTCAGGTCTAGGGTTTGGGTCTATTATAGTTTGAGTGATTTTATTTCTAGAACCGCAAGAGAACAAGACGCCTATAATAGCTATGTACCTTAATGTCATCATTTTACCTTATTTTTTATAAACGAACCTATATCTGAGCTTAATTTATAGCTCAGGTCTTTCATTAAGTCAGTTGAAAGTTCTTCAGTAGAGGAGATTGTCTTTTTGCCATTTAATAATCGGTTTAATTCATTTTTAGAATTTCTGTTAGTGTTGACTGCTCCTCCTACCCGTGAAGGATATAAATTAGAATGGTCTCCATCATACATGCCGTAGACCATTACGTCTTCCATACTATCCTCTATGATTCTAGACTTTATAACTTCTCCAGTCTCTAACGAGGTAATCTTATATTGAAATGAAACATTTACAGTGTTCTTTTTCTGATATTTCGTGTAATTTGTTGTTCTATATTTAGTTTCGTAGTAATTTTTGTTTGTCTCTTTATTTAGCTTTTTAACCTTGTAACTTTCATAACCAGTAAGTGCAGTTTTTTGAAGCCTTCCTTCATTTGACCCGTATGTAAGAACCGTCCCGGTAAGAAGTGTTTTGGCTCCGATTAAATTACCCGCGGTTACAGCCGTTTCTTCATCTATAACTCCAGACATCCCCAGCTGTTGCTCCCCTATAATAAGGTCAAAGTTTTCTCTATCTATAACCTTAAGGAAAGGGTCGTTAATTGAAGTAAGCGCATCTAATGCATAGGCAGTAACCTTTTTATCCAAGCCACTTCTGTTAGTACCGTTTTCGAAGCCTACGACTGCTAAAGTTATTATCCCAAGCTCTAGTGATTGGTCTTTAAGGTCCTGGGCTTCTTTGAAGTTTGGGTCTCTGTCAATTATTTTGTCAAAATCTGAGTAAGCAGACCTGAACTTTTTATTTTCTAGGTGCTCTAAAGCCTTTTTGTAAAGCGGTTCTAGATATGCCAAGTTTTTGAGAACCCCCGAATCTTTATAATTTGAATCGAACTTACCAATCTCTTTAAATTTAAGTTCTGCCGCAGTAAATTGACCTTTGTCTAATAACTCGGTACCTTCATTATATAAATCCAAAAGATAACTCTGTGTGATTTCTGCGTAATCAGATTCGAAGTATGAGGGAATTTCTAAGGTTACTCCTATTTTTTTAATTTTAGCTTGGTAGTCCTGAGCTCTAATAAATGAATAAACGCCCTCTCTTTTTTGGTCTAGACTTCTGGATTTAGTGAATGCTTCTAGCTTTTTGTTCAGTACTGTTTGTCCAGTATTCTTTAATCCTACTTTGGCTTCGATGTTGTTTCTATTGCGTTGCAACGCTCCATAATATGATGCGGCAGCTTCATCTATAAGCCCTTGATTTTCTAGTTTAAACCCTCTTTTGTAGTAGGCCTTACTTCCGTTACATGCGGTAAGAGTTATGCAAAAAACTATCAACCATAGAAAGCTTTTAGAGCATGCGCTACATCCAATCAGTCTTAATTTAAGTCTCTTTCTAATCGGGTAAACTAGATTCATTTATAAGTGTTTTGTAAAAGTTTGCAAAGTTAAGCACTTCCAAACTCGTGCCAAAAAATTATATTGATGAAAAATAATTCAAGTCTGTCCTAATAAATTCGATTCTCCGATTATTTTTGAACTTAGTTATAAAAAGAACTTTACAGAGACATGAAAAAAATATTAGTAATAGGGGCGGGGCGGAGTAGTAGTTCTTTAATTCGTTATTTAACAGAGTTGTTAGTGAGTAATAACTGGCATTTACGAATAGCAGATAGAGACTTAGATCTAGCAAAGGAGAAAATTAATGGAGCAGCTAATGCTGAAGCTATTTCTTTTAATGCACTGAAAAGCGAAGAAAGAATTCCACATCTCGAGTGGGCTGATATAGTAGTTTCAATGTTGCCAGCTGCTTTTCATCTAGATATAGCTAAAGATTGTGTGCTTTTAAAGAAGAACTTAATTACTCCCTCATATATTACTTCAGAAATGAAAGCTTTGGAGGAGGACTGTAAAGCTAATGGGGTCTTTATCTTAAACGAGCTTGGTTTAGACCCGGGAATTGATCATATGAGTGCTATGAAAATTATTGATGGCATAAAGGCTAAAGGAGGAGAAATAGATCGTTTTGAGTCTTTTACCGGTGGACTAATAGCTCCTCAAAGCGATACGAATCCATGGAATTATAAATTTACATGGAACCCAAGAAATGTAGTTTTAGCAGGTCAAGGAAGTGCCGCCACATTCCTACAAAACGGCAAGTACAAATTCGTGCCTTATAATAAATTATTTTCTAGAACCAAAGAAATAGAAATAGACAGCTATGGGGTTTTTGAAGGCTATGCCAATAGAGATTCGCTAAGTTATATAGATGTCTATGGATTAACAGGAATACCGACTATTTATAGAGGAACGTTAAGAAGGAAAGGATACTCAGAAGCATGGAATACCTTCGTTCAGTTGGGATGTACAGATGATTCTTATGTGCTTCCGGATACAGAAAATATGACTTACAGAGAATATGTTAATTCTTTTCTAACTTATCATACTGAGTTGACTGTAGAGAAGAAATTACAAGATTCCCTTGGTTTAAGTAATGAGGTAATGGACAAGTTAAGGTGGCTTGGTGTTTTTGAGGATAAAAAAATAGGCGTCAAAGGCCTTTCTCCAGCGAAGGTTCTGCAAAAGAAATTAGAAGAAAAATGGAGTTTAGAGCCCGATGATAAAGACTTAATAGTCATGTATCATAAATTCAGTTATTCTCTCAAAGGAGAGAGTTTTGATGTAATTTCTTCATTAGCAGTTGAGGGAGAGGACCAGATCTATACAGGAATGTCTAATACAGTAGGTTTGCCTTTAGGTATAGCTGTAAAATTGGTTCTACAAGGAAAGCTGTCGTTGACAGGCGTGCATCTTCCTGTGATTCCTGAGATTTATGAGCCTATTTTAAAAGAGTTAGGAGAATTAGGGGTAGTATTCAATGAAAAAGAGTCTAAGTGTTAAGACAGCTATTCGTATATATAAGCTTAGCAATATCCTCTCTGGCTGGGACTGCTCAGTGTGTAAATCCTCCAGATGGGTTTGTCCTAGAAACACCTAAAGATTATAGAAAGCATGAAGAGTTAGTTTTTGAGCTAATGGATTGTTTAGTGAATAATCCATTAGTTCTAGACTTAGAAAAAACAGAAGAAGCGAAGGCATTTTGCCTTATTTGGTTAGGCGGAACATCCAGTTACACCATAATGGTAAATACTCAGTTAGCTACATTTTTAGGTGAAGACCCAGAGTATCTCTATCAATACATTTTTTCCTTGGCTATCATAGAACGTAACTTCCCGAAACTGTCTTTGGAGGAAAAGGAGAGTGAGGCACTTTACTTAATAGCCTTACATGACGAGAAGCTAAGTCCGAAAAAGCCAAATAAGGCACTAAAGAAAATCAAGAATCTTTACACAAAGGATAAATTAATTCCTGAAATAAAAAGGATAAAAAAAGAAAACATCAGCTCTTATTAGAAACTTACGCATTGAGATTTAGTATAGCTGTTGCGGAAAATTAGTATTCTCAGTGGCTGTGTCGAGAATGAAATACTTCGACATAAACCAATGTTTCTTTGCCGCGAGTTGGTCACTTTTGTCTAGCAGAATCACAAATTTGGACGAACCGTAGGAATCTTGATTAATAGAGTAAATAGAATCGCGTCACTCCATTTTTTTGTTTTGGATTATTGTTTTTATTCGTTTTTTATAAAATCAATAAAGAAGAATCTGAATTAACAAACTTGGCCATAAAGGGTGATGAAATCATTATCGAAAGGAGAAGATGCAGCAGAAGAGAAGTATTGAAATATGAGATAGATTGGCTGGAATAAATAGTAATTTTACAGAATAATGAAGACATTTAAAATACCCGCGTTTTATGAGTCTAGTCTTATCAGTAAGGTGAAACAGAAAAGAAAGTCTGAAGACCCAAGAAAAATGGACTTTTCTCCATCGGTATTAGATTTTGGCGCGGTTGAGATAGTTTTAGCTCGCCATTTTGGTTTTTGCTATGGAGTAGAAAATGCGATAGAAATAGCTTATAAGGCACTGTATGAAAATCCAGGTAAAAGGATTCTGCTTTTGAGCCAAATGATTCACAACCCTGATGTAAATAAAGATTTAGAAGATAATGGGATTGGTTTCATACAAGATACTTATGGAAAACAGCTCATGTCATGGGATGATATTACTGCGGATGATGTGTTAATTATACCAGCATTTGGTACTACTATTGAGCTGGAAGCGTTATTAAAAAAGAAAGGGATACCTACTGAGAAATATAATACAACTTGTCCTTTTGTGGAAAAGGTTTGGAATAGAAGTGAGAAATTGGGAAAGGAGAATAATACAGTTATTATTCATGGTAAACCTTCACATGAAGAAACGAGAGCTACTTTTTCACATAGTTCTTCAGGCGCTAAATCCATAGTAATTAAAGACATGAATGAAGCTATACTGTTAGCTTCTTTCATCAAAGGAGAAAGAGAGTTTGATGAGTTTGATAGTTATTTTAAAGGAAGGTATAGCTCAGATTTTAACCCTAATGCGGACTTGAATAAAGTAGGAGTAGTGAATCAAACTACCATGTTAGCGTCAGAAACTCAGGCCATAGCTGATTATTTTAAAACAGTTATGGAAAACACTTTTGGGAATGATGACATATCTAGTCATTTTACAAGTACACGAGATACGCTTTGCTACGCTACGAATGATAACCAGCAGGCTACCTTTGGATTGTTAAAAGAACCTGCAGATCTAGCTATAGTGGTAGGAGGTTACAATAGCTCTAATACGAGTCATTTAGTAGAATTGTGTGAAGAAAAAGTGCCTACTTTTTTCGTCAAAAATGC
>TARA_B110000093_G_scaffold176226_1_pt1 | contig 22073 bp, 20 predicted proteins | sample TARA_B110000093 | Tara Oceans TARA_B110000093 (sample SAMEA4397390) | marine metagenome | biome: Polar Biome; feature: [MIX] marine epipelagic wind mixed layer (ENVO:01000061); material: water (ENVO:00002006), including particulate matter (ENVO:01000060) such as... | depth 10-100 m | reverse complement strand
GGTAAGGAGTTCGTGAAGTATAGCCAAAATTATACAGCTGTAGACATTGTTGTAGATTTGATTAATCGCAATAAAGAAAAATTCAAAGCCGAAAACTTAGTTTTCCAGTGTTTAGATATTGCTGTTGATGATTTACCGCAAGCTGATTGTGTTCTGATTCGACAAGTATTACAGCATTTATCCAATGCCGAAATTCAACAAATTGTATTAAAGTTGAATGTTTTTAAGTATGTAATATTAACAGAACATTTACCCGAAGGTGAATTTGTACCGAACAAAGAAATTATTTCAGGACAAGGAATCAGACTAAAAAAGAAAAGTGGTTTGAATTTATTGATAGACCCGTTTAATCTTAAAGTAAAATCCAACAAGGAACTTTTATCAATTTCATTAGGAAACGAGAGTGGAATTATCGTTACTACGCTTTATCAAATGTTTTAATATAATGCTATAACTATGTCAAACCTTAGTAAACTTCTATTAAAGTTGAATTCCAAAACAACATTGTTACCTTTTCCTTAACAAGGAATTAACATGAAGTGACTTCACAGTATTTATATTTGTTTTCAGATATGAAATCTGAAAATTTAAAGTTTAGTAATTCTTCCTTGAGTGATTTGATTATACAAGGAAAACTCATTATAGGATCCTCAGCCGAGGCTTCGAAACTTATCGATCGTATTGATCGAATTCAATTGCATGCACACAGTTATGCATTTTACCTCAATTTACAGTATGGTAACTTTGATATTTTTGATTTATGTTCGTTCGCCTCCGAAAATAACCTGCAAGGTGTAAATATTCATATAGATGCTGGAGGTGAAAAAAGTATTGCTAATTATAGTCCCAAACAGCTCTTAAGATTAAGGAAATATCTGGAATCACATAATCTCAACGTTAATATTGAAGCTAGTAGTACTTCAAATAAAGTAATTAACAAATCAGTTAGTTTAGCCAAAAGTTTAGGATCAAAAAATATTAGGGTATACGATCGTTACAAGGGGCAATTGAGCGACATTATACAAAAATGTACAAAAAGAATGACAGAAGTTGCCGCCATTGCCGAAAAGCATGACTTATATTTTGTTGTGGAACCCCACGAAGTACTTAAGTCTGATGAGTTAGTACACATAATAAAAACCGTAAAAAGCAATAGAGTAAATTTGTTATTTGATTTTGGAAATATGCTAAGCACTGCTGAACAACCACTTCAAGCCTTAGCAACTATGAGCCCCTACATCAAACAAGTACACCTTAAAGGAGCAAATGTTCTGGAAGTCGAAAAAAAGGGATTTGCACAAATTGGAACAAGACAAGGAGACGATAACTTACCACATCAGTTAATGATTTTTAAGTTACTTATGCTTGGAGAGAACAAACCTCAAGTTGGTGCATTTTCACTTGAGCAACAAGTTGGTTATTACGCATCTCCCTACCGATTCGAAAACGAATCTTCGGATCCAGTGATTCCAAAAAGGAAACCTAGCCAAACAGGTTTATCACCGGGTTTAACCTTGAATAAAAACCTCAAAGAAGAGCTTAAAGACGCGTATCATCAAGTAGGATTTGTGAATGAAACCCTTCAAAAACTAAACAAACTGGCTTCTAAACAGGTGCTTAAAAAGACGAGCGTAAATACTGGATTTCAAAGAGTTCCTGTGAATGTTTATTCAGAGACGTCTATAATCCTTTGACCCAGTTTCTCAGTATTAAGCACGAAGTGGAATTGCAAATAAAAGCTTAAGAAAAAAGTTAAGCTCCTGATTTCATGTTGTTAATTTGATTAAATTTTAAGATTGATTTTCCGTTTAAAGCTGAATATCTTCTTTTTTTATTGTACCAAGTTTCAATGTATTTAAAAATCTGTAATTCTGCTTCCATTCTTGTTAAGTCGATCGTTATATTTTTTATTTATTGTATCATCATCAAGTGAAATTTGCTTATTTAAAGCTATAAAAATAAGTGCTTTTCAAATCGGTGTTAATTTTATCTGTTATCTTAATCTGTCCAAAACCCTCAGCAATGATAGATCTATCAATTGTTGGAATTAGATATTGACCTTCTGATTGAATCTTATTCAACGTTTCTAAATCAGTTAATTCAGAATGGCCTTTACTTTTATACTCAAATCCCATTTGGTCAATATCATTAAATGCTCATTCAACGGTTTTTCCTAAAAAATTTAAACTCCCGACACCAATCTTCCAATCCAAATTATAAATCAGCGTCATCATCACTTCCAAAAGGAGATAAGTAGTCAGTACAATCATAGTAAAAGTCAGCAATCATTTCCTTTACAAAGTTAGAATGAGAAGTTTCCTTTGCAAGAGCTACAACTTCTTCGTTATCAAAATAGTATTTTATCTGGTTTAGATTTGCGTTGGAGGTAGTTATATTATGCTAACTGTACTAACTCCGTTATTTTTTTTCATGATTTGTACCTGAGTTGGAATACGTTCTTTTAAGTTTTCTACGTGTGAAATAATTCCAATCATTTTACCTTGAGATTGTAGCGTTTCCAAGGTGTAAATAACAGTTTCGAGCGTATTACTATCTAAAGTTCCAAAACCTTCATCAATAAATAAGGAATCAATTTTGACATTTTTACTTGCTAAATCTGATAACCCTAAAGCCAGGGCTAAACTAATTATGAATTTTTCACCACCGCTAGAAGTATCAACTAATCTGGCTTGATCCGTTTGGTAATGATCAATTAAATTAAAGTTAAGCTCTTCTTTTGGTTTGTAAGCTTCTTCCATTTTTAAGGAATAACGCTTGTTTAATTTGAAAAGGTGAACATTTGCTAGGTCCAACAAATGTTTCAATGTTAACCGTTGAACATATATGTTAAAGGCATCTTTAGAGTTTCCTATGATTCTAAAAAGCTCTTTCCAAACAGCACAAACTTCAGCTTGAGCATCGATCTTTTTATAAGTTTTTATGTTTCGATCTCTAATTTGTTGATCTTTTCTAAAAGCTTCAGAAATTTCACCTTTTCCGGTTGATAGGTCTTTGTTCTTTTTGTTTAAATTATCCAATAATAGTTTACTCTCGTCGGCTGTAGTTTCAAAGTTTTTAGTCTTATTTAGAGCTTCAAGTGTTTTGATGTTTTCTTCTCTTAAAGCTTCTAACTTTAATTTATTTCCCTTAATTAATGCCTTGTTTTGCTTGAATTTATCTTTGTCTTCATTTGATAATAAAGCATTTTCGATTGTTTGCTTAGATTCAAAATCCGTTGATTTTAATTGCTCTTTAAGTTTAGAGTCTAACGAAGTGATTTCAGTGTGCAAATCTTTTTGCTCCTTATTACTTTTAAAAATCAAAGCTTCTTTTTCAGCTTTTGTAGTTAAGAGCTTTTGTAAGGTTTCTTTAGTCGATTTAACGAGTTCGGCTAAATCCGTTTTTACTTTTTGTAAGCTATTTCGTTTGCTTTCTACCGAAACTTCAACCGGTAATATGGTAATTCGTTCTGTGTTTAGTTTATCATATTTAATAGTCGATTCAGAAATAGTTTTTCGGTATTCGCTTTGTACTTTACGATTACTTTCTAGTTGCTTCTTATTGTTGTGTAATTTACTGTTGGTTAAATCTAAGGTTGATTTTAAAGCAGCTAAATTCTTTTGTCGAGTATTAAAATCAGTTACCGATTGTTTAACTCCTTGAATAAATGAAGTGATTAATTCCACAGAAGGTAACTGGTAGTTGAATTTATTTAGTTTTGTTTTTAAACACTCTTCTAAACCACTAAAAATAGAAGTAGAGACGCTAATTGATTTATGTTTAACCTCAATTTCGTCCTTGGTGTTTTTTATATTTTCGGTAAGGGTTGCAATAGCTGTATTTAATAAACTAGCAGCTTGTGTTTGCGCTGCAATACGATCGGTAAGTTCACTTTTTTTGGTTTGTAGTTGTTGAGCAACTGTTAGTTTTTCATTAAGTAATTTGATTTTTGCAATAGCAGACTCTAATTCATTTTCAATTTTAGAAAAATCATTTAAGGCGCAATCCATTTTTAATAAACTGGATGATTCTTTGAAAGACTTTAATTCTTTAGACAGATTATTTAATCGCTGTTTTAAAGCTTCAGTTGTAGTACTTAATTGCGCCTCTTTTTTATCAGCAGTATTTTTAAAACCCTCAATATTCTTTAAGTCTGCTTTTGCTTTATCCAATTCTTTAGCTGCTTCGGAAATGGTGATTGATTCTAAATGATCTGTAAAAGGATGTTCTTTAGATCCGCATAAACCACAAGCTTCTCCAGTTTTTAAATTTTGTCGGTCATCTTCATATTTAGCAATAGTTTGCTCTAACCTTAGGATTGTATCCGCTTTAGCAACTAGTTTTTCTTGACTTTTAATTTGTTCTTTTAAGTGTTCAATTTTGTTTAGAGTAGCGACTAAATCATCCGAAGTTGATTTTTGTTTTATCAATAAATCAGTTTGTTCAGTTTCTACTTTTACGGTTTGTATCGAAAAGCTTTTGAATTTTTCCCAATTGGATATAGTCTTTGTAAGCTGCTCCTTTTGCGGAAGTAAACCACTTAAGTTGTTTTCAATAAGTTGTTTAGAAACAACGGACAACTTTTTCTCGATTTCCCCAATTTGTTTTAATGCAGTAGAATGTAGTTCGTTTTTGTTTTTTAATTCAGCTGAAGTTCTCTTTAACGCTTTTACTTTTTGAGCAACGATGGTTGAATCTTCATTTATCGATTTTTTATTTTCTTTTAGCGTAGTTAATTCACTTGCCCATGTTGATATTTCAGAATCTACTTCTTTTAAGAAATTGTTTTTGATAATAAATTCTTCGTCAGTTTTAATAGTTAAAGTATCGGAGGTTAACACTTTTGTTAACTGAATCCCCTCTAATAAGCCAAGTTCAACATCTTGAGAAACAGTGTTTAAGTGAACTTGCGTTTTTGCTTTGTTTTCTGAAAGGTTCTTTAACTGACTATCCAAAGTTGTGATAAAATCAAACTTAGGTAACCAATCTGTAAATGCTTTATCTGCGCTTTCTAGTTGAATAGTTTGATCTTTAGCTCGTTGATCTAAATGTTCAATATCCGGCTTAAGCTGTATTAATTTGGCTTCTAATATTTTTAACTGAGCTGTTTTATCTAGGCTGTTTTTTTGGGTTCGATTTATATTATGAAGAAGCTCTTTAAAAGGTTCAGCTTTTTCATTTAAATCTAGCAGTGTTAATTCCGCTTTATGTTTTTCAGTAAGCGTGTTAACGCTTTCAGCATCCAAATTAAGTCTTTGTGACTCTTTAAAGTTCTTTTGAAACTCAGTGTACCAATCAACAATAACTCTAGCTGAAGTAATTTCGTTATCTGTATTGCTTATTTCATCATCAAGATCCTTGTCTTTCAGCGTTAACTCAATTTTATCTTCATCTGTTAAAACATCTACCGAGTTAATAGTGGATTGAATGGTTTTTAATTTGGTATCCTCCGTAGATTTTCGATCTAATATTCCCTGACCGATTTTTTTGTAGATTTCTTCTCCTGTTATTTGTTCTAATAGTTTTCCTTTCTCCGGTCCTTTGGCAGATAAGAAAGACGCAAATTCTCCTTGGGCTAGCATTACCGACCTTAAAAATTGATTGTAATCTAATTGAGTTACCCTTGATATTTCAGTAATTAAAATCCTTTTTTGAGTAGCAAGAATTTCACCTGAAGTCAAGTTTTTTAAACTCACTTCTTCTTTTATATTTTTATATTTTTTTCCGTTTTTGTCAGCTACTCTAATTCCCCAGTAAGCTTCATAAGTAATCGCGTCATTTTCAAAAGAAACTCTACTAAATGCAGCATGAGCACTATGGCTTACAACATCAACTAACGAACCTTTTGTTCCATTAAAACGGGGGACATTATGGTATAATGCAATTGTAATCGCATCTAAAATGGTGGTTTTTCCGGCACCGGTAGAACCTGTGATTGCAAACAAACCAACATCTTTGAATTTGTCATCTTCAAAATCGATAACAACAGGACTATCGGATTTCAATGAATTTATATTCTGTAATTCTACTTTTAAAATTTTCATATCAACCCGTTCTTATTGATTTTTAACCGATTGTAAGACTTCATTAAAAGCGTCCCATATTTCGGGATTTTCTTTTAATTCAAACCCCATTTCAGCACACTTTAATTTAAAAACTTCAGTGGGGAGTAATTCTTTAATGGATTTGGTGTTGGCTAGTAATTCCTCAATACCTTTTGTTTTCCGTTGGTTTTTTAAGGATGTTTTTAAAATTTCAAATGAATACTTTTCAGCTTCATTTTTTAAATCATCAACATTAATGGTGTTGTCTTCATTTAAAACGATTTCAACCCAAGGGGTTAATTCGTAGGAGTTAGAAATCAAATCAGGAAAAGCTTTAATACATTCAGCCATAGTTCCAGTTTTCCTATAAAACTCCCTGAACCTTGGAATTACAGCGTCTTCTATGTTTTTTATTTCATTGTCTTCAAGCCTAATTATAATTACTTTTTTGTCGTAATTAATTTCACTGAAACTTAAAATGTGAGGAGATCCTGAATATCGGATAATTTCATTTCCTCCAATAACCTGAGGTCGGTGTAAGTGACCTAAAGCAATGTAATTAAAGTAAGTAGGAAAGTCCTTTGCTCCAATATGGCCTAAGGTTCCTACGTATATATTTTGCTCACTATCAGAAACCGAACCTCCTGTCGCAAATAAATGTCCCATTGCAATAACAGGGGCATTACTTGTGTTAATTAGTTTACATTGTTCAGCAGATGCTTCATAATGGTTTATAAGTGCAGTTTTGTATTTATCGGTTAACTCTTCAAACGATTCACCTGCAACAGCTCTTCTAATATCTCCGTCTCTTAAATAGGGGACGGCTCCAATAATTACTTTTTCTCCGTTGGCTTCAATTTCAAAAACTTCATCTTCAATATGTTCTGTGGCTTTTCCTACAACTTTTATCGAAAGCGCATCCAATAAATGCTTTGGTGCATTTAAAGTTCCTGCCGAATCATGATTTCCTCCAGTAATTACAACAGACGAGCAGTTAGTTGCTTTTAATTGCACCAAAAAACTGTAGTACATTTCTAAGCTTTGATTAGATGGAGAGCCGGTATCAAAAATATCTCCCGAAATCAGCAGAACATCAATAGCATTATCGATTATATATTGCTCAATCCATTGAAGAAATAATGTTTGCTCCTCAACTTGAGATTGTTCGTGTAATCGATGTCCTAAGTGCCAATCGGCAGTATGAAGTATTTTCATTTAATCTACTATAAATTCGACATGTAAATTTAACTTTACTCAATGCTTTATGAAGATAAGACTTTCCGCTTTTAGATCTAAATAGTTAGTCGATTCTCCGTGTTTTTGAAATTAATATAGTCGTAGTTCATTCCTTCTAATGAAGCTTTTTGATTCACCTTTTTCTGATGTTCTCTAAGGCTAGTTAATAGCGAAAAAAGGTTTAACTACTCAAATTAATTTTTAAGTATTTTTTAACTCAGTAGTATAAAGGTATTTAACTAGGCATTACTTTATCATATCCTGTAAATAAGCACCCAACAAATCTTCCAAATTTTCAGCATCCTGTAGCTGATCGTACTGAATATCTTGTGCGTAAAGTTCTGCACGTTGTTTTTCTGAAAATTTTGGTTTGAAAATCACAGCTTTATAGGCATCATCTAACAATCCCGCTGGATTTACGATAGGTAAGGAATTGGATACGATATTAGCGGTTGCTACTGCGTTAATCTCATTTAACACATGAATTATTTCTGGAGCGAAAACGCCAAAAGATCCCTCGTAAAACTCAGTGAAACCTCCACTGGTTACTGTTTGGTTTAATTTCACAATTACGTAAACAACCTTTTCTGGACGCGTTAAATTTTGTACAGCTTGATACCATTGCGACCAGCTTTCAATATCATATTCAGCATCTTGTAATTGCTGATCGGCCGAACTATATAATCGGCTAATTAAAGCTCTGTTTGAAATATTTTCCATTCTTTTTGTAAGGTTGGTCTAGCAAGTGATACAATATGCTAAGGTTATTTAAATACAACTAATGTCTGTTGTTAAAACCTTTAATTTAAAAAGGCATTTTTAATGATTTTCACATGGTGTTGTGTACTGTTAAATTTTTTGATGAAAGCTGAATTGAAATTGACTTTTCTTCCAATTATCCGTTGACTGTTTCATATATCCCATTTGAATTTTAAGTCCTTTTTTTATAATATATCCCATTGCTAGATAGAGCCTGTTTCTGTCAAATATTTCTACACTATTTCCATTTCCAATATTTCTTTGGCCATTTATAAAAATTTCATTGTAGAGTGCTAAATAAAGTGTTTTATCATCCATTGAAGCTTTGTTCAGTGGTATATTTAAAAATAAATTGTATCTATAACGTGTTCTGAAATCCTGATTTTCAACAAATCTTTGCTCGTAACGAAATCGGTGATTAGTATAGAAACGATTCCCAAAATCAACAGGGAAGAGGGCTTCCTGATAAAGTCTGTGCTCTGATGCAGTTGAATTCTCAGATCCATAACTACCGGTAGTAACATTACCATAACCAAGAGTTAATTTAATATCCTCTTTTTTAGGTTTATATGTTATTCCTCCACGTAATAATAATTGTTCAAGGTCTCCCGCAGTATCTCAGTTACGGTATTGTAAGTCTCCTTGAATTCCCCATGAGCTTTCTTTAAATGTTGTATTAAAAAAATACATGTACCACGCACCTAACTTGTCCTCATTTATCTGAGCCTCTACCACATTTTGAAGTAGATATAAAATACATGTAACTGATAATAATATACGTTTTTGCATAATTAGCTATGTTGCTCGACGTTTAGTATAAGTTGATTAGCTTTCAAATTTATACTTAGTCAAAGCGTTGTGTTTTATTTATGATTTATTTTTTTTCAAAAGCCAAATTAACGAATTAAGCTTTTGACAATGGAAAGTTAAGATGAAGTTTTGAAATTGCAAAGGACTATTCCAAAGCTTTTGTAATCACTTTAGTGCTGTTTTTTTATTTTCGATTGTTTTTTCTGCCTTTAAATTCCAAATATATTCGAGAGGAAACACTGATAAAATGGATATGCTTATTAAATAATATCGTAAGGGGTGTATGGTTGAGTGCATTAATCCTAATACTACCACAACGATTATTAACTTCAATATTATTCGTAATGTTTTACTCCACTTAAAGTAATCGCCAATTGAACTTAATATTATAAAAGATGTTACTGCTGTTCCTGTAACGATGAACGTTATTGCATTATAAAAACAAATGCCTCCACAATATTTTTTTTCATGGAATAAACAACCAATTAAATAGCATAACCAATACAAACAACAAGCAGCAACCATTATTGCTGTGTATTTAAATAATATTTGGACTAATGATTTCATGTTTAATCAACCTTTGCGGTCAGCTAAAATGAGTTTAATAGAGTTTAGCTAAACTAAGGTTCTTTATTTAATTTTTTCAACTTCAATGTAGTATGGTCCGCCATCAACTGGGTATTCATTAACTTTGTACCCAACGATAGTTACATTTTGATTAACATAATCATCTAAGCTCACAGTGTTACTTCTTAAAGCATATCCAGATAAAGTATGTGTTCCATATTGATAAGTAGTCATATCTTGTTCTTTAATTATTCCTGTTATTTCAATATTATCAGGATTTAGATCTTCTTTGTCGCATGATACTATTAATAGACATGTTATTCCGATAAATAGAGATTTGAATAATTTCATTTTTTTTTGTTTTTAATATAACGTCATAATTAATTTTTATTGCACCAACGTTTACGGTCATTTTTTGATAATGGAAGTAAAAAAAAGGAGACTATATGTTTTGCAATTACCTCTATGTTTAAGCGCGATTTTTAGAAAATTTTGAATGTTACGTATTTTAGGAAACGTTCTCTTTTAGTTTTCATTTTTTTCAAGTGATAGAATTCCACTTTTAAAAAACATTGTAGTCAATTTGCTTTAAGATTTCCAAAAGGTATTTGTGAAATATTTAAGGTTTTTTCAACTAAAATCACCCTAGGTTTTTTTTCGAAGTTCTAATCAATTCTTACCCACAAATTGTTTGGTATCACAAACCAATGAAAGGATAATTCACTTTATTTGAAAAAAAGCAGACAAGAATGTTTATAAAATAGTCCGATTTGTAACGGTTAAAAATATTTTTCGGTTTGTGAATTATCTATTTCCAATATTTTTTTCAATTCTTTCAAAATCAGATTGTGACGTTGGTATATCAATTCTCGAAAATAATTGATAATAACTAGTATCGAACCATTCCCAATCCCACTTAATATTTTGAATATTCAATTCCACCCATGGTATAAAAGGCTGGTTAGGATGAGTTAAAGAAAATTCATAGGCTAATCCTTGAGTTGTGCATCTACTACGGTTTTCCCAACCCCAGTTATTAACAACATATCCATATCCCATTCGTATATCCGAAAAGGAGTTCTTAAAACACCTTTAATCTGCAGATTAGTATGGAAACCTTTATCAACTCGTCTGGTTTTTACATTGGTGAACGTTTGTGAAAAGTTAATACCGTAATTGGTATCGGGTATATTAATTGGGGTATTCGCTAGTATGTTTAAATCAAATCCCAAACTAAAACTAGCAGAAAAAACATAACCAATTCGAACAGATGGGAAACAATTGAGTTCGTTGGCTTTTGAGGGTTTTAATAATCCAATAATTAAACAGAGTAAAAGGATTTTAATTTTCATATTTACATAATGTAATTAGCTTAAAAAGGTACACTATGGGATTAACTTTTAGAGCGATATTGTATGTGTTTATTTAGAATATTAAAATAAATTAGTAAAGCCAAAGCGGGTTACGCTCCTGGTGAACGATTTAGCATTGTTTGGTTACATCTAGTTTTTTAACGAGAAGATTTTGAGGGATATTAATATTAATTATTACGTGTTTAAAGTTAGAATATTACGAGCAATTTTTTTGATAACCTTCTAGGTTATCAAAAAAAGCTAAAACTTCGCCATCTCTTCAATTTTATTTTCAATTTGACCAAGCGAAATCTCTTCGTAGTCAAATCCTTTAATAGTTTTTACACCCGATTTAACCTTTTTCCGAGAAATGTATATTTTTTGGTTTTCGTATTTTAATGCTATAACTACACCCAAAAGGTTTTCAGGGATTTTTTTTATTTGAAACGTTCTATTCTTCTGAAAAGGCTGAAGAGCACCATTATATTCCTTAATGTAAAAAATGAATTTTTCATGTTTTGTCTCTGCAAGGATGTTCATGTTTACTAGTCTGTTTGGGTTGTTTGGGAACCTGTCGCAATTTATCCAACCAAGTTTGGTGGATGGCAAGGTGTAAAAAGAAATAGCTTCTTGTAGCCTTTTTTGTTGCTCAAACTTGGTTAATTTATCTCTCTCAGCAATAATTATATTATATTTCTTAATGTCTATTTCGGAATTGGGGTTGCCAAATGTGAAATTAATTGTCATATCAGCCCTCAGCTTATTGTTTACATCAAACCCTAAATCATCAAGATTGTTCCCAATTTTAGAAAGCAGTTCATAAAACATTTTATCTTTTTCATAAAATCTTGAACTGAATGTGATTTTTGTGTTTTCTTTGGATGTGCATAATAGAGGGAATCTTTGGGATACGCTATTTTGCATTCGTCGCGCCATCAAATCTTTTTCTTTTTGAGTTAGGAAAGTTAACTCTTTTCTATTTCCTTTTAAGTGAACATGGTCAAAACCAGCTTTAATATCGATTTCAAACAAACAAAAACCATCTTTACCATTTGGATATAATTTCCATTCTACAATTGAGTCTTTTCTTACCGACTGGTTAAACAAATTAAAATCTCCTTTTTTTTCGCCTTTAACAGGGAATTTAATGGTGACTTCTTTGTCCTTGGAAAGCTGAATTTCTTCACTGCCAGAATAGGCTCTTAGTTCAATCATTCCAGCAGTTTCAAGAAGGTCTCCTGAGTCCGTTTGTGTACTTAAACAATCAAATAGGTAACTGCTTTTTGAATAACTTTCCTTTAGTTTTAGTGTAACTTCTTCACCTAAATTAAAGGTGTTCTTCGGGATTAAAACCTGTGTTCCCTCTTTACCTTGAATTATGTTGTCTACTGAAGTATTAATTGTAAAGCTTTGAACCTTTGTGTTTAGTGTTCTTAAAATAGAATCCCATTCGGCTTTAGTGTTGGATTTTGAAATAATTCCCACCGATGAGTCCGATTTTATTATCGTTTCGTATATTGAACCTGTTTGGGCAATTTTGTGTTTTATTACTTCTTTTTCTTCTGTTTTAGTTTCGGAAGTAGGAGGGGCTGTAACATTTATTTCACTGTTCTGAGCGCAAGAGATTAATATAAAAGCAGACAATAATATGTAAGCAAATTTCATAGAGTTTAGTTTGCTTACTTAACTCAAAAGTAACGATTCGTTACAGGTTTAAATACCTTTTTTTTTGAAATAATCGTCCAAACAGTTCTTAATTAATGGTTTATGTGAAATTAGTTTCATCAAATCTTCTTAAAAGGCAATTAACAAATTACGTTTTTTTTTAATTCATTTGATCCTATTCCTAATAGGGAGCGTTCCTCAAAGCTCAAGAATGGGCCTGTTTTTAAAGGTGATTTAAAACAAAATAAAGTTCTTAATGATATGAAAATAAAAAGCCCCGCAATGCGGGGCTTTTTATTTTCATATCATTAAGAACTAAATAGCAGCAGCGATAAAATCACCAACTGCGTCTGTTCCTACAGGGTTTACTTTGTTTAAGTCTTCTGTTGCAACTTTTTGGTCGATTGCTTTAGCAACTGCGTCTCTGATTGCAGTAGCTTCTTCAACTAAATCTAATGATGTTTCTAACAACATTGCTGCTGAAAGTATCGTTGCCATTGGATTCGCGATGTTTAAACCAGCTCCTTGAGGGAAAGATCCGTGGATTGGCTCGTATAAACCAACCGTAGATCCGATAGATGCGGATGGTAATAATCCGATTGATCCTCCGATTACCGATCCTTCGTCAGAAATAATATCTCCGAACATGTTTTCTGTTAAAATAACATCAAACTGAGTAGGCGATAAAATCATTTGCATTGCTGCGTTATCTACAAATAAGAAGTCTAATTCAACCTCTGGGTATTTAAGCGCCATTTTCTTTACCGTATCTCTCCAAAGTCTTGAAGTTTCAAGTACGTTAGCTTTATCAACTAATGTTAACTTTTTTCTTCTTTTCATTGCAGTTTCAAATCCGATAACTGAAATTCTTTCAATTTCTTCAACTGAATATGTACAGTTATCAAAAGCAACAGTACCATCTTCGTTTCTTCCTTTTTCACCAAAGTAAATACCTCCAGTTAATTCACGAACAACAACAAAGTCTGCTCCTTCAATCCTTTCAGGCTTTAACGGTGAGAATTCTGCAAGGGCAGGGTGGTAAGCTACTGGACGAATGTTAGCGTATAGTCCTAATTCTTTTCTGATTTTTAATAATCCTTGCTCAGGACGTACCTTTGCGTTTGGATCGTTGTCATATTTAGGGTGACCAATTGCGCCAAATAATACAGCATCTGAGTTTTTACAAACTTCTAAAGTTTCATCTGGAAGTGGCGTTCCTGTTGCATCAATTGCACAAGCACCCATTAGAACTTCAGTGTAGTTAAATTTGTGACCAAATTTAGTTCCAACTGCATCCATAACCTTCATGGCTTCAGTAACGATTTCTGGCCCGATTCCATCTCCTTTAATTACTCCAATTTTATAATCCATCTGATAATTTTTTGATTGAGCGAATTTAAGCTATTTATTCAATGTTATGAATAGAACAGATGTTTAGTTATTTGAAACGCTTTGTGGAAAACTCTTGGATGGGTGTTGGTAATTTTTTTGGAAGGAGTGCTTATTGTAGTAGTTAAAGGATTTTATATGCAGATCTCGGGTGCAGTGTATTGGGTTTATTGGACTTGTTTGGCAATTTTTTCGATTGCGATTAGGATTGTCGTTGACAAACATAAACTAACAACAAGTAATGTCAGTCTGAGCGGAGTCGAAGATATTTTTTGGATTTTTTATTAAAGGAATGAGACGTTAAAGAGTCTTAGTTGTAAAAGGAGCATTTATAAACGCTCTCATTCCCAATTTCGTCTTGCACTACTAGTTTTAATTCGTGTTTTCCTTTTGATATTACATTATGCTTGTAATGCGTTATGCGTGCTTTTTTGTAATCGTATTCCATTAAAACCCACTTGCCATCGATGTAACAATTGAAGTTTTTTATACCTGCCAAGTTATCTGAAATCTTAAAATCGAATTTAGATTGAGTTGCGATATTTTTTCCGTTCTTAATATTTAAAGGGATTATTTTAGGCGGAACTGTATCGTGATAGATATAGAAGTCGCCAAAGTATTTTGTTTTAAAAGAGTAGTAACCAACTGCAAATTCACCAACGTGGGTTCTTATTCTTCCTTTGGATGTTTTTCGAATAGCCAATAATTTATTGGTAGGAATAGTAGCTGGAAAGTTGCATTTAATAAATATTTCGGCAGGTTTGTGAATAGGTGTGTAATCGGAATGTGCGGTATGCACATCACTCCATCTTCCCTTTGGGTGTGGACTTGCTGTGTATTTAAAATCGATATCGTTATATAAAGCTCCATCTGGTAATTGTATTAAGAATCCTTTTGCATTGTATTCATTTGGAAGATGGTATTGCATCTTTTTTACAAAATTTTCATGAATGGGCGTTTTAATGAGGTTTAGGTTGGGAGTTGAAGTAACGTTGAAATTTAAGGTTGATGAATTACCGTAAGCATCTGTGGTAATATATTTTATTTTATGAATTCCACTATTTTTAAAAGTTAAAACCCCGTTTTGATCAGTGGTTTTATAAATACTTAACTTATTATTGGGTTCTATATAGGATTTATGAATCCATTTGAATTTCTTTTTTTTGAATTCATAATCAGTATGCGAATTTAAATATCGTGATTCATCAAAAGGAACTTCTTCTGCTTGTTGTTCGAAAATTAGTTTTTCATCTACCAATAGTTTGATGTTGTAAACGCCACATCTGTTAGAAGCACCATTTAAATAATCGACTGTTTCGATTCCAAACCCAATTTTGTTAGAAACAATAGGAGTGGTTGTTAACCTATACGTGGTGCCTGTTTTTTGAGCTGGAAAATAAATTGGGGCTGGTCTGTTATTCACGGTTGAATTAACACCTAGTGGATAAATTCTAACTCCTTTAATTGTTGGTTTTATATTATCCTTAATTGGTAGCCCAAAAAGTAAAGCATTTAATGCATGTTCGGATTTTGTATCTCTGATTTCGAAATGTAAATGAGGTCCTCCGGATCCACCTGTATTTCCTGAAAACGCAACCCGTTCTCCTTTTCTTATAGGAATTAAGCCTGAATCAGGATAATAGTTAATAGAAAAAGATTCTTGGTGGTATTGTTCTTTTTTCACAAATGCATCGATTTTTTTTGAAAACTTGTTTAAGTGGGCATAAGTAGTTGTATATCCATTTGGATGATCGATGTAAACTATTTTACCATAGCCACCGTGTTGTACTTTTATTCTCGAAACATATCCCTCTGCAGAGGCGATTACGTCTTGTCCGGTTACGCCTTGAGTTTTGATATCTATTCCTGCATGAAAGTGATTGGATCGTAATTCACCAAAGTTCCCAGCTAGCAATAGGGGAATCTCCATTGGTGCCCCAAAATAATTTTGAGGATAAATTTTATCGGGGGTTTGTGCTTTTACGTTTTGTAAAAAACAACATATTAAGATGGAAATTAAAACTTTGCTCATAATTGACTAAATACAAAAGTCGGGCTAATTAACCGTTTGAACAACGGAAAGTTAGTAACACTAAGTTTTTAATTTGTTTTACTGCATAGTTGCGATTACATTTGTGTGGGTTACACTTAACTTAATGGACGAAAGAAACACATCATTATTGGTTGATAGCTTGCAGTCGAAGGTTGAAAAATTAATTATTCAACACAAGAAGGCGAAGGAAGATATTAAGCAATTAAAAGATGAGAATTTATTTCTTCAAAATAAATTAAGTGAAACTAAAATCCAGTTAACGGATGTTAATGAACAAAACAAAGTTTTGAAATTGGCTAAAACGTTATCTGGTAAAGAAGGTAAATCGACCGAGATTAAGTTGAAGATCAACGAATTAATTCGGGAAATTGACAAATGTATAGCAAAGGTAAATAGTTAGGATGTCAGAAGGCGTTTCCATAAAAGTAAATATTGCTGGTAAGGAGTATCCGTTAAAGGTTAGTGCAACCGAACGTGATGACGTAATTGCTATTGAGCAAGAAATAAAGGAAAACCTTGATGAACTGAAGAGTAACTATGGTGTATTAGATAAACAAGATTTATTGGCGATGTTTTTACTTCAGTATATGATGTCGAATAAAAGCAATAAAAATAATGATTCCGAAGATGCAGAAGATGGTTTGCATGATAAGTTAAAAGATTTGGAAGATTTTGTATCTAAATACCTTAAAAGCTAAATTTTCAATTTCTCTTATTTTATTGGTTTTCAGTTTGTTAATTGGTTATTGTTGAATTAATTAAACAATTGAATTATGTTAGAGATAGCCTATGGCTTAGTAGGGATTGTTATTGGTTTAGTAGTTGGTGTTTTTATTTTAAAAAACATAACAACGAAACAATCAAAGCTTATTATTGATACTGCTGAGAAAGAAGGAGAGCAGATTAAGAAAAATAAAATTTTTCAAGCGAAAGAGAAGTTCGTACAGTTAAAGTCTGAGCACGAAGATTCTATCAATAAGAGGAGTCAGAAACTGGCTCAGACGGAAAATAAATTGAAGCAAAAAGAGAATACGCTTAATCAAAAAGTAAACGATTACACCAAGAAAGAAAAGGATGTACAACGTTTACAAAATAAGCTAAGTGACAAAATTGCGCACAACGAAAGAAAGGAAGACGATTTAGAATCACAGCATCGTCGCCAGGTTGAGCAATTAGAAGCTGTTGCTGGTATTAGTGCTGAAGATGCTAAAGCACAATTGATAGAAAACTTAAAAGCTGAAGCTAAAACGGAAGCAATGTCTTATATCCAGGATACAATGGAAGAGGCTAAAATGAGCGCAACTAACGAAGCGAAAAAAATCATTATCAAAAGTATTCAACGTTGTTCTACAGAAACTGCAATTGAAAACGCAGTGTCCGTATTCCACATTGAGTCGGATGAAATTAAGGGTAGAATTATCGGTAGAGAAGGTCGTAACATTCGTGCCATTGAATCAGCAACAGGAGTAGAGGTTATCGTTGACGATACACCTGAAGCTATTATTCTTTCTTGTTTTGATCCTATTAGAAGAGAAATTGCTAGATTGTCTTTACATCAATTAGTTTCTGATGGAAGAATTCACCCCGCTAGAATTGAAGAGGTTGTTGCTAAAACACGTAAGCATCTTAATGAAGAGATTGCTGAAGTTGGTAAACGTACTGCAATTGATTTAGGAATTCACGGTTTACACCCTGAGTTGATTAGAATGGTTGGAAGGATGAAGTATCGTTCGTCTTACGGACAAAACTTATTACAGCACTCGAGAGAAGTTGCTAATCTTTGCGCTATAATGGCAGCTGAACTTGGTTTGGATGTTAAAGCTGCTAAAAGAGCTGGTTTACTTCATGATATAGGGAAAGTTCCAGATGATGAGCCAGAATTACCGCATGCTATTTTGGGGATGAACCTAGCGAAGAAGTTTAAAGAGAAGCCTGATGTTGTTAATGCAATTGGAGCACATCATGATGAAGTAGAAATGACGACTATGATTGCACCAATCATTCAAGTTTGTGATGCTATTTCGGGAGCTAGACCAGGAGCTAGACGTGAGATTGTGGAATCATATATTAAGAGAATTAAAGAATTAGAGGAGCTAGCTTTAGCTTATCCTGGAGTTCTTAAAACATATGCAATTCAGGCAGGTAGAGAGTTAAGAGTTGTTGTTGAAAGTGAAAAAGTAAGTGATAAAGATTCTGAAAAATTAGCTTTTGATATTTCTCAAAAAATTCAAACTGAAATGACTTACCCAGGACAGGTTAAAGTAACAGTTATTAGAGAGGTAAGAGCAATTGGTATTGCTAGATAGTATTTACTATTTATTGTATTTGAAAAGCCACCTTTTAGGTGGCTTTTTTGTTTGCAAATAGATTTCGGATGTTTTGTATATGTTATTTCCTTACTCGATACGAGGTTTGTAACCAACCATTATGAAATGGAATATAAAAATTGTAACGGGGAGGCTGTAAAATAACGTTTCAATAATGAGATGACCGGACTTGAAAAAAGGATTGATTGATGGTCAGCTTCCGTTTTCGTTGATATGAATATTTACTTTATGACAAGTACTTATTTTTAGTTTTTCATCCGCGTAAAGGCAGTTGTTTGTAGGTGAATTAGTTTGGGTTATGTAGTTGTGATTAAGCGCAGGTTTACACAATTTAGTCTTTTATCTAAACTAATTTCCCGATTTTTTCAGATTCAATTGTTCCATTAGAATGACCGTTATTACTCAACCAAATCATTGCATTTGCAATCGTCTTTGATTGAATTCCTTTATACCTAGTTAGTTTCCCAACCATAAAGGGGCTAATAATTGCTAGTAATATTTTACCGAGTGATTCTCCTAAGCGATTTTCTTGTCGTGCTCCTAGAATCATAGAAGGACGCAAGAGGTATGCCTTTTCAATTCCTAAAGCCATTACTTCATTTTCCATTTCTCCTTTTGTTTTGGGATAAAACACCGTACTTCTGGCATTTGCACCTAAGGAGGAGATGATTGAAATACATTTAATATTATTGGATTTACAAAGTTGCGCTGCTGCAACTGGAATTCCAAAATCGATGTCTCTGTATAATTTCTTATTTGGAGTCTTATTCGTTGTTGATCCAATGCAAACGTAAACTTCATCAGCTTGGAATTTTTCTTGTTGTTCTTCCAATTTTAAAAGGTCACAAATAATTACTTCTAGCTTATAGTGCTTAATTTCTAGTTCAATTCTTGAAAAAACAAGCAACTTAGAGTAGTCTTTATTATTAAGTAATTCTTTAAGAACAAAACTTCCTGTTAGTCCTGTAGCTCCTAAAATAATAGCAGATTTACTCATTTCGTTTTTCTTTTGGTTTGTATTCGTATTTAATTTGAATAGGGGCTTCAGCTTTAAATTCGTGCTGTTGCTGCAGGTCTTGCTCGCTTATTAGCTGCTCATCAGTTTTCCAATAATCTTCCCCAAATTTCCATTCATTAAAAGAATCATCATCTGAAATGTAAGTTTTTGTAGATGATGGGCCTTTTTTTCTGAAATAAAAAGCGAGAACAACTCCAATTAAAAATCCAGATAAATGACCTTCCCAACTAACTTTAGGGTCATCAGGGAAAATGCCCCAAATCATACTTCCGTATAAAAAAAGTGTTAATAAACTTAAAGCAAGTAAATGTTTGTTTCCTTTTAAAAAACCACTTATTGTTAAGAAGCCAAACAAGGCGTAAACAATTCCCGAAGCGCCAATGTGGTTTGAAGGTCGCCCGAAACTCCAAAGCCAAACACCAGTTCCAATAAATAGCCAAATGGATATTTTATAAGACAAATCTTTAAAATGGTAAAATAGTGCTGTTCCTAAAAGTAAGAAAGGAATGCTGTTATTCATGATGTGATTATAATCAACCGATCCATCAGGTAGATGCGTGCTGTGGAAAAATGGGTGGGTTATAATTCCAATTAACCCATGAAAACTTCTGGGTGTTACACCAATTTTAGGGATGTTCTCTATTTGCGTACTATACAGCCAGATACTCCAGCATATTCCTAAAAATATGCTGGGCCAAAATGCATAAACCCAAATTCCGAAAGTTCTTTTATTTGTCACTTATTAAAATTAAGATATTAATCTAACTAAGAATAGAATTTGGATGACAGATAACATTTATTAACATTGTTAATAAATAGCCTAAAGTGTTGCTTTTCATGGGATTTACGCATATCTTTGCACTTGAATTTAAACAAACAATGTTTTAGAACGGTAAAACATTGTTTATCAATCATTTAAACAACCATTTGGTAGCCGTTCATATTGAATGTACAATTATTAAGAACTATGTCAAAAGGACAAGTTACTGGAATCGAAGATTTCGACTGGGGTGGATTAGGTAAGCACGACGAAGCCTATACTGCTGAACAAAAGATTGAATTAGAAGCTGCTTACGGTATTACTGTAAACGCCATTTCTGCTCATGAAGTGATTGAGGGATCAATCGTTGTTAAAACAAAAAGAGAAGTAGTAGTAAACATTGGGTACAAATCCGAAGGTGTTATTTCTATCTCTGAGTTTAGATACGACCCTGAATTAAAAGAAGGAGATAAAATTGAGGTATATGTTGAGAATCCTGAAGATAAAACAGGACAATTAATATTATCTCACCAAAAAGCTAGAGCATTAACAGCTTGGAATAAAGTTAATACTGCTTTAGAAGAAGAGATTATTATTAAAGGTTACGTTAAGTGTAGAACTAAAGGTGGATTAATCGTAGATGTTTACGGTATTGAAGCTTTTTTACCAGGTTCTCAAATTGATGTTAAACCTATTAGAGATTACGATATTTACGTTGGTAAAACAATGGAATTCAAAGTTGTGAAAATCAACCAAGAATTTAAGAATGTTGTTGTTTCTCATAAAGCACTTATCGAAGCTGAATTAGAGCTTCAGAAGAAAGAGATCATCGGAAAACTTGAAAAAGGTCAAGTACTTGAAGGAACAGTTAAGAATGTTACCTCTTACGGTGTATTTATTGATCTTGGTGGTGTTGATGGTTTAATTCACATTACTGATCTTTCTTGGGGTAGAATTAACCACCCAGAGGAAATCGTTACATTGGATCAAAAATTAAATGTTGTAATTCTTGACTTTGATGATGACAAGAAGAGAATTGCATTAGGATTGAAGCAGTTAGAAGCTCATCCTTGGGATTCATTGGATGAAGGATTAAAAGTTGGTGATAAAGTTGAAGGAAAAGTTGTTGTTTTAGCTGACTACGGTGCGTTTATTGAAATCGCTCCAGGTGTAGAAGGTTTAATTCACGTTTCTGAAATGTCTTGGTCACAACATTTAAGATCAGCACAAGATTTCTTATCTGTAGGAGATGCTGTTAATGCGGAAGTATTAACATTAGACAGAGAAGAAAGAAAAATGTCATTAGGTATCAAACAATTAGTTGAAGATCCTTGGGCAAAAGTTGGTGATAAGTATGCAGTTGATACTAAGCATAAAGCGACAGTAAGAAACTTTACAAACTTTGGTATTTTTGTCGAATTAGAAGAAGGAATTGATGGTTTAATCCATATTTCTGATCTTTCTTGGAACAAGAAAATCAAGCATCCATCTGAATTTGCGACTTTAGGTCAAGAAATGGAGGTTGTTGTTTTAGAAATCGACGCTGAAAACAGAAAATTAAGTTTAGGTCATAAACAATTAGAAGAAAATCCTTGGGATGTATTCGAAACTGTTTTCACTGAAGGATCTACTCATGAAGCTACTGTTGTTGCTAAACAAGATAAAGGATTCTTGATTAACACTATGGAGTACGGAGTTGAAGCTTTCATTCCTAAAAATCACTCAGTAAAAGAGGATGGTTCAACTATAGCAGTTGAAGAGAAATTACCATTCATGATTATTGAGTTTAATAAGGATTCTAAGAAAATCATAGCTTCTTTCACAAAAACTTTCAAAGCGGAAGTAGAAGGTGAGAAGAAAACTACTGGTGGAAATAAAGGGAACACTAAGAGTGCAGTTAAGAAATTAAATGCTGCTCAAGAGAAATCTACTTTAGGTGACTTAGATGCTTTAGCAAAATTAAAGTCTACAATGGAAGGGAAGTAACTCCTTACTAATTCAGATATTTAGAAGCCTCGACTGTAAAGTCGGGGCTTTTTTGTGTTTGTTGTTTTTTTTACGCTCATCTCGGACATTTTGCAGATGTTGATCTT
>TARA_B110000093_G_scaffold93681_1_pt1 | contig 22244 bp, 23 predicted proteins | sample TARA_B110000093 | Tara Oceans TARA_B110000093 (sample SAMEA4397390) | marine metagenome | biome: Polar Biome; feature: [MIX] marine epipelagic wind mixed layer (ENVO:01000061); material: water (ENVO:00002006), including particulate matter (ENVO:01000060) such as... | depth 10-100 m | reverse complement strand
GCTGGCATCAACCATCTCGATGGTTGAAACAATGTTGTGCTCACCACAGAAATCAAGCATCTCTTGGGTGCCAGATATGGTGCCAGTGTTTGCCCCCGCAATTGAGCGCAATCCGGTAATTAAGCTAAAAGGGTGGAATTCCTGCTTGTTCGACGAAATCCCGACGGTCACAAAGGTTCCGCCAACTTTCAACATGCCAAGCAAAGAATCAAGGTCAAGATCGGTGCTGGTGGTGTTCAGAATCACATCAAAGAAGTCTTTGTGGGTTTCGAAGATCTCAGTGGTCATTAGGTAATCCTTGGCACCGAACTCCTTTGCATCCTGCGCCTTAGACAAGCTGTGACCAAGAACGTAGGTCTCGGCTCCCATTGCTGCAGCAAACTTTACGGCCATGTGGCCAAGGCCACCCAGACCCATGATTCCGACCTTCATCCCGGGTCCCACTTTCCAGTGCTTCAGAGGTGAGTAGACGGTTACTCCGGCACAAAGCAAGGGGGCAGTTGCTGCGTAATCAAGACTTTCTGGAACCTTTAGAACAAAGGTCTCTTTGACAGTGATGTCTTTGGCATAACCGCCAAAAGACTCCTCGCCGTCGTAGTGACGACCGTTGTAGGTCTGAACGTTGCCAGTTCTGCAGTAGTTCTCCATGCCTTGCTTGCAAGACTCACAGGCCCCACAAGAATCAACAAAGACCCCAACACCGACTCGGTCACCAACCTTGAACTTGGTGACTGCGTCACCAATGGCTGTTACTTCACCGACAATTTCGTGACCAGGAACCATTGGGAAGATGCCCTCGAACCACTCATCTCTTGCCTGGTGGATATCTGAGTGACAGATTCCTGAGTACTTGATGCTGATAGCAACTGAATCGGCAGTTAGTTCTCTGACTGGCATTTCTGCTTTTTCAAATGCTGCACCTGGTGCACTGACGATGAGGGCGTGGGTTTTTGACAATTGGTCTCCTTGGGTCTTGCTTAGATGCTAACCCAGCTAAGACTGCAGCCGTAACCAGTTGCCGACAAGAGACTGGCCTTAGGTTTTTGTGGTTTGCTTCTCTCATGAAAACTCGCACCAAGATAATCCTCGGCGTCATTGCAGCGGTGGTTCTCATTGGACCATTTGCGATTCCCGTGGAGACCTCTGGAGACCTCACCAACAAAGAAGCTGCTGCTCTTAGTTGGGACGGGGAATCGCAGTTTGTTGACATTGCAGATCACAGCGTTCACCTGGTTACTAAGGGCGATCCGGCTTCCGACACCCTGATCGTGCTGCTCCATGGCTTTGGTGCTAGCGCTCTTACTTGGAAAGATGTTTTAGAGCCACTAAGTGCAGTTGGCCTTGTGGTTGCCTATGATCGGGCGGCTTTCGGTTTCACCGAAAGGCCCACCAAAATTGGAGACATAAACCCATACTCGTCAGCCGGGCAGCTGCAGGTTTTGGATGAGATTGTTGAAAAATATGGGGATCAGAAAAAGATAGTTGTCTTGGGTCACAGCGCTGGTGGATCCATAGCTCTCAGTTACGCACTTGATAACCCAAACAAAGTTGACCAACTGATTCTTGAGGCGCCAGCTGTTTATGGCTCTGGTGGTGCTCCGGAGTGGCTGAACTGGGTTTTTGATATTCCACAACTTAACCACTTGGGGCCGTTGGCAGTTTCATCGATTGCTACTAGCGGTTTGCAGATTTTGGATCAGAGTTACTACAACAAAGACTTGATCACTGATCAGGTCAGGAACAACTACACCGCTCCATTAGCTGTGATTGGTTGGGAGCGAGCCTTCTGGGAGTTCAATAAGGCACCGCGCTCTCTTGATCTGGTTGACCGGCTTAGCGAGCTAAATGTTGAAACCCTGATTATCACCGGTGACAACGATGAAATCGTTGCAACCGCTGACTCAGTGCAGCTTTCTAGCGAGCTTTTAGGATCAACCCTTGAGATTGTGACTGACTCCGGCCACCTGCCCAACGAGGAAAAGCCAGCAAAATTTGTTGAGTTGGTAATCGGCTTCTTGGCTAAGTAGCGATAGGTTTTTGAAATGCTAACTAAAGGTGTGTTTGGGGCTCTAAGAACCTTGCTTGGACTGGCGCTGGTTGGCAGCGTGATCTGGCAGGTTGCTGACAGGATTCGAGTCGATTTATTTCGGCCAACCGAGTACTTTGCATACTTCTCCATTACCTCAGCTATCTTCGCCGGTGTTGTGCTGTTGGTTAGCGGCCTGGTATTACTTCGAGGCAAGAGTGAATCTGAGCGGCTAAACATAATTCGCCTGATTGCGGTTGTCTCAATGATCATTGTCGGGGTTGTCTACCATGCTCTACTTGGGGATTCAGCTCTTGATCCAAGGGACTACGGCTACGACTGGCCAAGGGTTCCGAACGCGATAATCCACACCTATGCGCCGGTTCTGATTGTGGTCGATTACTTGTTCTCACTCAAAGGCCCAAGACCAAAGCTGCGCAAAGCGCTTTGGGTGGTTATTTACCCACTTGCCTGGCTGGGTCTGTCAATTATTCGTGGGCTAAGTGATGGCTGGTGGCCCTACTGGTTTATAAACCCAGGTAGTGAGGGTGGCGTGGTTGGCATGCTCAGCTACATTGCGGTTATTGCTAGTGCCTTTATTGTTTTGGGCTTTATCGTGCTGGGGCTAAGGCTTGGACTAGCCAAGATGTTTAGAGTTTCTACCGAATAGTTGCACCAACCCTAAAGTGCCAACCAATCCACCACCACGCCATAAACATGCTGATGCGAGTCATTCGATGCCGTCTAATCTTCTGGGCTGCGCCCAATTGATATGACAATTAGGACGGGCTGAAGAGGGGCATTGGTAATTCGCCTCCTAGAACTATTAGGAATTATGAAATTAGTTTGCCCACACCGCTGTTGTTGCTCCATATGCTTATAAACAACAGTCTCACAATGCTCGACGGCTCCAAAAAGAACGTCCACGATTTTTCTGGTGGCCTTCTTATGGTCGTGAATGTCGCCTCAAGATGCGGACTCAGCCCGCAATACGAAACCCTAGAGGCGATGCAGAAAAAGTACTCCTCACGTGGCTTCACCGTGCTGGGTGTTCCGTCTGGGACTTTTATGCAGGAACTAAAAAGCAACGATGACATCTCCGACTACTGCTCCACAACCTGGGGCGTCACCTTTCCGATGCTTGAAAAGGCTGACGTTAATGGCCGGAAGCGCCACCCGCTCTACAAGGAATTAGTGAAAGCTAAGGACAGCATGGGTGTTGCCGGTCCAGTGATGTGGAACTTTGAAAAGTTCCTAGTGGCGCCAGATGGTAAAATCATGCGCTTTAGGCCTCAAACCAAACCGGACGCCGAAGAAATCATCGAGGCTATTGAGGCAAACCTGCCGCGCTAATCTTGCCTCATGGCAATAACGGTGGTGGCGGGGATAATTCAGGATTCCGAAGGTCTCTTGCTGTGTGCCAAACGCGGTGACTGGAAAGATGCTGCCGGCAAATGGGAGTTTCCAGGGGGTAAGCCTCTAGAAAACGAATCGCTCGAAGATGCCTTGATACGCGAGCTAAGAGAAGAACTAGCGATTGAAATCAAACCACTGCGTATCTTTGATCGCTCAATCACAGTTGTCGACGATGTTGAAATAGAACTTGTTTGCTTTAGCGCGGTTCTAGTGAGCCCGAAGCCAACTGGATCCAGCGACCACTCTGAAATTCGCTGGCTGAAAGAAACAGAATTATCCGGTTTGGATTGGGCAGCTCCCGACATGCCCGCGGTAAAAAAGCTAACAATGCCTTTTTGTTAGGCCAACTTCAGGCCTTCTTTGTCGTCTAGCTTCTTAATCGCAATCAAAATGATGTCAATTATTGTCCAGACACCCAGACCACCAAATGTGAGTAGCTTCAAGATTCCAGTGCCGATTTTGCCGAGATAAAAACGATCAACCCCGAGCGTTCCGACTATCACAGATAACACAAGAGCAACTAGCCAGTCTCTGTTAGAAAAGACTCCCGGAATTTGCTTGGCATTCCAATGCTCCCCATTGGCATCGACGACGATCGAATCGCCAGCTATTTTTCCGGCTCTTGCCCATTGGTTAAGTTCATCGGTGGTTAGTTTGTGCTCATTGCCTGGCAGCTTCAGTGTCCAATTACTCATTTTCTTGCCCTTCGCTCTCAAGCTCTAACCTACGCTCTCCCATCACCCAAGCTGCCATGAGTGCTGTGAGCGCAGAAAATAGTGCAATTCCAACCACCATCAAAAGGCTTGCGATAAACCGCCCATCCGGGGTGATCGGAAACTTATCTCCGTAGCCAACGGTCGTGACCGATGCTATCGACCACCAAATGGCGTCACCGAAGGTATTAATGTTCGAGCCAGCAACCCCGCGCTCGGCCTCTAGGGCAGCGACTGCTGCGGTGAAAAGAGTCAACGGCAAACTAACCGCGACCACCAGGCCAACCTTTGATGCTCTGGTTCTGAAAAACGGCGCAAATCCTCGTATGACAAGCAGCACGCCAAAGACCCGGAATGCCCTAAACGCAGGCAGGATCGCTGCGGCAATTGCCAGCCAGTTCTGTTTCACAAACTTCAGAAACCCGGCAAGGGTTAGCAGATCTTTGCCGGCTCCAATAAGGCGCAAGACCAAATCCAGAACGAAGAAGGCGTAGATAAAAGCCTGAATGATACTCAGCGCATCGTATGCAGCGCCAGTTGGCTGAGCCAGCACCTGATAGGCGTAGACGGCAAGAAAGGAAAAACCTAAGACCAGCAAAACAGGCTCTACTTTGTCAAAGTATGAATTTAGCGCGCGCTTCATTAGTGGCATGGTTAGTCCCTATCTATAAGTCCCTAGGAACTCAGGTTAGCCCAGTGACAAGATTGGAAACCTAAGGTATTCAGCCTTCCACCTAAGTGCCTCTGACCGCCAAGCAAGATCATCGGCCAGCTCGGCAATCGTGGCCCAGTAAAAAATGGTTAGCAAATCAACGCTCAAGTAGCTGATGGTGTCACCAGGAAAGGCCTTCGCCAGGCAGCGCTTAATGACCGCTGGCATGTCCCCTAGACCGTGCTCGTGAACTTGCGCCCTGACATCAAGCTCTATTTCTCTAGCTCGTCTTGGGTTCCACGGAGTCACCGGGTTTGGGTAGTGGAGCATGTCGCTTAGCTGAAGCGCTTCGCGGTAGCGAACCTCTTCTAGCCGATCAAAGATTGGCTCGAACCGCTCCATCTCATAACCGGCCTTTCGCATGTCCAGGACATCTGGGTAGGACAAAAAGCGGTAGAAGGGAACGTGAGGACGAACTGCCTGATACGGCCTTGATGTGAAGCTAGCCAGAAGTGGGTCAACGCCAATAGCCGCAGCACCCCAAGTGTTGAAGGCTTCATCCGGATAGGGAATCTTCTCCAGCTCTTCAGGTGTCGGTTCACTCATAGTAAATATTGTCCCTGAAATGCTTGCGAATCGGTGAGGAAGTTCACTTTTATCTTAATAACTTCGGCGAGTTTCGACCTTGAAGAAAAAAGGGTTCCAGCAAAAAGCTGAAAGCAGGCGCTTTTTAGTAGTTGTGGCTACTTAGCGAGCATGTCGTGACGAACAAGGGTCGCATCTCGATCTGGACCGACGCCAATGGCACTGATTCTGGTGCCAGACATCTTTTCCAAAGCCAAAACGTAGTCCCTGGCGTTTTTTGGAAGGTCATCGAAGTTCTTCACACCGGTAATGTCTTCTTCCCAGCCCGGGAACATCTCATAAATCGGCTTCGCGTGGTGGAAATCGGTTTGTGAAACGGGAACCTCTTCAACCCTGGTTCCATCAACGTCATAAGCGACACACACCGGAATTTCCTTGAGACCGGTTAGGACATCAAGCTTGGTCAAGAAGATATCCGTTAGACCGTTCACCCTGGTTGCATAGCGAGCAATCGGAGCATCGAACCAGCCGCAACGCCTGTCGCGACCGGTGGTCACACCAACTTCGTGCCCGACGGTTTTTAGGAATTCACCCATGTCATCGAACAGCTCGGTTGGAAAAGGACCTGCGCCGACTCTGGTTGTGTAGGCCTTCAGGATGCCAATGACACCGCTGATTTTTGTGGGACCAATACCGCTGCCGGTAGTTGCGCCACCGGCTGTTGGGTTCGAGGAGGTCACAAAAGGATAGGTTCCGTGATCAACATCCAGCAAGGTGCCTTGCCCGCCCTCGAGCAAAACAGTCTGCCCTTGGTCGATTGCCTGGTTCAAAACCAGAGAAGTGTCAGCGACCATCGGGCGCAAGCGCTCGGCGAAGGTCAGCATGTGTTCAACAACGTCCTCGGGCTTGACTGCAGCGCGATTGTAGATTTTTACAAGCAGCTCGTTTTTCTGAGCCAAAGCAGCTTCGACTTTTTGAAACAGAATGCTTGGGTCAAAAAGATCCTGAACCCTGATGCCGAGTCTCCCCATCTTGTCCGCATAGGTAGGGCCGATGCCGCGACCGGTTGTTCCAATGGCGCGTTTGCCCAAGAAACGCTCTGAAACCTTGTCCACGGTGACGTGATATGGCGTGATGATGTGGGCATTTGCCGAAATCAACAACTTCGAGGTGTCGACTCCCTTTTCGATTAGGCCGTCAATCTCCTTGAACAAAACCTCTAAGTCAATTACCACGCCGTTGCCAATTACTGGCGTGCAGGCAGGGGTAAGTATTCCAGAAGGCAAAAGGTGCAAAGCGAACTTCTTTTCACCGATAACTACGGTGTGGCCAGCGTTATTGCCACCTTGGTAGCGAACCACGTAATCAACGCGGCTGCCAAGTAAATCGGTGGCCTTACCTTTACCTTCGTCGCCCCACTGGGCTCCAACGAGAACTACTGCAGGCATAGAAGGCCCCTTTCTAAAAAATTTAGGGGGAGATTCGGGTTATCGGCCCTTTTTCAAGTCTACCCAAAAACGTGCTGCATCACCCAGGTGTGCATGGTTATTGAGGCCGCAGCTGAAGCGTTTATCGACCTAGTCGAACCAAACTGGGTAATTTCCAAAACCATGTCGGCTGCATCTAGCGCCGACTGACTGAGCCCCGGGCCTTCTTGACCGAACAGGAATAGGCACTCGGCAGGCAGCTTGACATTTTCAAGCTGCTTGCAGCCTGGAACGTTATCGATTGCAATAATCGGCAACTTACCTCCGTTAGCTGCACCCGTTTCTGCCCAGGCCACCAGCTCTTCGATGGTTGGGACGTGCCTAACGTGTTGGTAGCGATCCGTAACCATCGCACCGCGACGATTCCAGCGTTTATTGCCCACTATGTGAACTTCTTTTGCTAGAAATGCGTTCGCAGTTCTAACAATCGAACCAATGTTCAGATCGTGCTGCCAGTTCTCAATTGCAACGTGATACGGGTGGCGCTTGGTATCAAGGTCGGCAACGATTGCGCGCATGGTCCAATATCGATATTCGTCCACCACATTTCTTGTGTCGCCATTCTGCAGTAGCTCTAGATCAAACTTTTCAAAATCCGGGTGGTCAGGACCGGGTAGCTTGCCTGGCCAAGGTCCAACTCCCCAGGTGGGTTGCTCTTGGGTTCCGGTCACGTTTTCATCACTCACGGGCTAAAGCCTAAAGCTATGGTTGTAGTTATGAGAGAACGATCTGAAATTACTAGCTGGCTTACCGACATGGATGGTGTGCTTTGGCACGAAGGTAGGGCGATACCGGGGGCCCCAGAGCTAGTAAAAAAGTGGTTGGAGGCCGAGACTAAGTTCTTGGTTCTGACTAATAATTCAATCTACACGCCCCATGATCTTTCAATTCGCCTGAAATCAGGCGGCCTAAACGTTCCGGAAAGCCTGATTTACACCTCCGCAATGGCAACCGCTGATTTCCTAAACCACCAATCACCAAAAAGCACCGCCTACGTAATTGGTGAAAACGGACTAATCACCGCAATGCACGAGATTGGTTATGTTCTCACCGAGTCCAAGCCCGAATACGTGGTGCTCGGCGAAACTCGAAACCTAAGCTTTGACAGCTTGACCAAGGCTGCCAGATTCATAAACGCAGGCTCGAAGTTCATCGCCACTAACCCGGATGCCACTGGCCCAAGCAAAGATGGCGTGATGCTAGCAACCGGTTCGGTTGCCGCCCTTCTAACTAGGGCCACCGGCAAGGACCCATACATTGTCGGCAAGCCAAACCCAATGATGTTCCGGTCTGCCATGAGAAAAATTGGTGCGCACTCAGAAACCACCGCAATGATTGGTGACCGCATGGACACCGACGTTGTTGCGGGTATTGAGGCTGGCCTTCACACCATTCTTGTGAGAACTGGCATCTCGGATGACGCGGAAATAGCTAGGTATCCGTTCCGCCCAACCGAGATCATGGATTCTGTGGCGAACCTACTGTAGAAATTTCTTCCTGGGCATCTATCGACTTGATGTGCCGATTGAATGACACAAGCAGACCAGCGGTCAAAACTGTTAGCGCCAACGCTGTGTATGTGGGCCGAATCCCGAATCCATCAACGGCCGAACCAACCGCCACCATTGAGATTAGTGGTCCCGCATTCCAGATTGCCATTTCAAGTGCGAACACTCGGCCTCGCTTGTTGGCGGGGATTTTGCGCTGAATAACGGTGTTCAAAAGTGGCAACAGCGGGCCCCAGGCCAGACCCAAAACCAACGCGCCAACGAGCATTGCCCACTGAGCCGGAAGTTGGCTCATTGGCAGCATCGCCAGCGGAACACCCAGGATGCCAATTCTCAAAATAGTTGAGTAGCTCAAGAACTTATGGATCTGCTCGAAAAACAGCGCTCCAATAATCGACGCGGCCGCCATGGCAGAAATCAACAGGCCTAGGCCCTCCGGGTCACCAAGTGAGGTGTAGTAGGCCGGCAAAACCACCATCTCGGTTGGTAGATAAATAACTGCCAAAATCGAAATCGCGATCATCATCACCAAAACAGAAGGGGTCGCAAACAAAACTTTGAAACCTTGCATCGCATAGCGATAGAAGGGCTCTTTCTCAGTTTCGTCGTTGGGCTCATGCTGTTCAATGACCTTGACAAACGAGATGAATAGCCCGCTTGCTATAGCAAAAGCCGCTACTACTATGAAGGTTTCAGCTGACCCGATAGTCGCAATACAAAAGGTTGCTAGGGCAGGACCGAATGCGAAGCCGGTCGCAAAAACGCCCTCGTGTATTGAATTAGCGCGGTCAAGTGTCATCCGGGCAGGGACAGCAATGTCTGGAACCAGAGACTTTCTTGCGGTTGGCCCCGCTGCCGCGAGAACATTTTTGAGAGTTGCAAGCACTACTAACCAAGCGATTGTTAGCTCCCACAAGCTCGCCACCAAAGGCAGCAGCAGCGTGAGTGCCCCGGTGACTATCTCGGCCCAGACGGCAACTCGTCGTCTGCCGTACTTATCGATAATCGAACCAATGACGGGTATGACAACTAAGCCTGGGATTGCCGTCAAGGCAACCACTAAGCCGGCTTGGGCCGCCGAACCACTGATTTCAAGCGCTATCCAAGGGATGGCAATAAACACCATCGAACCCGCGGTCACGCTCATGAAAGAGGCAAGCTGGGTTAGGACAAAGGGCGCAACGCGACGCTGCACTTTCACCTTCTTCTAAAGACCGAGATCACCTAGCGTGATCGCTGTTAGATAAGAATACCCCGCCGCCTCGATTGCCTGGCGTGCTCCAGTATCACGATCCACTACCGTTGCGACAGCGACCACCGTCGCACCAGCTGCAACCAATGCCTCAGCTGCAGTCAAAGGTGAGCCTCCGGTGGTGGAAGTATCCTCCAAAACAATTACCCTTTTGCCCTCAACACTTGGACCCTCAACCTGCCGGGCCATGCCATGGGCCTTGGCTTGCTTTCTGACAACGAACGCGTCGATGGTCTTTCCCTGCGCTGCAGCCTGGTGAAGCAGGGCGGTTGCAACTGGGTCAGCGCCCATGGTTAGCCCACCAACCGCATCAACGTTGCCAAAGCCATTTGTCTCTAGAAGTTCCAGCATTACCTTGCCAATCAAAGGTGAGGCTTCGTGGTGCAGGGTGGCCCTTCTAAGGTCAACGTAGTAATCAGCCTGAAGTCCTGAAGACAGGGTTACTTTCCCGTGGACAATAGCAAGGTCTTTTATCAGCTCAACTAGACGTGGCTTGTTACTTGAATCAAAGCTCATAGTTAGAGTTTAGAGATGCAAATCGCCACCTGGAACGTAAACTCCGCTCGAGCACGACAAGGCCGCATTGTCGAGTTCCTTCAACGAACCAAGGTTGACGTGCTTGCGATGCAGGAAATTAAGTGCAAACCAGAACAGTTTCCCTATGAAGCATTCGAGGCGATCGGCTACAAGGTCTTGGCTCACGGGCTAAACCAGTGGAACGGTGTGGCCTTTGCCTACCGCGAAGACTTAGTTCCAGAGGATGTTGAAACTTCCTTTTATCAGCAGCCCGAATTCAAAGACGTCCAAGAAGCCAGAGCGATTGGAGCAACCTTCGATGGGGTCCGAGTCTGGTCAATCTACGTTCCAAATGGCCGCGAGCTTGATGACCCCCACATGCAATACAAGCTTGAATTCCTAGACCGCCTTGCAGCGACAATGGCCGAGCAACTTGAAATGGACCCAAGCCTCGAGATTGCACTGGTGGGGGATTTCAACGTTGCCCCACTAGATGAAGACGTTTATGACCTGAGCATGTTCGAAACTCATGTTTCTCAGCCCGAGCGAGATGCCTTCGAGGCATTTGAACAAGTTGGGCTTATCGACAAGGTCCGTGAGCTTGTCCCTAATGCCTATACCTACTGGGACTACAAGGAGCTGTGTTTCCCAAAGAACAACGGCATGAGAATCGACTTTATGCTCACCTCAGAGGCCCTCACCGAGCGCATCACCGCCGCCACAATTGAGCGGGATGAGCGTAAGGGAGAGCTCCCGAGCGATCACGTGCCGGTGGTTTTTACGCTGGGTTGATTGAAGTGAAAGCACCCCACCGCTGTTCTTGCCCATGCTGCTCTTGACTCATCTAACGCCTCTTCCATAGAACTACAGAGCCCGAGCGCTCTGGGCGCTGTCCGGGGTTGAGTCTGATTACGCCTTGCTCACCGGCTGCAAACACTCGGTTTCCAGGTTGACTCATCACTTGATTTGCTAATTCGCGCTCGAGATCTCTGACGCGAGCATTTAGGTCAGTGTTTTGGTCTACTAGTTCTAGGACTCGCCTAATGCCCTCAAGAGAAACTCCCTCGGCACTTAGCCTCGCGACCTCGCGGAGATGGGCTACGTCTTGCATTGTGTAGCGGCGAGACCTGCCGGAGGTTCTTTTTGGGGAGACTAATCCAATTCGGTCATACTGCCTCAGGGTTTGTGGGTGCATGCCGCAAAGCTCTGCGGCCACTGAGATCACAAACAGTGGTGTGTCCTGGCTAATATCCACAACCCCTCCTTACAGAAGTCCTGCCCTACTGATAAGTGTCGCTCTTGGATCTTCGACCGGTATTTCTTTGTCGAAGGCCCGAAGCGCTTCTTCGGCTTTCTTGCTAATTCGGTTTGGAACCAAAATATCCACCGAGGCCAATAAATCGCCCTGGTGAGATTCGTGCTGAACGCCTTTGCCCTTTACGCGCAGGGTCCTGCCGTTTGGTGTTCCGGGGGCAACCTTTAGCTTCACCGGCTCCCCGCCGAGTACTGGGACTGAAATAACTGCGCCAAGTACTGCTTCAGAGAAAGTAACCGGCACCACCACTCGGACATTGTCGCCGTCCCTAGTAAAAACTGGGTGCGGTCTGACCTTGATGCTCACAACTAGATCTCCGGCTTGGCCACCGTTTGGTGATGGCTGGCCTTTGCCCTTGAGTTTTAGTTTTTGACCATCCTGAATTCCGGCCGGCACCTTCAAGGTCACCGGTTTCCCGGAAACAGTCAGCTTAATGTTGGTGCCATGGATCGAATCAATAAAGTCGACACTGGAGGAAGTAGTTAGGTCTGGGCCGCGCTGCGGAGCAAAACCGCCGCCGCCAAAGCCGCCGCCGGGAAAACCGCCGCCGCCGAAAAGGTTTGAAAACACATCTTCAAAACCGCCGCCTTGGCCTCCGCGCGCCCCGGCTTGGAAACGAGCGCCGCCGCCCATTGCCCGAACAGCGTCATACTCCTTGCGCTCAGTGACATCGGATAGGACATCGTAAGCCTCGGAGATGTCCTTGAACCGTGACTCGGCCGCCTGGTCTCCAGGGTGCAGGTCGGGGTGATTATTCTTAGCTAGCTTCCGATATGCCTTTTTGAGATCGGCATCGCTTACGCCCTTGGTGACCCCAAGGATTTTATAGAAATCCTTCTCAATCCAGTCTTGCGACGCCATCTAACTCACCTCTTATTCGGCTGGTAAGAACACAGCGACCTTGGCAGGTCGCAATAGTCGATCTTGAATCTTGTAGCCCGGCTCAATAACATCTGCCACTTCGGCCACGGTTACCTCGGGGTTTGAGTTTTGAACTAAAGCATCGTGTAGCTCTGGGTCAAAGTGGTCACCCTTGGCCCCGAATGACACCAGGCCAAATTTTTCACCGGCGGCTCTTAGCTTTTGAGCAACTGCTGCCATCGGAGACCCCTCGGACAAATCGCCATGCGATTCTGCTCTGGTTAGGTCATCAAGGGCAGGCAGGAAAGCTCTAATCGCTTCTGAGATAGCGGACTGACGCTCAGCACCTCGGTCGCGCTCAACGCGCGAGCGATAGTTCACAAAATCGGCCTGCAACCGCTGCATGTCCTGGAAGATCTCTAGTTCGCGGTCAACTGCGTCCTTTTCCTCATCCTGCACATCTGCAATGGCATCGACATCGACTGAAGAATCGGAGGTTGGCTCCAATGGCGAGCCCTCCTCTTTCATCTCTTCGGTTTGATCTCCCTCATGGTGCTCGGGGTCGACGTTTTTACCTGGCATTACTTCTTGTCCTTGGTGTTCTCTTCTGGAGCGTCATCCTCAGGAGCATCTTCGGCAGCCGGTGCTTCAGCCTCAGCGTCTTCGACGACTTCAGCGTCCACTACGTCTTCTTCTGCCTCTGGAGCTGCCTGCTCTTCACCTTCAGCCGGCTGGTTGGCATAGATTGCCTCTCCAAGCTTCTGCGCAGAGGTTGATAGCTTCTCCTGAGCAGCCTTGACCGCATCAGCGTCATCACCCGCGAGCGCCGCCTTAAGTTCGTCAACGTCGGCCTGAACCTCAGTTTTCACGTCCTCGGGTAGCTTCTCGTCATTTTCCTTGATCAACTTGTCGGTTGAGTAGGCAAGCTGTTCTGCTTGGTTGCGGGTTTCTGCTTCTTCGCGGCGCACCTTGTCTTCGGCAGCGTGCTCTTCGGCGTCCTTCACCATGCGCTCAATGTCTTCTTCGGATAGCGAGGAGCCCCCGGTGATGGTCATGGACTGCTCCTTACCGGTTCCCTTGTCCTTGGCAGAGACGTGGACAATTCCGTTAGCGTCGATGTCAAAGGTGACCTCAACCTGTGGGATGCCACGTGGTGCTGGGGCAATACCGGTTAGTTCGAAGTTTCCAAGACTCTTGTTGTCCCTGGTGAACTCGCGCTCACCCTGGAAGACCTGAATGGAAACACTTGGCTGATTGTCATCAGCAGTTGTGAAGGTTTCGCTTCTCTTGGTTGGAATCGCGGTGTTGCGATCAATCAACCTGGTCATCATGCCGCCCTTGGTTTCGATACCAAGTGCAAGTGGGGTCACATCAATAAGTAGAACGTCTTTACGCTCACCCCTGATGACACCGGCCTGCAGTGCTGCTCCAACAGAAACAACTTCATCCGGGTTTACGCCCTTGTTTGGCTCTTTGCCGCCAAGCAATTTAGTTACCAAATCGGTAACCGCTGGCATACGAGTTGATCCACCGACCATTACAACGTGTGCAATGTCAGCCACCTTCACTCCGGCTTCCTTGACTACGTCAAGGAACGGCTTGCGGGTTCTCTCAAGTAGATCAGAGGTCATGTCTTCAAACTGTGCTCTGGTGAGGGTTTCATCCAGGTTCGCAGGACCCGCGTCGGTCAGGGAAAGGTATGGCAACTGAAGCTGCGCAGTCGTTGACTGGCTCAGCTCTTTCTTTGCCTGCTCAGCGGCTTCTTTTAGGCGCTGCAGCGCGATCTTGTCCTTTGAAACATCAACACCGGTGGTTTCTTTGAACTTCTTGACTAAGTAATCAACCACGCGCTGGTCCCAGTCGTCTCCACCAAGTTTGTTGTCTCCGCTTGTTGAGCGGACCTGGATAGTTGAGAATTCATCATCCTTGCCAACCTCGAGTAGCGAAACATCGAATGTTCCACCACCAAGGTCAAACACCAAGATTAATTCGTCTTCCTTACCCTTGTCCAAGCCGTAGGCAAGTGCTGCAGCGGTCGGCTCATTGATAATGCGGAGCACGTTTAGACCCGCGACCTCGCCGGCCTCCTTGGTTGCCTGACGCTCAGCGTCGTTGAAATATGCCGGAACAGTAATAACCGCGTCGGTGACACTCTCGCCAAGATAGGTCTCAGCATCACGCTTGAGCTTCATCAAAATACGCGCTGAGATTTCCTGCGGGGTGTAATCCTTGTCCTCGACCTTGAACTTCCAGTCGGTGCCCATGTGACGCTTCACCGATGAGACGGTGCGGTCAACGTTTGTAACAGCCTGGCGCTTCGCTGTTTCACCAACCAGAACGTTGTCGTCCTTGGTGAAAGCAACCACCGATGGGGTGGTGCGGAAACCTTCTGCGTTTGAAATAACCTTTGGTTCGCCAGCTTCCAGCACCGTGACAGCGCTGTTTGTGGTTCCTAGGTCAATGCCTACTGCTCTTCCCATTTGTTGCTCCTTCTTTATGAAAGCTATTTTTTTGAAACTCATGAACTTGTGGCCCAAGTTGAGCCACATGCGCTCAAGTTTGCCCTAGACCCTAAAACTTGTCAAGGATAGTTGGCTGAGAGTTGAGTGTGAATGACTCAACTTTGACGAATTTAGAGTTTGGTGGTGAGGGTCGTCAAAATAATTCGTGTCTGCCTGGTTGCCAAAAAGTAAATTTTTGGTCTATTGGGGTTTGACTGAACTGCCTTTAGGGGTAATCTCAGGCCATGACCAACAATGACGTTGCACCAGCTAGGCCAAAAGGAACATTCTCGTGGGCACTATGGGACTGGGCATCACAAGCCTTCCCGACAGTTGTCACCTCTTTTATCTTCGGGCGATACATAACTAGCGAGTTCTTTGCTCCAGCTGGCTACTCAATAGAGGAAGCCGGCCAATACACAGCCTTCTGGCTTGGCATCTCCGGCGTTTTCGCCGGAGTGCTGATCGCTCTTATCGCTCCGATTGTTGGCCGCAGGGCTGACACCTCAGGGCGCAAGAAGTTCTGGCTGATGATCAACACCTATCTGTTTGCAGCAACCATCGGTTTGATGTTCTTCGTTGCACCCTCAAGTGACTTCTTTGTATTTGGCCTGGTGCTGCTTGCAGCAGGAGGCATATTCTTCGAGTTTGCGACCGTGAACTACAACTCAATGCTGAATGAGGTCGCCAGGCCTCATGAGCGGGGAAAGATCAGCCAGTTCGGTTGGGGCCTTGGCTACATCGGTGGAATCATCCTTTTGGTGATGGCGCTCTGGATCATTCAGTTCGGCGGGGCTGAGCTACTGGGCATTCCGGACACTGATGCACTGTCGGTCCGAGTTGTAATGGTAATCAGCATGTTCTGGGTGATTATCTTCTCAATCCCCTTGATGTTGAAGGTCCCAGAGGCAAAACCAATTGCTGGCACCGAGAATGAAGGCGTGCTGCTTGCCTACAAGAAGCTGATCCGCTCGCTTATAACCATGCGGAAAGAAAACCCGAATCTTCTGAAGTTCTTGATCGCCTCGGCTGTCTACCGCGATGGCCTGAATGGTGTATTTGCTTATGGTGCGGTGCTGGGTGGCATCGCCTTCGGCTTGGACTTAACCGAAATCATTATGTTTGGAATTGCAGCGAACGTAGTTGCCGGAATTGGCGCATTCGTCGGATCGTTCTTTGAAGATCGAGTTGGCTCCAGAAAAATTATTTTTGTATCGCTAGTTGGAGTGATAGTTGGTGGCTTCGGGGTGTTTGTATTCGAAAGCGCTGGAACGATTGCATTCTTCGGGTTTGGTTTATTCCTCTGCACCTTCGTGGGTCCTGCTCAGGCAGCGTCTAGAACCATGATGTCTAGACTCTCAGCCGATGACAAGCAGGGTGAGGCCTTCGGCCTTTACGCCACGACCGGAAGAGCCGTTAGCTTTTTGGCCCCTGCGGCCTGGGCAATCTTCGTGGGGCTGTTCTCCCCGATTTATGGAATCCTCGGTTTGATGTTGATTTTGGTGGTTGGTTTGCTGCTACTTATTTCCGTGAAGGCTATTGCTGCACCCGCACCAGTCAGCTAGCTTTTGCACACCTTCTACAGCCCGTAGAATGTGATTTATGTCAAAGCGCAAACAAGGCGAGCTGGAATCAGCAATCCTGGGGTGCCTCTGGGATCGACCAGAGGGCCTAAGTTCAAATCAGATCTTGGCGCTATTGGGCGACGATGAACTCGCCATCACCACGGTATTGACCGTTCTTTCAAGGCTCAGCGATAAGGGCCTGCTCCTAAAAAAGCAGGAGGGTGGCAGGAAGCTTTTGTTTATTGCCACAAAGTCCAGGGAGGCTCACACCGCCTCACTGTTAATTGATGCGATGCAAGATTCCACAAATACAGCACTGGTTTTCTCTCATTTTGCAAGCTCGCTCTCAGCTGACCAGCTGCAGAAACTAAAAGCTGTTTTAGACAAGTAGTCTTCCAAGATGGAGATTCCTCTCTACCTGCTGATTCTTCTAATCGAGTGGGTAATGCTCGTAACGGTCGCCGCACCGATGTTTCTTGCTGGTCGGTTCAATAAGGCGCCCAATATAGGCATCTGGCTTTGGTTCACAATCTTGATCTCAGCAGTCTTGGCAACAGCTGTTTCCGTAGTTATAGCCACGGTCTCAATCTTTACGACCTGGCAAAATCTTTCTGCTGGCCAAAACCTTGGGATAACGCTCCTAGCGAGCTTTGCACCATGGGTGCTGCTTGGCTCAGCGGGCACTCTACTGGCATTAGCCAACCAGCGACTTGCTCCGCTTTTTGCTATCAGGGACAAACTAGATCCACTAACAAATCTCATGGCCAGGCAGATAATGGCTTACCGCAAGGCACAGATCATGGAGCTAGATGTCCCTGGTTACTTTGCGCTAACCCGTGATAAGCAGATTTATCTTTCCAGGGCGGTATTTGAATTACCAGCCAAGCAACTATCTGCGATCATGCGCCGCGAATATGGGCACATAAAATTTCGTCATCAAAATCTGAAGCAGTTCGCCTATTTGATTTACCAGCTGTTTCCATGGGTGGTGGCTTCTAGGGCATTGGTTTATGAGATAGACCGGCTTTGCGAACTGAGCGCAGACAAATACGCCATCTACAGGGTTTACTCGAAGGACCTGATCGAAGCTAGGTCCAAGTTCAGGTAGGGAAGAAAGTCCTACTTAGAGAGGATTGTTGCCGGTGTCGGTGACATGAAAGTTCAGGTGGCTCCTAGAGGCAGTTGGGCCGCGCTGCCCTTGGTACCTAGATCCATAGGCAGAAGTACCGTAAGGATTCTCACTCGCGCTCGAAAGCTGGAAGAAGCACAGCTGACCAATCTTCATGCCTGGCCAAAGCTTGATGGGCAAACTCGCAACGTTTGAAAGCTCTAGAGTCACGTGACCCTGGAAGCCGGGATCCACAAAGCCCGCGGTTGAATGAGTCAAGAGACCCAAACGTCCAAGTGAGCTCTTACCTTCAAGCCTTGCAGCGATGTCATCCGGCAGGGTCACGTATTCAAAGGTCGACCCCAACACAAATTCACCCGGGTGCAAAATAAAGGCTTCGTCCGATTTGACTTCAACCAAACGGGTTAGATCATCCTGCTGCTCACGGGGGTCAATATATGGATACTTGTGGTTATCGAATAACCGGAAGAATCGATCTAGCCTCACGTCAATGCTGCTTGGCTGCATTAGCCCCAAATCCAAGGGGTCTAGGGCAATACGACCGGAGTCAACTTGGGCTTTGATGTCTCTGTCTGAAAGCAGCATAGCTCTAAGGTTAGTGACTCAGGCCGATTTTTTTGTGAACTGCCTTGAGCCACTTCGGTGCCCACCAGTTTGCGGCTCCAAATAGCCGCATTAGTGCTGGAACCAACAGAGCCCTGACCACAGTGGCGTCAAGCAGAATCGCGAAGGCAATTCCAAAGCCGAGCATTTTCATGATTGAGACTCCCGACGATGCAAACGCTCCAAAGGTAACCGCCAAAATAAATGCTGCAGCAGTGATAATTCTGCCTGAGCGCTGCAAACCAATTGCGACTGAGTTCTCGGTGTTCATGCCGGCGTCATGCTGCTCTTTGATCCTTGATAGCAAGAACATCTCGTAGTCCATGGATAAACCAAAGGCCACGACCGCAACCATCACCAGCGATGAAGTGTCGAGGGTTCCGGTGACCGAATATTCGCCAATCAACCACTGCAGGTGACCGTTTTGGAATATGTAACTAAGCACTCCAACCACTGCGCCTAGCGAAAGCACGTTGAGTGCAATTGCCTTCAGCGGCAACAGCACGCTGCCTGTAAACAAAAACAACAATACATATGCGGTTATAAATATCCAGAGCGCCGCAAGCGGCAGCGCATCTTCAATGCCCTGCTGCGAGTCGGTGTAATAGGCCCCGCCACCACCAATTAGGACCTGATCTAGATCAGAATCAAGGGTCCTCAGTGAAACCGTTTGATCGTAACCGTCTGGGCTTCTGGGCTCCACTAGCGTGATCGCATTAATCCTGACCCAAGCGGTGTCCTCCGCAGTTGGGACGATCGCTACCCTGGAGATATCTGGCTGCTCTTGGACCAAAACGATGTAGTCATTTACAGCCTCATCGCTACCTTGAACAAGTATTTCTATCGGTGAAGACGCCCGGCCATCAAAGCGCTCTCTCAATAGATTAGAGGCAACCGAGGCGGGGCTATCCTGCGGCAACACCCGGTCATCCACTTGACCAAATACCGCATCAGTTGACAGCGAAAACATGCCTGAGAGGCCAAGGATCGTCACGAACAAAATTGGCAATGGCCTGCGCATTGTGAAGCGGGCAATCTTCTCCCAAATACCCTTGTCACTTGGCGCTAACTTTCGCTTGAAGATTCTTATTGAGTCGACCTTGTCGCCCAGAAGAACTAACTGAGCCGGAATCACAATCGCTGCTCCGATAACCGCCAGTGTCACAACCGTGAACCCGGCAAGTGCAAAGGACTGCAAGAAATACTGTGGGAAAAACGCCATTGAAATCATGACGAGTGCGACGGTGACGCCCGAGAAGATGACCGTTTTACCGGCAGTGGTAATGGTTACAACCGTTGATTCTTCAACGCTGTTTCCGGCCGCTCGCTCCTCACGGAAACGGTTGACCACCAGCAGGCTGTAATCGATGCCTAGACCAAGACCAAGACCAGTAATCAAGTTGACCGCAAAGATCGACACGTCGGTGAACTCGCTCACGCCCCAGACCACGAAGAATGAGCCCACGATCGCAAGTCCGCCAACAAATAGGGGCAATCCGGCTGCAACGAGAGATCCAAATACAAACAACAGCAGCAAAAGCACAATTGGTATTGCAATGATTTCGGCCCTAATTAGATCCTGCTCAATGGTTTCGGTGATTGCTTTTGTGACCGCACCAAAGCCAGCGATGTGAACCTCGGCCCCCAGGTAGTCACCGGTGAATTCGTCAATGATTGATGCAGTGGGAACAGATTGGCTGATGCCATTTTGAAGATCCACTAGGACATATACCAACTTGCCGTCAGTAGACACAAGTGAGGCGGGTGAGCCAAGTGAGTAGTAGTTATCAACCGAGATAACACCATCAATTTTTGCTAGATCGTCACTTAGTTCCGTGACCAGTTCAAAATACTTTGGCGCTCCGTTGGCAGATAGCTCGTTGGCATCACCTGGCAAATCAACTAGGACTATAACCTCGGCTGGATCAAGGGCAAACTCGGTGCCAAGAAGCTCGCTGACGGCTGCCGAATCGGAGTTCGGGTCGTCGTAGCCACCACCCTGCAGGTTTCCAAAAACCTGAAATCCCCAAACGCTGCTGAGCGCGATGAGCCCGATAAAACCGAAGAGCACAAACTTGGCGCGACGCACAATGAAGTTAGCCAGGGAGGGCATTGAGTCCTTTACTTTGATTACTTGGAGATAAAGCCTTGTGGTTCGTGTAATGATTCCAGCATGTTTAAAAAACACATCGTTAGATCGAGAATTTACTTCGCCGTTGCCGCTTTGGGTCTAGTGACCGCGTGGGTGTTGAATGCACTCGCGATAACCCAAGAAGCAGACTACCTCAATGCCTGGTTTGGGTCCTACGTGGATTGGGTGCTATCTCTAGATTTGCTGGTGGTTGGAATCGCAGTCATCACCTTGATGCTGGTTGAAGCAAAGCGTTTAGGCATGAAGCGAGTCTGGCTTTACCTCCTGCTTTCAGGAATTACCGCCGTGGCATTTACTTTCCCGCTCTTTATGGCGTTTAGAGAAAGAAAGCTTCTAGAGCGCCGCCTTGCTGGCGGCTCAATGGAAAAATTCGAATTTGATAACCACCGCGTTGATGTTTGGGCACCGAAAACCATCACCGCCACGACACCGATTTTGATAATGCACGACGGCAGAAACTTGTTTGACGAGAAAGACTCCTACACGGGCAAGACCTGGGAGGTCCTCACAGCCATGAGGGAAGAGGTTAGAGGGCCACAACCAATAGTTATCGGACTCTGGGGCCTGAGCGATTTATCTAGGCTTAGAGAGCTAGCTCCACAGAAGATTTTAGATAACCACCAAGAAATCTGGGATCACATGCCCGAAGAATATAAGGATTCCCCCGGTGAATCACTTGGGGATGCTTATGTTTCGTTGATGGCAGATGCGATCATCCCGTTTGTTTTGGACAGGCATCAGATCACCCACCACCCAGACCGCACTGCAGTCATGGGCTCTTCCATGGGTGGGCTAATGTCGCTATACGCAATGAGTAAGCGCCCGGAGGTGTTTGGTACCGCTATTTGCTTTTCTACTCACTGGCCTTTTGGTGGGGACTTCATGGTCCAAGAACTAACGGATCTGCTGCCTCAAGATGGCAACCACCGGATCTGGACTGACACCGGAACCATTGAGCTTGATGAAAACTATGCTCCGTTTCACGAAGCAGCCCTTGAGAAAATAAAAGCCAAGGGTTACCTGACACCCGACTCACTTGTTGGCGCCACCTACCCGAACACCGGTCACCACGAAAGCTACTGGGCTAGAAGGGTGGCAGAAGCTCTGAACTGGTGGCTTCGATCTGGGCCCCGGACATAAACCGAACCACATCGGAATCAACCATCACGTCTCGAATCAAGATCGCGCGGGTTAGGTAAAGACCGCCCAGTGTTCTTACTCGGCTGAGCCCAACATAAGTTTGACCCGGCGAGAATGCGCCCCGGCCCATGTCGATCTGGACCTCGTCATAGGTTTGACCTTGGGATTTATGAATGGTGACCGCCCATGCTAGGCGCAACGGAATCTGCTTGAACTCGGCCAGCGTCACCGGCACCAGTGTCTCTTTTGTCTTGCCCGTTGATTCGTCAAAGTCTTCTTCGACCTCATAGCGAATCTTTTCCCAGGTCGCCGGTCCAACCTCTAGTTGCTCACCGTCAACATCTACTACCACCAGGCCCGATTTTGGAAGGGCAACAACTCGGCCGATGGTTCCATTCACCCAGCGTCTGATCGCTGAACCATTTGGGGTCTTATTGCTGCTGGTGTCGTCATTTTTTATAAACATCACTTGTGCGCCGACTTTGAGCGCCAATTCTGTTTCAGCAGGTAGTGCTCGCCCAAAGGCCTTTGCGGCACCGTCTGAGTAGACGGCCTTAAAGATCTTCGGATCGGTTTCTATTAGCTCAATGCGCTGGTGGTTCACGGCATTCACGGTTTCGTTGATTGTTGCCAGTCGAATCACATCTAGATGCGGCGGGTAACGGTTGCCGGCTTTGTTCAAAACATCCAGCATGGCTTGGGTTACCGAGCCATCTCGGATCGCATTCAGGATTTCTTTGAAGTCATCGTCCGACTGACGGAAGATTTCAGAAAGTTCAAAGCGCTCTAGTTCAGAGTTTCGCCAAACATGAGCATCAAAAAA
>TARA_B110000093_G_scaffold152561_1_pt1 | contig 22263 bp, 25 predicted proteins | sample TARA_B110000093 | Tara Oceans TARA_B110000093 (sample SAMEA4397390) | marine metagenome | biome: Polar Biome; feature: [MIX] marine epipelagic wind mixed layer (ENVO:01000061); material: water (ENVO:00002006), including particulate matter (ENVO:01000060) such as... | depth 10-100 m | reverse complement strand
CAATGTGGTTCCGAATCCTTATTATGCTTTCTCTGAGTATGAAAGAAATAGATTGGAAACTAAAGTTAAAATCACAAATCTCCCTGAACAATGTACCGTAAGTATTTACTCGGTTAATGGAAAGCTTATTAGAAGATTTCAAAAGGACAGTCCAATTACTTCTTTAGATTGGGATTTGACAAACTTTAAAGCGATACCTGTTGCCTCAGGTATATACTTGATACACGTTTCGGTTCCTGACGTAGGAGAAAAGGTGCTGAAGTTTTTCGGTGGCATGAGACAAGTTGACTTACAGGGTATATAATTAGAATTGAAATTAGAAAGAATTAGTTATGAAGAATAGTTTAAAAATTGCATTTGTTCTTTTATGTTTATCTCCTATGGTCTTTGCAGGAAATGAAGACCGTGTTGGATCTGCAGGAGCATCACATCTTTTGATTAACCCTTGGGCCCGTAGCTCCGCAATCGGTGATGCTGGAATCTCAAGTGTTAACGGATTAGAGGCGAGTTTTATGAATATTGCGGGTTTGGCTTTTACAGACCAAACACAAATGAAATTCAACTATAGCAATTGGATGGGGAGTGCAGGAATTTCTTTTAATTCAGCAGGTATAGCTCAAAGAATATCGGAATCAAGTGTCATAGCAATTAGTATCCAATCAATGAATTATGGTGATATAGCGATCACGACTGTTGAAAATCCGGAAGGCTCAATTGGCTTCTTTTCACCACGAACAAATGTCTTCAATGTTGGTTATGCCAGAAAGTTTTCTTCTAGTATTTCTGGTGGGATTAATTTTAAAGTGATTTCTGAGAGCATTTCGAACCTAAAGGCCTCAGGTCTGGCAATTGATGCAGGGATACGTTATGTAACGGGTGAACAAGAGCAAATCAAGTTTGGAATTACTTTAAAGAATGTAGGTCCAGTGATGAAGTACAAAGGTGATGGATTGGCGCAGCAAGCCGAGTATGTTACGACAGGTTATATTGCATCTCTTGAAGAACGATCTTCGGGATTTGAAATGCCGTCTTTACTTTGTATTGGTGGGTCTTATGATTTTATTTTCAATGAAAGTAACAAGCTCAATTTAGCTTTAGGTTTTACAGCTAATTCCTTTTCGTACGATCAGTACAGAATAGGTTTAGATTATGGAATGACTAATGAAAGAATGGCATTTAACCTACGTGGAGGATTTGTTTACGAAAAGGGTTTATTTTCTGTTGAAAGCCGTTCAAATGCTTTGATTGGTCCAACGGCTGGATTCTCTATTGATGCCTTAGTAGGGGAGAATAAGAGTGCATTGGGAATTGAGTACTGTGCAAGGTTTGCGGGTGTCTTTGGTACAATTCATACAATAGGTGCAACAATAAGCCTAAAATAAAACAACAATAAACCTCTCTTGATGATAGCCCGTTATGGGCTTGTTTCTATACTTATACATAAAATGTCGAAGATTAATTATTACACCCCAGAGGGCCTTAAAAAGCTTAAGGACCAGCTCTATGAGTTAAAAACTGTCCAACGGCCGTCTATTTCTCAACAAATAGGTGAGGCTCGTGATAAGGGTGATCTTTCTGAGAACGCTGAATATGATGCGGCAAAGGAAGCACAAGGTATTTTAGAAATGAAAATCTCTAAACTAGGTGAGGTCATCTCCAATGCACGCTTAATAGACGACACCAATATTGATAATTCAAAGGTTTATATTCTTTCTATTGTTAAAATCAAGAATGTTTCAACCGGAATGGAGATTCAGTACACCCTTGTGGCTGAGAATGAGGCAGATTTAAAATTGAAGAAGATATCGATTGAATCACCTATTGGAAAAGGTTTGCTCGGTAAATCTAAAGGAGATATTGCAGATGTTGTTACGCCGGGTGGAACTATGCAATTTGAAATCATTGAAATTAGCCGTTAGTGTCTAGTATTTTTTCTAAAATTATTTCAGAGGAATTGCCTTGCTATAAAATAGCAGAAGATGATTCGTTTTTGGCTTTTTTGGACATTAACCCTTTAGTGGAAGGTCACGTGCTTGTTATTCCTAAACAAGAGATCGATTATTTATTTGATATTGATGATTCCCTATTAAAGGACATGGTTATCTTTTCAAAGAAGGTGGCCAAACGTATACAAAAGGCGATCCCTTGTAAACGTATTGGGTTGTCGGTTATCGGTTTAGAGGTGCCTCATGCACATATCCACTTGGTGCCGATGCAAAGTATGAAAGACATGAATTTTAGTAATGCTAAATTAGCGTTGTCTTCATCACAATTAGAAGTTATTCAGTCTAAGATTAATTCTGTTTCAGAATAGATTATTCAAGTTCTATATTGGTATAAAGAGTCATACTTCCTTCGTAGCCATGAACCATGATTTCAAAGGACAATGATTGATGTCCTTTTAAATCTTTTGTATCATACAGATAGGTTATCTTTTGGCTTTCATTAGGGAGAACCTCAAGCTTATCCATATTGTATTTTTGAAATTCGGTATTGCTTGGAAGGATGATTTCTATTTTCTCACTCGATTTGTTTTTAACAATAAACGTGCTAGTGATAACAGATCCACTTTTTTTGTTCTCTAAATTTTGAACGAGATTTTGGGCCATTAAAGGGAAAATTGATTTGTCTCGTTCAATAGTTACATGTGCTACTTGTATTTTTCTTTCCAATCCAGCCGCTCTTGAATATACAGACTCGTTTTGTACTACAACATCGTCGCTTATTGTTTGATCAGCCGCGTATTCTCCAAAAGGAATGAAGGTAAAGGAAAGGGTTTCATTTTCTATATAACTGGCAAATGCACCACCGTCTGTTGATTTAAAATAATTGATAAGTGATGAAATTCTCCGTTTGGTGAGATTAACATTGTATGCGGAGTTGGCAACGGGGCTTGCAAAGCCTTTGATACTGACCTCGATTCGTGAACCTGCTATTAATTCTTTTAGTAGTATCGATGTTATTGTATCTAACATGGATGAACCAAAGTCAACTTTGTTTTTGAAGAAACCATCTAACTCATTCACATAGACTTGTGCTTTATCTATACTTATGCCTTTGGAGACCTCCGCCTTGTAGTAATCGTAATGATCGACATATTTTTGGTAAGTCTCTATGTAAGTTTGTTTTGTAGTTGCGCGATAGGTGGATGCATCGGGTTCATCATTCCTGAAATAAAGTGTAATCGGAAACATTTGTTTTAAGCGATCTTCTATTAGGATTGTGTCTGTAATGCTTTCTTCCGTAATTAATTCAATGATTGGATAGGATGCATATATGTCACTACAGCAGGTGGGGTTTTTAGTATAAAACCCACCCACCCTATTTGAAGAAATGTAAGAACTATCTCTATGCTCAAAGTAATAAAGATCATTTGCGGGACTATTAATGGGCTGTCCAGCATTTTCTGGACTCGAGAATACACCTCCAATATAAGTGCTTGAATGAATGTCATGTCCGCCAAATCCATTATGCCATGTAGATGAGAAAAAGAGCTGATTACTTATCGTATCATACCATGGGGTTAGCTCATTTTCCGAGGAGTTTATTCCTTTAATATTAATAGCGGGCATAAATGAGACTCCATCAATACTCTCGGCATACCAAATGTCCATTCCTCCAATTCCACCCTTTCTATCAGAAGAAAAAACCAATACTTCTTTATCTCTAAATCGAGTGTAATATGGCATTGTACTGTTGGCACCGTTCTGATTAATTTCGATACCGAGGGTGTCTCTGATTTGAAATAAACTATCCTCCCATTCTGCGACTACAATATTGCAGCTATAGCTAAAGCCGTCGTCTTCACAGATACTGAAATAATAATAATGACCATCGATGGAAAAACTACCATTTCCATAATTTAATTTTTCATGAAATAGGTCTTCATTTATTTTAGAAGGCTGGAAATTTCCTAGACTATCTCTTACGCTATAATAAAGCCTGGTGCGATAGGCTTGGTCATAGACTTCTTCTTGCTGGTTAGAAGAGTCCGCTTTTAAAGCAGAAAAAACCAATCTGTTGTCTTTGATGGTATGTCCAAATTCAGCGTCATAAGAATTTACGGTTTCAGGAAGGTGAACGAGGGGGGTGAATTCAGAAGAATCTAGTGAGTTTTTAAGCGCCCATTTACACGATTCTATTTCTCTGATAGTCTTTATATAAAAAGGGCTGATTTTAATTCTTTCTAGTTTTTCAGCACTTAATTCTAATGTTTTGATGGCTTGCGTGTAGCGGCCATTTTGCTTTTGCATGAGTGCGAGATTCAAAAGACTATTTGGATAAGTTTTTGTCTGCTCTCTCGCGTATACTTTGGCATAGTAGGTTTCTGCGTTAGCATAGTCTTTATATGACCGTAAGGTTTCCGCATACTTCCAAAGGAGCTTAATTGAGTTAGAATCTTTTTCTAGCGCCTGTTTGTAATATTCTAGTGCGTAGTAGAAATCGCCCTTAACATATTGCTCATCTGCAAATGCAATGATTTGTTTGAGTTTTTTTTGCGCCAATCCGGAAAAGGTAAGGCAGACAAACAACAAGGAAACTATATATAGTCTGGGCATACTCTGTGTATGATTCTTTTAGGTTTGAATTTTTTAATGATATAGCGAACGGCGAATTCTATTCCTCCTCTGGCCCTACTTGCAGGGACTAATTTAGAGAAGTTGATGTCATAGCTAATACCAACAAATAAGTCAGCATAGTCATAGCCTACGCTAATGTAAGCAGCATCACTATTTCTATACCATAACCCACCATATATAGCGGCATAAACTTTTTTCGGATGGTTCAGATAGTATTTTCCAGAACCCCCAAAGATCAATTCTTTATATACATCCTGTGCACTATATTGAACACTAGGTATAAGATCCCATTTCTCATTGAGGGTAAAAGTTCCCTTTATAAAGGAATTGCTTCTGATTGCCCTTTTTACTTCTGCGTTATAAAAGCCTTGATTCGGAGTGTTTAAATTAAATACACTTGAGCCGAGTAGTACTTTAAAACGATCACTTTTTCTCCATTCATATATAAAACCTGCACCTAAAGTTGCATTTGTTTTTCTGTCACTTTGATAATTTTCAAAGGTAGGTGCTGCAGGGTTGAAGACATAACCGTTGTATTGCGTGTCAAAATACAAAGCATCCCAATTGATTTGCCGATGGTTCATTCCAAAATTAATGCCCGGCCTAATCACATGCGTTGAATCCTTACCTAAATTAAATGCATATGAAATATTCCCTTGAACCTCAACCGTTCTGAATTTACCATCGCCAGCCTGGTCATTGAATAAATTTAGTCCCAGTCCAATTTTTTTAAATTTCGTATCCACAGAGATCGCTGTTGTGCTGAAGGGTACGGTTACACTTCTCCATTGGTCTCTATAATTCCCAATAAATCTTACGTCACCATCAAAATGTCCTGCATGGGCCGGGTTCTGATAGAGTTGATTGTCATTAAATTGAGACCAATGAATATCCTGCCCGAAAGAATGACTTCCAACATATAAGTAAAATAGAACACATAAGAAAAAAGTCTTCATATGTTTTTAGGATTCGACAGTCTAAGATACAATAAAAACCAATGATAATTAAATCAAGGAGTAGAGAGTGAAACAGGAATTATTTTCCCATTCATGAAATCCCCTTGAGTTAAAGAAAAGTTATAGATATAAGCGGCCATTTTAGCGGCAGAATGAGGTGCTTTGAATCCCGGGAAGGCCTCTTCTAACATTTCGGTTTGCACCGCTCCAAGACAAAGGCAATTCATATGAATGTTAGAATCTTTGTATTCTTCTGCAAACAATTCTGTAAATGAACACAAAGCAGCTTTGGACGTGCTATAAGCGGCAAGTCCTGGGAATTTTACGGAACCTTGGAATCCACCCATGGAGCTAATATTCACAATATGGGAAGTTGAAGATGTCATTTTGGGAATACAAGCCTGTACAACTTGCATAATTCCAATAACATTGATTTGATACGATTTAATGAAGTCCTGGTGGCTCAGCTTGTCAAAATCATTTTTCACCAAGAAACCGGCATTGTTGATAAGCACATCAATATGAGAAATATTTTTGAGGGCCTCTAAAAATAGGTTTTGATCCCATTGCTCTAAATCTAAAAATGAAGTGGTGACATTACGCAATTCTTTGAAATTAGACTGCATCACTGCTTGCTGCCTTGCAAATGCAAAAATTTCATTCTCAGGATTTTTAGCTGCTTCTTGTACTATTGCCTTGCCTATGCCTGTACTGGCCCCAATAACAACAATTGTTTTACTCATCATAGGTAATTTTGACGATAGGGCTTGTTGGATAGGCTTGACATGTCAAAATATAGCCCTCCTCAACTTCCTCATCTGTCAAGGAATAATTAAGTTTCATGCCAGCGCTGCCTTCAGTTACTTTGGCTTTACAAGAACAACAAACACCACCACGACATGAGTAGGGGGCATCCATGCCCTCCTCTTCCACGGCATCTAAAATAGATTTCGCATCATTTTCTAATGTGATATTAAATTCATCATCATCAAGGGTTACAGTGATTTCTGAAGTGCCAATGAATTTGTTTTTTTCTTTCTCAACACCTAAGTTAACTGGTGTTGTAAATAATTCATAAATAATTTTATCCTTTGAAACACCAAAAAACGCTAAAGCTTCAATACAACCTAAAATCATTTCTTCAGGTCCACAAATTAGAAAAGCATCTTTTTGAAGAAAGCTTAAATCCTCTTTAATTAGGGCCGTTAAAGTTGTTTTGTCAATTCTACCTTTGGTCGCGTTTGACACGTCTGCTCTACTATAAAACAGTGAGGTATTAATTGAAGTCATGGAATCTATTTCATTAATAAACATAGCCTCTTCCGGAGATTTATTCCCATAAAGTAAGTGAATGCTTTGCGCTTGTTCTTTAGATTTCAAAATGGAAAGGATTGGTGTGATTCCACTTCCCGCGGCAATTGCTGCCACGTTTTTGGCTTTTTTAGGAATTTTAAAGCTCCCTTGAGGAACTGCAATGTGAATCTTTGTTCCCTCTTTTGCCTCTTGATTGAACCAATTAGAAACAATTCCTTTGTCAACGATTTTGACGCCTATTGCTAGGTGTTCATCACCCGAACTACAAATAGAATAAGACCTTCTCTGTTCTTCACCCTTGATTTCAACAAGAATATTTAGATACTGCCCGGGCTCAAATTTAAATTTAGATTTGAGTTTTTCAGGAATATTAAATACAGCCTTCACGGATGTTTCATTAAGCTTTTCTATTTTTGAAATTTCAACTTCAAAGTACCCTTTGTGCTTTTTATCTTTCTTGAATATACCTCCTAATAAACCCATAATTTATTCGTCAAATGTTACGATTACTTTTTTAGATGTCGGATGCGATTGGCATGTGAGTATATAACCCTGATCAAGCTCATCTTGTTCAAGTGAATAATTCACATCCATTTTTACTGAGCCTTCAAGTATTTTTGCTTTGCAAGTACAGCAGACCCCACCTTTACATGCGTAGGGCACATCTAATCCCGATTTGTGTGCGGCATCAAGAAGCGAGATGCCATTTGTATTTAAATCAAATTCATATTCATCCCCGTCAATGTGCAGTTGTATTTGGCTATCTTCTTCGTTCACAACGGGCGTATCTTCTTCTGTTTTTTGTTTGAATCCCGTTCCAAATAATTCGAGATGGATCTGTTTTGAATCAAGTCCTTTTTCAAGGCAAACTTCTCTTATTTCTAAGGTCATCTGTTCGGGACCACAGATGAATACATCATCGATAGAAACCCCTCCAAAGTAGGTCTTAAAAAGAGTTTGGCATTTTTCTTTGTCAATCCTTCCCTGTTGTAATTTATTCCCAAGGTTTTCTCTCGAAAATATATGAACAACGCTTAGTCGATTTATGTAGGTGTTCTTTAAAGCTTCAATTTCTTCTTTAAAAATAACGGAGTTAATCCCCTTGTTTCCATAAATAAGGTTTACCGTACTATTTGGCTCATGTCTTAAAATACTTTTCAAAATAGATAGAATAGGAGTAATACCACTGCCTGCTGCAAATAGTGCATAGTTTTTACTAGCCTTGGTATCGGGAAGGTGCTGGAAGTTACCGGCTGGAGCCATAACCTCAAGGGAATCTCCTTTTTTTATTTTTTCATGGGCATAAGACGAAAACAAACCATTTTCTATCCTCTTAATTGCAATTTTATGCTCTTTTGAGGAAGGTTCAGAACATAGGGAATATGATCGTCTAAGTTCTTGATCTTTAACGTAGGATTTCAGTGTCAAGTATTGACCAGCTTTAAAGTCAAATGATTTTAGGTGTTCTTTAGGGATGTCAAAGGATATTGAGACACAATCATCAGTTTCCTTGATGATTTCTTTGACGCTAATTTTAAAAAAATTCGATTTCATTTCGACCGTAAATTTGCCTCAAATGTAAGCAATCTATTTTTCAAGACAAGGCGAACGAAACATTGTTCAATTTCTTTTGTTTTTAATCAGAGGTAGTATTAAGTATATTTGTAAAGTAAATTCATGAATATGATGGAAATCGACAACAAAGAATTAGAAAATAAATTTCAGCAGAAGATTGATAGAGACATTAAAATTGAGCCCAATGATTGGATGCCTGACGCCTATCGTACGACTTTGATACGTCAGATTTCACAGCATGCACATTCTGAAGTTGTTGGAATGCTGCCTGAAGGCAATTGGATTACGAGAGCTCCTAATCTGCGTAGAAAAGCAGTTTTATTGGCTAAGGTCCAGGACGAAGCTGGACACGGGTTATACTTGTATAGTGCTGCTGAAACGCTTGGTGCAGATCGAGAGCAGACTATTGATGATTTGCATTCGGGTAAGGCGAAGTATTCATCTATTTTCAATTATCCTACATTAACTTGGGCAGACATGGGTGCCGTTGGTTGGCTCGTCGATGGTGCTGCTATCATGAACCAAGTCCCTTTGTGCAGGTGCTCTTATGGCCCATATGCTCGCGCTATGATTCGGGTATGTAAAGAGGAGTCTTTTCACCAACGTCAAGGTTTTGAAATCATGACGAAATTGGCTGGTGGAGCAATAGAGCAAAAAGAGATGGCTCAAGATGCATTAAATAGATTTTGGTGGCCTGCTCTTATGATGTTTGGGCCGAGTGATGCAGACTCAAGTCACACGGAACAATCTATGAAGTGGAAGATTAAACGACATACCAATGATGAGCTGAGACAAATGTTTGTCGATGTTACAGTACCTCAAATCGAGACTCTTGGCTTGACGGTTCCTGACCCGGATGTAAAATGGAACGAAGTAAAAGGGCGTTACGATTATGGCCCAATTGATTGGGATGAGTTTTGGCAAGTTGTAGGCGGTAACGGACCTTGTAATAAAGAACGCGTAGATGCCAGAAGAAAGGCAAAAGAAGATGGTAAATGGGTTGTTGAAGCAGCCATGGCATTTACTAATAAAAGAAATTCAAAGAAATCTGCTTAAGATGGAAAAATCAAAAGAATGGCCTCTATGGGAGGTTTTTATAAGAAGTAAACAAGGACTAAACCATAAGCATGTTGGTAGTTTACGAGCTTCAGATGCCACAATGGCAATAGACAATGCAAGAGACGTTTATACGAGAAGATCCGAAGGTATTTCGATTTGGGTCGTACCCTCCAATAATATAACGGCCTCTGATCCGAGTGATGAGGATTCTCTTTTTGAACCAGCAAATTCAAAGGTGTATAGACATCCTACCTTTTATGATGTTCCAGATGGTATTTCACACATGTAACAAATGACAACAAAAGAAGCACTTTATAATTATACCCTTAGAATGGGAGATGATAGTCTTATTCTAGGACAACGATTATCGGAATTGTGTGGCCATGGCCCTATTTTAGAGGAGGATATCGCTTTAACGAATATTTCTTTGGACCTTATTGGGCAAGCGACCTTACTTTTAGATTATGCAGGTGAACTTGATAAGGATTCTAGAAACAAGGATCAATTGGCTTTTTTAAGAATTGAAAAGCAATATGTAAATATATTACTAGTTGAACAACCAAATGGACATTTTGGAGATACTATTTTACGTCAATTCCTTTTTGACGCATACCGCACGGCGCTCCTAGAGCGACTGTCTACCTCGAAAGACAAAAGACTCGCGGGCATCGCTGAGAAGTCTCTTAAAGAGACTAAATACCACCTTAAACACTCTTCTGAGTGGGTCATTAGGTTGGGAGACGGAACAGAGGAGTCGCACTTAAGAATTCAAAACTCTTTGGATAAGCTATTCCGATATGCACATGAATTGTTTTATGAGAATGAAGTAGATAACCTTCTAATTAAAGAAGGTATTGTTCCCTCAGCACAAGGAATTTATCCAGTTTGGGAAAAAACAGTGAACGATGTCCTTGAAGCCGCCACACTATCCTTACCGAAAAACAACTGGAAGTTTCAGGGTGGGCGTGAAGGAAGGCATTCTGAGCATATGGGGTATCTTCTTGCCGATATGCAATATATGCAACGCACCTATCCAAATATGGAATGGTAAATGAAAAAATAATATGGGCGTATTTAGAGGATGTTTATGATCCTGAAGTCCCTGTTTTATCAATTATTGACCTTGGAATAGTTAGATCTGTTCACGTCAAAAATAATCATGTAAACATTACAATTACCCCTACCTATACGGGATGTCCTGCCATGCAAACGATCGAGCAAGACATTACCGTGAAATTAGCTGCAGAAGGGATTTCTTCATACAAAATAGAGACTGCAATTTCTCCCGCTTGGACAACAGATTGGATGTCGGAGTCAGGAAAACTAAAGCTTAAAGAATATGGAATTGCTCCCCCTCAAGATGAGGTCGATAAGTCTGTGCTTTTTTCAGATCCGATAGTCGTACCCTGTCCTAAATGTGATGCTCCAAATACCCGTTTGGTAAGTCAGTTTGGAAGCACTGCCTGTAAAGCCCATTACCAGTGTCAAGAGTGTCGAGAACCTTTTGATTACTTTAAATGCCTTCGGTAGGTTTTTTCTTTAGATACTGACTGTCTAGCCAATAAATAACTTTTAATGATATGGTGTTTATGGGCCCGTTTTGAAGGGTGTTGTTTAGGGTTTCCCAATACCGATTATCTACATCAGAGTCTGAAGTAAATATAGAGTTCTTCCAAACGAAATTCAGCTCACTTCCAGGTAGAAATACCCAACGTAACAGCATGTCTATTGTGAACGCATTATAATTTATGTCATATGCAGAAAATCCGTTAACGTCATTTCCTGAATAATCAGCTAAAGGATTAAGCCTTCCATTGTCTAATAATTCATAGAAGCTGTTGTATTTGATTTGAGCATTGTAATGCCTTAAGCGAAATGTCATGCCTAACCTGTTGGTAATCGTATAGTCAAGCCCAAGAGATTGCTCATTTGTGAGCCGGTCTCTATTACCAAACAAGATGCCATCGAACTCATTTATAGGAGATCCAAACCCAACTGCAAAGCCCTCACTATTGTATTGAAAGCTTTGTTTCCATTCATGTAATAGGAAAAGTTGATTGCTGAGCCTAAATCTGAATTCTAGACTGTAATTCCATTCCCACCAATCTCCACGTTGCACATCAACATAGCCCAAGCGGGCATCGACGGCTATTCTTTTTTGATAATTAGAAGAAAACCAAGTAGACATATTCGTCCAAATGGGACGCACGAATTTATATTCACCAATGTTCTCTGCTCTAGGTTCAAAGTAATCATTGTTTTCAAACAGTGCCCCATTGAAGCTCAAGCCTCCTGCATTGAATGATTTCGAGACCATGACAAGGCTAGATTGCCAATAGGCTCCACCAAATAGGTTTGGTGCATATAATCGTTCATAATTGACTGAAAGGTTACTTTGGAACTTATTTAAGTTCCAAAAGCTTGGTCGAAAGTTTCGATAACCGACATTCACCTCTGCAACACGACTGTTATTTGCTCTTAAGAAGCCTAAGTCATTTGGATCGTAGGTATCAGATTCTTCATAATATTCGGTCCAAAAGGTGAAGTTTCCTCTTTGCTTTCCTGTTTCAACACCCCATGAGTGTCCTAACGAAGATTCTGAGCTTTCTATAATTGTCGACAAAACCCCTTCGCCAGTCACATAATAGTCGTTATTTTTTGTGTTGAGTTTAGCCTTGATGCCTGAGACATTGGCATCGTAAAAGTCTCCAGAACGCCAAACATTGGTGTTTGTGAATGTTAGGAAGCTATTGTTTTTTAGGTTTTGATCCAATACCAAAACATTGTAGTTACTTAGGGGGCTAATTATGACATTGCGTTCAATGTTTGTTTCACTATCTATTGCTTTTCCGGTTTGCTCGGCAGTAATACCATTGAATACGGCAATCCCTAAACCATTATTTAGTCTTCCCGAAACTTTACTCGCGTTAATTAATGGGACAGAATTAGGGATTTCTTCTAAATATTCATTTTCATTCAGTTGACTTTGATAAACCCTTGACGGGGTTTGTACGCCAATTCGCCTACTGTAGAAAAGCTCTGATTTTGTAAATAGTTCAGTACCCTCGGTAAAAAACTGCCTATTTTCATTAAACTGTATTTCAAAAGGACTGATGTTTAAAACCTGATTATCAAAAACAACTTGACCAAAGTCCGGTAATAAAGTCACATCAAGGGTAAACGCCTCGTTAATCCCATATTTAATATCCATTCCACCATTAAATGAGGAAAGTGTTTCTGTGTCCTTTGAGAAGTTAACATAGCTTGATAGAAATGGTATAAATGCAAGTCTCAAAGGTGGTTCTACTCCCTGTATCCCTTCAACTTTTCCACTTTCAAGGAGGTAATTCTCAAGGTCTGGATTGACAGGATTCCATGTACTCTCTTCTCTATACCTACTTATTTGCCTTCCGAAGTTAATATTCCAATTTTGAATGTCTTCTTTGGGGAATCTTATTGCAGAGTAGGGTATTTTTATTTCGGCAAACCATCCATTTTCTTTGATTATAGTTTTGCTATTCCAAACCAAATTAAGAAGATCATTAAAATCCCCATTAAATATTTTTGCGTCCAATTGAACGCCTAGACTTGTTAAGCCAAAAAAGAAGCCATTTTGTTTGTCATTATAAGTGTCAAGAAAAATGGCAAACAGGTCTAGATTGGGATTAAAATCGTCTCGAGCAGAAAGTACTTTTGATACAGAGTCTCCATTATCGAAGCATTTTACACCAAAATACAGAGCCTCATCATCATAAAGTAGAGCTACTTCAGTGTGTTTTGACGGTGATTCTCCAGGAAAGGGTTTGAGTTGTGTAAACTGTGATGTCCATCTTGCTTCCTCCCATGACACCTCATTGAATTCTCCATTTAGTAGGATCGCTTCATTCGTCTTAAGGGCAGTTAGACTTTTTTGACCAAATGTCATATTGGCTATTCCTATAGAAAGTATGGTCAAGAGCAATTTCATAGTGCAAAAATAGGCTTTCGGTTTTAATGTTCTTTAAGAAGAATGTAGATGATGAACAAATAAGAATTAATTTTGTGCATGCGCGATTTTGATAGTTTAAAAGCCCAGCTAGAAACCACGGGTTTTCCGCAGGTTTATTTCTTCAAATTCATAGTGCCGAACAAGAGTGATAATGTGGCTAAAGTCAATGCTTTATATGCTGCAGACACTCAAATTCAAATGAAAACTTCTTCAAGCGGGAAATTTATATCTGTAAGTGCAAAGCAGGTTATGCTTTCTGCCGATGAGGTGATTCATATTTATAACAAGGCCTCAACTATTGAAGGCATAATATCATTGTAAATGAATTTATTAGATATACTTTCGATCACCTTGGTCATTCTATTGATCATTATTACCTATCGCATATTAATCAAGAGATTGAGTCGTAATCGGGTCCGTACTGAAGAGTATTGCACGCTGTATAATACTGAATCGTATGAGGTTAATGGGGAGATTGAATTTTATTTTCAGTGCCCAGCGCCTATCGAGGTTCAATTTTGTATTTGGTCTAATGAAGAAATTATCGTCCAGCTTGCTTCCAGAAAATTTGAAAAGGGTGGTCATATATTAAGATATGATTCAACGCAGCTGCAAAATGGAGGTTATACCTTTGGGATTGTAACAGAAAAGCAGAAAACGATTAAAAAGTTCGGCGTAAAAAACTAGGTATCTTTTCGCCCTTTTTTCTTGCCGTCTATTTTTATTTTCTTTCTTCTTTTATCAATTTTGTATTTTGATTTATTGAAGCTGTTATCTGTTCTTTTCAGTGATTCAAAACGAACAACAAGCCCAAGGCTATGTTGCATATAATTGGATGATTTAAAGAGGTCAATAACTCCAACCTTTGCCGTGCTACTTATTTGCAATCCAATATGTTTAGAAAGCCAAAAATTAACTCCGACACCCACGTTTAGTGTTGGACTTAAAGCACGAGCAAGGGTGTCTTGATTGTCTCGAACACTTATCCCCAAACCAGCAAAAGCAAAAGGGTCAATCGCTCCGCTGTTTAATAATTTATAAAAAGAATATTTGGAATGTAGATCCATTGAAAAAAGACTTCCTGAAATATTTTCTTGGCCATTCGTGAGTTTATTTGGATTATAAACAGAATAAGTCAATACAGCCTCTGCGCTCCAACCATTGTAGATAAATTTATCTACAAAAAACCTTGAAGGGAAAAGATGCGAATGCATGTTTTCAATCAGAAAAGGGTTAAATGACTCTCCATCATCATCTGTTAATATCCATGACGTACCAAACATCCAGCTGTAGCTATCTTTGTTATCAATGGCCTTTGCAGGCTGTCCTATAACAACCGTGCTTAAAATTAGGGAAAGACAAATTAAACTGAAACATTTCATTGCTATCTCAAATTAGATGGGCAAAAGTAAGAAATAATAGAGGTTAGGCTTATATAAACCAAATGATATTTCTGATTTTAACTTGATCTAAATATTTCTTGAGTTTTATTACGGTCGCACTATATGTAATCTTTATGTATTGTTCATAACTGCTTTGGAAGCCATAACCTATTAATGCGTAATTTTGTTTCTATGTCTCGGGTAAAAAAAATAAAGTTAGAAATTGATGATGAACTCGAATTCCCAATTTTAGGATTGTCCACAGCCCTCGGTGATTATCGGCTTGCTTGGGAACTGAATTCTAAACTTAATTTAGGCTTCCGTAAATTGGATGGCAGTACTTTTTTTTCTATACCTGATAAAAGCAAAAAAGTCATTGATTATGAATATTATTCATATGTCAATGAGGAAGAGATGTCTAAGTTCTTTTTAGTTAAGAATAAACAAAAGGGATCAACCCTTTTTAATGACCGAGATCGATTAGATTTCTTCCTGGTATTGCGTGATAATTTTATTTACGAGATTGAAGATTTAATAACAGACTTAAGAAAAATAGAAGGTATTATAGCCGTTTTTTCTTTCTCTAGTGCTGAGTTTGAATTTTCAGAATATTTAAATGATTAAAATGAAAAGAACAAAAATAGTTGCAACCATTGGACCTTCTTCTTCCTCTAAGGAAGTGTTAAGGAATATGATTAATTCGGGCATGAATGTGTGTCGGGTCAATTTTTCTCACGGCGCATATGAGGACCATGAGAAAGTAGTGAAGGTCATAAGGGAATTGAATGATGAACTGAATACCAATGTGGCGATTTTAGCTGATTTACAAGGCCCTAAAATACGCACAGGGCTTATGCAGGAGGGCGGCGTACATCTTGAAGTAGGTGCCAAAGTTTTGGTTCAGACTGATGACATACTAGGAAAGGAAGGCATGTTTTCAATAAACTATAATAGGCTACCTGCAGATGTTAAAAAAGGAGAATTTATTTTACTTGATGATGGCAAACTAATGCTAGAAGTTGAGCATACGGATGGAAAGAAGCAAATTACTTGTAAAGTAATTCAAGGCGGTATTCTCTCATCCAGAAAGGGCGTAAACTTTCCGAACACACGTATTTCTATGCCTAGCTTAACAGAAAAAGATATTCTTGATCTACAATTTGCAATTGATCAGGATGTGGATTGGATTGGGCTCTCTTTTGTGCGCTCCGCAAGGGATATTATTGACTTGAAACAACGTATTTCTAAGGCAGGAGGAAAAGCTAAGGTAATTGCTAAGATTGAAAAGCCCGAAGCTTTAGAATGTATAGACGATATTATTAGCGAAACTGATGGTCTTATGGTCGCTCGTGGAGATTTAGGTGTCGAGATTCCTTATCAAAAGGTGCCCTTAACTCAAAAGATGCTTATTAATAAGGGGATTCAATATGCAAAACCTGTAATTGTTGCGACGCAAATGATGGAGTCTATGATCACACAAATGTCTCCAACACGAGCTGAGGTAAACGATGTGGCGAATGCTGTTTTAGATGGAGCTGATGCCGTGATGTTGTCAGGAGAAACTTCTGTGGGGAACTATCCCGTTGAGGTCATTAATGCGATGGCTAAGATTATTAAAGAAATGGAATCTGATAAAACTATATATTACAAGGAAGAGCCTCCTGAAAAAAATCAAGAACGTTTTATATCCGATTCAATATGTTATAATGCGTGTAGACTCGCTCAAAGAGTAGAGGTAAACGCAATCATTACCATGTCATTTTCTGGATATACAGCTTATAAAATAGCTTCTCAAAGGCCAAGTGCATGTATTTATATTTTCACAAGCAATAGAAAGATATTAACCCAGTTGAATTTGGTTTGGGGCGTAAAAGCATTTTATTACAATAAGCAAATTAGTACTGACCACACTATTGCTGACATTAAGTATATCATGAAATCAAGTGGGCACTTAGTGAAGGGGGATCTGATTATAAATATTGCATCCATTCCTTTAGAAGATTTGGGAAGCTCTAACATGCTTAAGCTTAGTCATGTTGACTAAGTACATGGTTAATTACGACACTTTACTACAGGACCAAGTAGCTTTTTACCCCATTATCAGACTCCCAAAAATGGGGGCTGTTATACGATCCTACAGGATAGGGTCTCATCAAACAGGCGGCCATAAAAAAGCTGATTTCCAGCGTGTGATTCAACATTATTTTGGTGATGAATATGAGGTTTCTAATTTGCATAGGTTAAACACAGGCATAACTAATAGACCATTTGATATCGACATCTCCCTTGTTGACAAAAATAAAAAAGGAATTCGTATTGACATTGAAATTGATGAGCCATATGCTGCTACTTCGAGACAAGCTACTCATTGTAAAGCCGACGACAAACTAAGAGACGATTATTTTGTTGATCGGGGTTGGGTTGTTATTCGTTTTTCTGAAAGACAGGTTCATCTAGATGAAAACGGATGCTTACGTTATCTAGCTGAAATCCTGAGTTCCTTGGATAGTAGTTACTATATTCCCAAAGAATTAAAAGATTACACCATTGTTGAAAACGTAAATACATGGGATCTTGTTCAGGCTCAAAAATGGGAAAAAGAAGGCTATAGAGAAAAGTATCTAGATTATATTTTCGATGTGGTTGAGGAAGTCAAGAGTGATATTGAACGTGGTCTGAGTGAAAAGGAAATCGCTGAAGAAAAGTTAGTATTGAGAACCTTTATTGGTGAAATGGAGCCGAATATACAGGTTGAAAACAGTCATTCAAGAGACCAAAGAATTGAATTCAATTCTGAAAATCACAAGTATTTTATCGATGGTATTCCTGCGCCATCAGCCAGTACAGTAATTGGAAAATTCTTTCCTGAATTTGATTCATATGGAGCCGCGGCTAGATTAAGACCGAGCAATCCTTTGTATGGGCTTTCACCGGATGAAATTGTCGCCATTTGGTTTGAAAAGGGAAAAGAAGCAGCTGATAAAGGAACGGTTTTACATGAACAAATCGAGAATTATTATTTAGAACAAGCTTATCATAAAACGGAAGACTTTCATCTCTTCGAACAATTTGCAAACATGCATTCGAGCCTTGAGCCTTTTAGATGTGAGTGGCGTGTTTTTGATGAGCAGTATCACATAGCGGGTACAATTGATCTGGTTGCTAAAAATCAGGGCGTTTTTGAGCTGTATGATTGGAAGAGAAGTAAAAAAATAATTAATGCTCATAATGGTGAGCCCATTAAAAATGACAGATGGGGAAAGGTTGGGGTTGGCAAGCTGAGTAGTATTGACGATACGAGTTACAATCGCTATTGCTTGCAGCAAAGCTTGTATAGATATATCCTTGAAAAAAACTACGGTTTAGTGATTTCAAAAATGTATTTAGTTATCATGCATCCTGATTACGAGCGTTACTATAAGGTTGAGGTCCCTTATCTAAAAGACAAAGTCACTTACATATTGAATACCTTATGAATTCATGATGTTTAAAGGTGTTTTGCTTAAGTTTACGGAGTTAACGTAATAAAAAATATCATATGTTCACGGGTATCATAGAAGAAATCGGGGAGTTAGTCTCCATTGAGAAAGAGAAGAGTAACATTCATTTTACTCTTAAAGCAGAAATGTCTCAAGATTTAAAAGTAGATCAAAGTCTTTCCCATAATGGCTGCTGCCTTACTGTTGTGAGTAGAAGTGACACTAAATATACCGTGACGGCAATTCAAGAAACTTTAGATAAAACCAATCTTAATGATTGGAAGGTCGGTAGTCAGATTAATTTAGAACGTTGCATGAAAGCTGATGGTAGATTTGATGGACATATCGTTCAAGGACATGTCGATTGTGTAGCTCAGTGTGTAGACGTTCAGGATTTAAATGGGAGTTGGAAATTTTCTTTTACTTATGAAGCTCCCCATCGAACTGTAGAAAAAGGATCTGTGACCATAAATGGTACGAGTCTTACTGTTGTTGAAAGCGCAGAAAACAGTTTTTCAGTCTGTATTATTCCATATACCTATCAGCATACGAATTTTCATCAGTTCAGCGTAGGTTCAATGGTTAATCTTGAATTTGATATATTTGGTAAATACATACAGCGCTACTTGAATCAAATCGTTTAGTTTACTGGTTTAAGGACTCTAACAATAAAGTAAATCCAAGTTGCTATTAATATGGCGCCTCCGATTGGTGTTATTGGTCCTAGGAATGACAAGTTCAAGCTGAAAACCCGATCTATTGACAATGCGTAAATTGAGCCGGAAAAAAGTATAATACCTAGAGTGAATCCACCATAGGGCCATTTATTTTTTAAGATCGTTTGCTGATTGAGTCCCAAAGCTAATAATGCAAGACCTTGATACATTTGGTACCGTACTCCAACCTCGAATGAGAGCAATTCATGAGGCGTTAAAATCGCCTTTAAGCTATGCGCCCCAAATGCCCCTAATAATATTCCCAAACAAATAAAAACCGCCCCGGTTACTATATACGCTTTATTCATAACTCAAAGATGTAAAAAACCAATGGAAATGGTATCTTTGAGCAGCGATTTTATGAAACTAAAATTCTCTTTTATAGTGGTGCTTCTTTTAACTATTTCTTGTTCGGAAAGAGCTGTAGAAAACAAAAAAGAAAAGGCTCAAATTGATTATTATCAATTTCGTGAGATGCATCTTGATTCTTTAGGGATTCAGGCTGTTATTATGATCCCCAATGAAACAGCAGGCATAGGAGCGTCTTTTGCTCCAGAAATTTACCATGACAATGGTGGGTTTAAATGGCAGATCAATGTAGGGAGGCATTTTAATATTCTCATTGAAGATTATGGGGATTATCAATATTTAATGCCTGAATTTCTTCGGAGAATTAATACGAAAGACATTTTCAATATTGAGATTATTGAAAAAACAGATGATTACATATTATATAAACGTGAATTGAATGTCTCTCCAACTCAGTTGACGACCTATCATTTGTACGGAGTGAGGTATTTGAATGGCGTATATTATGAATTCACAAATCAGGAAGAGGGCGATTCAGAAAAAGTGATTGAATTTATTTTGAAGTCATTTTTGTCTTTTAAAAATTTAAATAGTGCCATATGATTCAAAGGGATAGTGTAATAGAAATTCTATCAAAAATTATCGAACCTGATTTAAAAAAGGATATTGTCTCCCTTAATCTCGTTGAAGATTTAAAAATCATGGATAATGAAATCCACTTAACGGTCTATGTCACTAATCCCGCTATGCATGCTAGGAATCGCATGAAGGAAGCTGTCGTTTTTAACCTGAAGTCTAGATTGGATAAAAGAACTGAAATTTACTGTACAGTAAAACAAAAGACATCCGAGCTAAATGACGTGCATCGAAAAATATTACCTGATGTTTCTAAAATAATTGCTATTGCATCCGGAAAAGGTGGCGTTGGAAAATCAACGGTAACGGCTAACCTTGCAGGTGGTTTGGCTAAAAAAGGTTTTAAAGTAGGTATTGTTGATGCTGATATTTATGGACCATCTATGCCAACCATGTTTGATTTGGTGGGAGAGCGACCAAAAATGATTGAAATTGATGGGGAATCGAAAATTGAACCTATTTTATCCCATGGAGTTAAAGTTTTATCTATAGGGTTTTTTACGGATAAAGAAAATGCTGTCGTTTGGCGTGGCCCGATGGCCTCTAAGGCTTTGCTGCAAATGTTTAATGATGCTTATTGGGGAGAATTAGATTATTTATTGGTTGATTTACCTCCAGGAACGGGAGATATTCATCTTTCATTAATTCAAACGATTCCACTTGACGGCGTTGTAATTGTTAGTACACCTCAAGAGGTTGCTTTAGCTGATGCAAGACGCGGGGTTAATATGTTTAAAATGGAAAATGTCAATGTACCAATCCTTGGGATGATTGAAAACATGTCTTGGTTTACCCCTGCAGAGCTTCCAGATCATAAATATCATATTTTTGGAAGGGATGGCGCTAAGAATTTAGCAACGGGTATGGGGATTCCATTTTTAGGACAAATACCACTTATTCAGAGTGTTTGTGAGTCAGGAGACTCGGGAAGACCTGCCGTTTTACAAGAGAATAGTTCAGGTTCAAATGCAATTCATGATGTCGTTAATAAATTTGAGGTTCAAGTTAAATTACTTACTAACTTAGTGTCTAATGGAAAATAAGGAAAAAACCCTATTTAAAATCGAACAAGCAATTGACGAGCTCCGTCCTTTTATGCATGCAGATGGCGGAGATATTGAGTTTATTGAATTAACTGATGCGGGGGTTGCAAAAGTTCGTTTGCTTGGCTCTTGTAGTGATTGCTCAATGAGTCATATGACCCTCAAAGCAGGCCTTGAAGAAGCATTGAAGGCCGCGGCTCCAGAGGTGTTAAAAGTTGAAGCGATCGAGGCATGAATGTGAAGCTCATCACAATTGGAAAAACGTCAGTTTCATTTTTGATTGAGGGAGAGGCTGAGTATCAAAAAAGACTCAAGCATTACATGCGATTTGAAAGAATCGATTTAAACGATCTCAAAACATCTCAAAAAACATCTCAAAAAGAGATAAGAAAAAAAGAAGGTGATTTACTTTTGAGTAAGTTGACTCCTAATGATATAGTGGTTTTACTCGATGAAAAAGGAACCCAAATGAATTCAATACAATTAGCAAAATGGTTTGAGAAAAAAACCATTTCTGGTGCGAGAAATGTTGTTTTTGTCATTGGTGGTGCTTTTGGTTTTGACAATGCGGTTTATGATCGTGCCAATGAGAAAATTAGTTTATCAAATTTGACCTTTTCGCATCAAATGGTACGGTTGTTCTTCTTAGAACAGCTGTATAGGATTTCTTCAATCTTGAAAGGAGAAAAGTATCACCATCAATAATAAATAAGTTTGGGTAGTAGTTATATTTCTTTTTCAGATATTGCCATAGCCCTTGTTTGGTTCGTTATTCTTATGGTTATTTCATCCTCGAAAGCCAAAAAAATTGACAATGACGAGATCCGAAAGTATTATTTTAGAAATATCCTTTTTAAGTTCGGTTTCGCCCTTGCGTTTTCATTGGTTTATCTTATATATTACGGAGGAGGAGATACGACAGCCTATTGGGACGGTGCCATTTCTTTAAATAAACTTTTCTTTCATTCTCCTAGTGATTACTTTCAGCATTTATTGAGTGAGCCAACAGCTGAATTGAAATCATTGCATTTTAATGTGGCAACGGGTTATCCTCCAAGTTGGATTTATAAAGAGTCTGAAGCTTGGTTTATATGTAAATTATCGTCTCTAGTTTCTTTTTTCACCTTTCGCTCCTATTTTGCGGGAACGCTCATTTTCGCTTACCTAACTGCGCGAGCCTCATGGCGTGTTTTTGAGCTGGTCGTAAAACTAAAGACACATACTAT
>TARA_B110000093_G_scaffold123615_1_pt1 | contig 22408 bp, 22 predicted proteins | sample TARA_B110000093 | Tara Oceans TARA_B110000093 (sample SAMEA4397390) | marine metagenome | biome: Polar Biome; feature: [MIX] marine epipelagic wind mixed layer (ENVO:01000061); material: water (ENVO:00002006), including particulate matter (ENVO:01000060) such as... | depth 10-100 m | reverse complement strand
TTTTTTTAACATCCCACATAACAACACAATAGTCCAAAAAATTCTCGTGAAGAAGTAAATTTTAGGGCTACACTTATGTTCACACAAGCCCTATAAGACTTCATTTTAAGACAATACTATATTGCTTAGTTAGTGTTGAATTTATACTAATTTGCAGCTATCTTGTATTAATTACGTAAAAACATCAAAAAAGTACCAGTATTTGAAAAATTTGTACTGTTTTACAAACCCTTTGAGAAGTTATTGTTTCATTAAGCGTAGCAAAAAAATTACTGCGCTGTTTAAACCAGTAGAACCATAAATAAAAAAACCGAGATTTATCTCTGGAGAAATACTATGAAAATTTTGAAGATGTCAGCGATTGCTGTAGCAGTCACAATGAGCTGTGTTTCCACAGCCCAGGCAGCTGATTTAACGATTGCCACTGTAAATAATGGCCATATGATTGAAATGCAAAAGCTAACCGGACATTTTGAAAAGGCTAACCCTGGCATTAATGTAAATTGGGTTACTCTTGATGAAGGCACATTGCGTTCTCGTGTAACAACTGACATTGCAACTAAGGGTGGCCAGTTCGATGTTATGACTATTGGTATGTATGAAGCGCCTATGTGGGGCGCTAAAGGTTGGTTAGAAGCATTAGATTTTGATGCTAGCTACGATGTAGATGATATTTTACCAGCAATGCGCGGTGGCCTATCTCACGGTGGCAACCTTTACGCTGCACCATTCTACGGTGAAAGTTCAATGATCATGTACCGTAAGGACTTGATGGATGCTGCTGGCATGACAATGCCTGACAACCCAACTTGGGGGCATATTGAAGACGCTGCTGCGGCAATGACTGACAAAGACAATGGTGTTTACGGCATTTGTCTTCGTGGCAAGCCAGGTTGGGGCGACAACATGGCATTCATCACTACTTTGGCTAACTCGTTTGGTGCACAGTGGTTTGACATGGATAAGAAGCCTCAGTTGGATTCTCCTGCATGGAACCACGCCGTTAACTTCTACGTTGATTTGCTAACTAACTATGGCCCTCCGGGATCTTCTGGTAACAGCTTCAACGAAATTCTAGCACTAACCAACGCTGGCAAGTGTGGCATGTGGATTGACGCTACTATCGCAGCTTCTTTCGTATCTGACCCATCACAGTCATCAGTTGCAGAGCATATGGCTTTCGCACAATCTCCTGTTGCCGTTACTCACCGTGGCGCTAACTGGCTCTGGGCATGGGCATTAGCAGTACCTGCCGGAACTCAGCAGTCTGCAGAAGCTCAAGCATTTGTTCAGTGGGCTACATCTAAGGAATACATCGAACTAGTTGCAGCGACTAACGGTTGGGCATCTGTACCTACTGGAACTCGTAGCTCTACTTATGCTAACAAGAACTTTACTGACGCTGCAGTATTTGCTGACGCTGAGCTAAAGGCTATCTTGTCTGCTGATCCAAGCAACTCTACTCAAGCTCCTAGCCCATTCAAAGGTGTTCAGTTTCAGGCAATTCCTGAGTTTGCTGATATTGCTGGCGCAGTTGGCCAACAATTATCTGCTGCTCTAGCTGGTGATATCACTGTTGAAGAAGCACTTGCTGAATCACAAAAAGCCGCTGATCGCGCTATGCGTAAGGCTAAGTACTACAAGTAATTGGTCCTAAGTTATTACCCGTAGTACAAAACAGGGCCTTAAGTGCATTTACCTAAGGCCCTGTTTTCTTTCTTCTAACACACCGAAATTATAATCAATATTATGAATTCCCAATCAAACATATCAACTCAAGTTCAGCACAAATGGTTAAACGTGGTTAACCTTTTAAAAGCACCATCGATCATTTTGCTACTTGTTTGGATGATTGTGCCCCTAAGTATGACCGTGTACTACTCGTTTGTTGAGTACAATTTACTTTATCCTGGGCCAAAGTTATTTATCGGTTTAGAAAACTACAGCTACTTTTCTACTGACTCTGCCTTTTTCCCTGCCTTATTCAATACCTTAGTTCTAGTTGGCTCTGTACTGACCATTACCGTTGTGCTGGGCCTCGCTCTTGCTTTGTTAGTTAATCAGCCATTTTTTGGACGTGGCGTCGTCCGTGTGCTGTTAATTTCTCCATTTTTTATTATGCCAACAGTTAATGCGTTAATCTGGAAAAACATGATGATGGATCCTAACTATGGGATCTTTTCTGTCATCGCTGATTTTTTCAATGTTGTGCCCATTAACTTCTTAGAAGACTTGCCGCTGGCGTCAATCATCCTAATGGTGAGCTGGCAGTGGACACCTTTTGCCCTACTTATATTTATGACATCACTGCAGTCGCAAGATACAGAACAAAAAGAAGCAGCCCAGCTTGATGGGGCTGGATTTTGGTCTATTTTTCGTTTTCTTACCCTGCCTCACCTTGCAAGGCCAATCGCTATTGTAGTGATGATTCAGACCATTTTTCACCTCTCCTTATTTGCGGAAATTTTTGTGACCACAGGTGGCGGACCAGGTTTTGCCAGCACCAACTTGGCATGGCTAATTTATCGACAAGCCTTCCTTGCTTTTGATGTGGGTGTTGCTTCAGCCGGTGGCGTATTTGCTATTATTTTAGCCAATATAGTGGCTTTTTTCTTAATCAGAGCCGTTGGCAAAAATCTAACGGAATAACCTATGATGTTAAATATCTCTCAACGTAAAACTGTTAAACATTGGGCCACTGGTTTATTTGCTTGGTTGGTTGCTTTAATACTGTTTTTCCCTATTTTGTGGATGATAATGACTAGCTTTAAAACTGAGCTACAAGCAATCTCTCAGCCACCATTGCTATTTTGGGAAACAACATTTGATAACTACATTCTTATCCAAGAACGTAGTGATTATCTTAAGTATGCTTTCAATTCTTTATATACGTCTGTGGGTGGCACATTGCTTGCGCTTATTATTGCAGTGCCAAGTGCTTATGCAATGGCTTTTTTCCCTGGAAAATACACTAAAGATATTTTGTTATGGATGCTTTCCACCAAAATGTTACCCGCTGTAGGTGTTTTAATTCCAATTTATATGATTACTCAAATGGGAGGCTTGTTAGATAGCATTTATCCTTTAATCCTGATTTTTGCACTAATGAACCTACCTATTATCATGTGGATGCTGTTCACTTACTTCAAGGAAATTCCTAAAGAAATTCTTGAAGCCGCCCGAATGGACGGTGCAACCACCCGCGACGAACTTCGTCATATAGTAATGCCACTGTCTTGGGGTGGAATTGCTTCTGCTGGCTTATTGTCATTAATTTTATGTTGGAATGAAGCCTTTTGGTCCATTCAGCTTACTGCCTCAGACGCGGGAACATTAGCAGCACTCATCGCCTCTTACTCTAGCCCAGAAGGCCTATTTTGGGCCAAAGTTTCAGCTGCATCTACAATGGCTTGTGCACCAATTATCGTGTTTGGCTGGTTCTGCCAAAAGCAATTGGTACAGGGTCTAACTTTTGGTGCGGTGAAATAAGGAATTATAATGTCTACTTTAAATATCTCTGCATTACACAAACATTTTGACGATTTCCACGCTATTCGTGGCATAAACTTAAACATAGAGGAAGGTGAATTTGTCGTATTTGTAGGCCCTTCAGGCTGTGGTAAATCTACCCTACTGCGTTTAATTGCAGGTTTGGAAGACGTTAGCGGCGGTAATATATCTTTAGGTGATCGCGACATCACCGAGGTGCCAGCTGCTCAGCGGGATTTAGCTATGGTGTTCCAATCCTACGCACTTTACCCGCACATGAATGTGGCGGAAAATATGTCTTTTTCGCTGCGCCTAGCAGGCGCAAGCAAAGAAGAAATCGCCAAAAAAGTGGCTGACACAGCTGCCATCTTACAACTTGAGAAACTGCTTGATCGCAAGCCCAAGGCATTGTCTGGTGGGCAACGACAGCGTGTAGCAATTGGCCGAGCCATAGTGCGGCATCCATCGGTATTTTTGTTTGATGAGCCACTGTCTAACCTAGACGCGGCGCTGCGTGTGCAAATGCGCCAAGAGCTAGCTGCACTGCACCAGCGCCTTAAAGCCACTATGATTTATGTCACCCACGATCAAGTTGAGGCTATGACCCTAGCGGATAAAGTAGTCATTCTTAATGCAGGCCAAGTGGAACAAGTGGGTACGCCCATGGAGGTGTATTACAACCCAGAAAGCCGCTTTGTAGCTGAGTTTATTGGCACACCTAAAATGAACTTCTTCCCCATGGACGACTTAGTAACCAACTATTTAAACAACAACCCTAAGGTAGACCGAAATCTTGAAGCTGCGGCATGGATTGGTGCGCGACCAGAATCAATCATGCTTGATAAGAAAGGCATGTTTGGCACTGTGACTTTAATCGAGCGCCTAGGTGCAGAAACGTTAGTTTACCTAAACTACTGCGACCAGTACCAAGTTGCTATTCGTGCTTCAAGTCTAGCACCAGTTGAGCTGGGCGAAACCATAGAATTTGGTTTAGATTTAGAACAAGTGCACAGTTTTGATGACCAAGGTAACCGCCTTAGCCCAGCGATTACTGGCGATTTAATTAAGGCATTATAAGCTGATGTAGTTTTTTGTCGTATTTTCGGAAGAATTGAGTATGAAAACAGATACGTTTAATCAGGTTGAAATCATTGAAAATGTAGATGATGGTATTTATTACTTGGAACACGGCTGGCCTTCCGATTTAATCCGCTGGCATGCCCACGCACCCTACGAGCTGCACTTAATAGTGAGTACGCACGGCAAGGTATTTATAGGCGATCACATTGGCCGGTATAAACCGGGCCAACTAATTCTTGTAGGGCCCCATGTGCCTCACAATTGGGTCACTAATAAAGACGAGCCGGGCCCCGTGGCACTGCGTGATATGGTGGTCGTATTTTCCCATAAATCAATGGATCACATGCTTCAAGGGTTTAACGAAATTCAAGAACTGATGTCCATGTTCGAGTTATCTCATTCGGGAGTTGAATTTGTTGACTTTGACCTGTCTCTAGCCATGGACCTATTTGGCAAAATACGTGATACATCAGGCATGGATCGGTTTTTGGCGTTTATGCAGTTGTTAGCAGAGTTGAAGTCTTGGCCACACAAACGTACATTGTCTACTGCAAAAATCATCTCTCCATTAACCACCTCTGCAGCAAATAAAATTAATGAAGTGGTGCAATATATTGCAGATCACTATCAAGAAAATTTATCTCTTGGGAAAATGTCAGCCATGCTTAACATGAGCGAGAGCGCCTTTTCGCGGCACTTTGCCAAATCTACTGGGAATAAATTTGTTGAATTTGTTAACCGAGTGCGTATAGGTAGAGCATGCATTCAATTGGCTGAGACTAATGACCAGATTTCAGCTATTTGTTTTGACGTTGGATTCAACAACATCACCAACTTTAACCGTCACTTCGTTAAGCTTAAAGGCAAAACACCTGGCGAGTACCGACGTATTATCCAAACCAATTTAGGCAAAGATCAATCGATCGTAAAACCAACAATAGCGATGCCTTAGCCTGCGATACCTAACAAAGACACTAGAGAACTACAAAGATACTCACTATGAACGCTTTAAATACTAGCCTAATCGTACCCCTTAATTACAGTAAGACCGACTGTGAAGTAGGAATTATTCACGTTGGTGTTGGCGCTTTTCACCGTGCCCACCAAGCGGTCTACATGAACACGTTATTGGGTAATAAAGATCAACAAAAATGGGGCATTATGGGCATCAACCTAAGGTCACAGGATGCCAATATAAACCTGCAATTAGCTGACCAAAAACATCTATACACATTAAAAACACTATCTCCAGAAAATCGTGCCACCTATGAAGAAATTGGCTCTATATTGTCAACCCTAGATTGGTCAACAAACGCTGAAACTGCGGCACAGGCAGTGGACAATAAAAACGTTCATTTAATCACCATGACAGTCACTGAAAGTGGCTATTACCTCCTAGAGAATGGCCAATTAGATACACATTCACCAATAATTATTGAAGCCTTACAAGGTTTTGGCAGCTGCATATACGCCTACTTACGCGCATCTTTAAATGTGCGTCGCTTAGGTTGCAATATGCCCATTACATTATTATGTTGTGATAACCTGCGTGACAATGGCCTTTATCTAAAATCAGGTTTTGAGCAATTTCTTAGGGCCTGCAACGATACTGAACTCCTTAAATGGGTGGCCATAAAAGTCACTTTTCCTTGCTGCATGGTAGACCGTATTACACCAAGAACTGATGCTATTCATATTGCTGATATTAAGCAGAAATTTGATTTACATGACCCTCTCATAGTGATGTCTGAGTCTTTTACCCAATGGGTGATTGAGGATAACTTTGCTGGACCAAGACCAGATTTTGAACGTGTAGGTGTAGAGCTAGTCACTGAAGTTTCACCCTATGAAGATGCCAAAATTCGCATTCTTAATGGAGGTCACACCATATTGGCCTATTTTGCCGCGCTAAAAGGCTATAAAACTTACGACCAAGGCTTAGCTGATGAAGAACTAAACACCCTATTCTCAGCCTATGAGACCACCGAAGTGATCCCAGCTATTGGAGAGTCTCCAATAAACTTATTAGACTACTACGCTCTCACTAAAACCCGTTTTTGCAATAGTAATATCGCAGACGCTGTGGCCCGAATTTGTGCTGATGGTGGTATTAAATTTCCTATTTTTATATTGCCTACAATAGCCACATGCTACGCTAAAGGCTATACCCCAGTATACGGGTTACAAGGTATTGCCAGCTGGTATGTATTTATGTGTAAAGTCAAAGCTGGGGAAATTGAATTTGATTACGTGGAGCCAAAGTGGGCTCTTTTAGAGCCTCTTGTAGATGGGTTAAACGTCACCCATTTTATTGAAAGCCAAGATTTATGGGGCCAGTTACCAACCCAGTTTCCACAATTTAAACAGCAACTCACACAGGCTATCAGCTTGATGTTGGCCCGCTTCCCTGTGGTCTAACCCTGCTGCGTATCATCTGTGTTTGATTCAAGGAGGTTAAATGCCTAGAAAACGATTGGAAGGCAGAGTAGCACTTATTACAGGCGCAGCCAGGGGTATTGGTAAAGCATTTGCTCAGCGCTACCTGGCTGAAGGTGCAAAAGTTATTATTGCAGATATTGATTTTGACAGTGCCACCAATACCGCATCGGTATTGGGTGAAGATTGTATTGCACTGTCCCTAGATGTGACTGATCAAATAAGTATTAATCGCTGTATTAGCGATTCAGTTTCACAGATGGGCAGAATTGATATATTAATTAATAATGCTGCATTATTTACAGCATCACCCTTTGTGGACATAACCCGAATTGATTATGAGAGGGTATTTTCTGTTAACTTGGCAGGCACTATGTTCATGATGCAAGCTGCAGCTAAGCACATGATCGAACGTGGTCAAGGTGGCAAAATTATCAATATGGCAAGTCAAGCGGGTCGCCGCGGTGAAGCCCTAGTGGCAGTATATTGTGCGACTAAAGCAGCTATTATAAGCCTCACACAGTCGGCAGGCTTAGACCTGATAAAACATGGTATTAATGTTAACGCCATTTCCCCTGGCGTCGTAGATGGAGAACATTGGGACGATGTAGACGCTTTCTTTGCAAACTATGAAGGTTTACAGCTAGGAGAGAAGAAAATACAAGTGGGTGATGGCGTGCCCTATGGTCGCATGGGTATTGCTGAAGACCTTACAGGAATGGCTGTATTTTTAGCAACCCCTGACGCAGATTATATTGTAGCTCAAACTTACAATGTTGATGGTGGCCAGTGGATGAGCTAAATGTTGGTCGAAGCAACATTTAGCTCATCACTACCCAAAAATGATATTTATCTTATGAAAGAGTTTAAGCGGCCTTATTTGTGTCCGCTGGCAATTAATGCATTCTGTAATAATGTCATCGACCCAAGCTCTGCCGCTAAATGAATGAGGCTGTATCAATCACCTTTTGTTTATGGTGTGATGTATATTGCAGTGCAGGGGCTCTGATGGTCAAGTAAGTCTGGCCCATATGATTGAAATGCAAAATAGCACACTTTAACCTCTGTTTTATTAAGCAGTTGATAAACGAGTATACGACTGGAACAAGAGGTTAAAATAAAGCTTATGTCCCGTGTTCAAACGTTAGAAATTCCTCTTATTGAAGCAACAAATGAGTCCTTAAAGGGGTACGGTTATTTAGTCGATTGCTATGAGAATAGTGACATTGAAATAGTGACTTGGCCTAAACAAGGTTGGCGCGAAATTGATCAAGGCACAGGAAATGAAGGCGGTGCTACAGAGGGATCTTTTAATACCTGGTGGGATGGTTCAACGCTGCATGGTGAGAATAACGCGGTACAACATAACAACTGCGAATATGAGGAAGATGGCAAGTATGTGTTAGCTTACTCGTCGCACCCAGATAAACTTGTGGTAAATAATAATTATGTGCCCGCAAAAAAAATGTACCTTTGGCATGTTAACTACCACCCAGATGGAGGGCAATTATTTTTTCCAACACAACCGGGTGTATTTATATCACCCCTGGCGCTGCCTGGTGATGATATTAAACCTGAAGACTTTAAGGCATTTTATTTTAATGGTACCAAAGGCTTGTATATTCACCCCAATGTTTGGCATGAAGGGGTGTTTCCAGTTGCAGAAAAAAGCTCTTTTATGGGGCGCCAAGGTAAAGTGCACGCCCGCGTAAGTATTGACTTAAAAAAAGAATTTAATAAATACCTTTGTTTTAGAACAAACATTTAAAAACCATTATTCCACTTATCCAAGTAGTTGTAATGGCGAGTGATTGCACACGCTTAAGCCAAGTTAAACTGGTTCTTAAGGTACGCAATAATATCATTAGACTCGTACAGCCATTGCACAGAATTATCTGGCTTTTCAATTCTCAGGCAAGGTACTTTGTGCCGTCCACCCTCGCGCACCAATTCCGCTTTAAATTCAGCATCATTTTTGGCATCACGCAGCTCAATATGCAGTGCGTGGCGCTTTAATTCACGCCGAACTTTGACACAAAAAGGACAGGTTTTAAACTGATACATCGACATGGAAGCCGTAACATCATCAATGGCTCTTTGTTCTTCGGCCTCTCTAACAACAGCTTTTGGTGAGGTGAGAAAATCTAGAATCAAAATAATTTGTCCCAAGACCCATCGAATAACTTTCATTAGCTAGCACCACCATAATTGGTAAATTGTTATACGCATCACTGTGCAAGCATAAGCTATGCCATTTTTATGGCTTTTAAGCATGCTGTGATCAACAGAAGTTGCAGATGACCCTCCATCATTGATGAGCGAATCAAAACTGGGCTATAGCTTACAGGGTTTAATTCAAATCGGCCCCCTTTATTTGTGATGATAAGCCTATAAATTGTACAATTTATGGATTACCCCAATACCTGCCATTAAGTTAAGGAAAACGCAATAAAATGATGCAGACTTCCCCACAAACTCAGATTATAATAAGGCAAGTTCTACGCTTAACTAGTGGCCGTTACTCATCGGTAAGAATTATTCGTAACACAATAACTTTAGTTATTTTTTAGGTTCATTAATTCAACACAGAATTTAAAATCTGTTGTTATTTATAAATAAAGGCACCGCAATGACACAAGCTCAAATCGTTACATTTAGTAAAGCAGGCGGCCCAGAGGTCATGACGCTGTCTGAACAAACCATTACAGCACCTAAGGCTGGTCAGGTAAGCATTAAGCAAGAAGCCATTGGCGTAAATTACATCGATATTTATAAGCGAAGTGGCGTTTACCCCACAGAATTTCCAGCTGGTTTAGGGTTTGATGCAGCAGGCGTTGTTACTGCTCTAGGTGATGGGGTTCAGCACTTAAAACTAGGCGAACGGGTTGCTTATGCAGCCCCTTCACAAGAATCTTATGCCAGCTATCGAACTTTAAATGCAGCGCAAGTCTGCCCCTTACCTGACAACATTTCCTTTGAACAAGCCGCGGCAATAATGCTTAAAGGCATGACAACGCAGTATCTGTTTGAGCAAACAACACCCCTTAAAGAAGGCGATACAGTATTGTTTCATGCCGCTGCGGGGGGCGTTGGCCTGATAGCCTGCCAATGGGCTGCAGCTAAAGGACTTATCCTTATCGGCACCGCTGGTTCGGACGAAAAATGTGCGCTAGCATTGGCTAATGGTGCATCACATTGCATCAATTACTCGACAGCAGATTTTACCAAGAAAGTACTCGAGTTAACCCATGGTAAAGGCGTAGATGTGGTAATGGATTCGGTGGGTGCATCTACTTTTGAGGGGTCTTTAAACTCACTTAAACCATTCGGCATGATGATTACCTTTGGTAACGCGTCAGGAAAAGTGCCACCATTTGATGTAGGTATGCTTGCTGCAAAGGGCTCTTTAAAGTTAACAAGGCCCACAGTGGCAACCTACGTTGCAGACTTTGAAATGTGCCAAAAAATGGCTAAAAACTTATTTGAAATGGTTAGTTCTGGAAAAATTAAAGTTAATATAGGTAATCGCTACCCTATGGTTGATGTGGCTCAAGCCCATATCGATTTGGCAAGCCGTATTACCACAGGATCTAGCATTTTGATCCCATAGGTTTTGGCAAATGGTGCTGCCTTGAATAGTTAATTCTGCCTTAGGTCATGTCATATTATAATACTGACTAAGGCTTAAGTGCATAGCTGGCGCCGTGTCTAATCGCCTGAAGCCCCAAAACATACCCCGTCCTGGCTGCGCAGGCAGCCAACAAACTAACTTAGATCTAGTGGTCAACTGCCACTGGCACATTACCAAAGTTTGCCGCCTACTTAACCCACATTTTTACATGTAATCTAATTTTTAGACTATTCGCATCATTAACACTAAATACTAATTGAGAATCATTTGTATTCTCATTCGTATTGATGTATTATTTGGTTATAGGGAGGTTGTTAATAAACCTGAAGCCACCGCAATGTAAAAACACATTACATTATCTGGATTATTAACCCGCTAATTCTGTTAGCCCTCACTATAAAAATGATTAAAAAAGTTTTCAAGCGATCCCTAAACGTGCCCTCTCAAAAGTTTAGGGATCCCTTGAGAGCTTTTGTGTACTAAAGCATGTGGAGCTTTTTACTTTGTAAAAAGCTACGCGTTATCTGCTAAACATAATACAACTCAATTTTTACCCAACAAAAGCATCCATTTGAAAGATTGGCTTAGCACAGCATTACATATCAATATTTGCTGGGTAAGTTATTAAGTAGTTTAAAAAACAGGGGATTTATAGTGAATAAAAGTGAACTAATTCAGGCTATTGCGGTGGAGACTGATGTTCCAAAGGCTGCCGCAAAGCGTATACTGAATGCAATCACAAGCGCCATTAATACGTCACTCATCAACGGTGAACCTGTTTCCTTAGTTGGCTTTGGCACCTTCTCTGTCAAGTCGAGATCGGCTCGCTCCGGTCGTAACCCAAAGACGGGTACTAGCATTGAAATTGCATCTGCCAATCGCATTCACTTTAAACCAGGAAAAACATTAAAAACTGAAATTAACAGTTAATAAGGCGCAGGTTCTAGGTGCTAAAAATATAATGTACTGCCAGAATTTTAATAAGCAAGCATGCCTATAAACCAATATTTTTAGTACCGGAGCCCTCCCCTATCAAGTTTTTTTAACCTTTTATTGGGTGAGTCATCACCAACCATCAGTGACCATGGCATTCCACCATTAGTTTTCGATAAAGTTGTTGCTTGAAATCTTCGTAGCCTAAGACATTAAGCTGGGCACGCTCACACCACATTTGCAAAACCATCTCCTTTTATCCTTGGAAACTATTTAAAAGCTAATTTCCCCACAGTGCCATTATGTATAATTCCAACGCACTCCAAACCATCCCATAGTAGTGATTAAATAAGCTGTTAACCCATCTGTTGGGCACACGATAGCTTATTGGTTAGGGCAGCCTTAATGCAATAACGGGCACTAATCAACTAATGAAATACATTGGTAGCCAAAGGCACGCTATGTTTTGTGAATTTATCGCAAGCCTAGTAAGCAAGCCTAGTGATATAATTGTGAACATAAATCAAGAACTAGACACCATGTAACTCACGTTAGATTTTTATTGGCTGGTATTAGTTTAAAAATAATCTGCACATAGAGCCTTTTAACATGGACCTGTTTTCGCAATTATTAGACCCCCCTATTAATATACTGCCCCAGGATGGAGAGGCCAATTATCACGGTGTTGTGCTGAGCACCAATGATGCAGATTATTTTTTTAGTTGTTTGCTCAGCACTATTGAATGGAAAAATGATGAGGCCATTATCTTTGATAAAAAGGTAATGACTAAACGCAAGGTGGCTTGGTACGCGAGCCAATCATTCAACTATACCTATTCAAAAATAACCCGGCCTGCATTGCCATGGACCCTTGAGCTGCTTGATTTAAAGCATAGAGTAGAATCTATCAGTGGAGAAAAATTTAACTCTTGCTTGCTCAACCTATACCATACGGGTGATGAAGGCATGTCTTGGCATAGCGATAGTGAACAACAGCTAAAGCCACACGGTGCAATTGCCTCTATAAGTTTGGGTGCAGAACGCCAATTTGTCTTTAAACATAAAAAAACCCAACAAACCCATGGTTCAGTTTTACAACATGGAAGCTTGCTTGTAATGAAGGGAACGACTCAAACCCACTGGATGCATCGATTACCACCCACTAAAAAGGTACATTCTCCAAGAATAAATTTAACCTTTAGAACCATTATTGAACAATGACATAGCAGCTTTGTAGCTGAACTTCAGCCCAAAAGTTAGCTACATGTAATGGTATATAGACGGATAACTATCCATCTATATTTTCTCTTGTTCATTATAATTAGTTTTAAATCAGTATCTATGGGTACCTCATAGCTTTAGTATTAATCAACTTCGATCAACAAACTATGCAAACGCACACAAAGCCTAGCCCATAGAGGTAAGTTATAGTGACTCAATCAACCTTTGCCACCTACCCAAGCCTTAAGGGTAAAACAGTCTTTATCACCGGTGGTGCCTCAGGCATAGGGGCCGAACTAGTGCGCAGCTTTGCAGCTCAAGGTGCCAAAGTGGGGTTTGTTGATTTAGATGAGGCCAATAGCCAAGCATTGGCAGACACATCAGAGGCTATTATCTATGAACTGTGTGATCTTAAAGATATCAAAAGCTTACAGAATGCGCTGGCAAAACTAGCACTACGAATTGGGCCAGCTACTATTTTGGTTAACAATGCAGCCAATGATGACCGCCATAGTTGGCAAGAGGTCACTCCAGCCTATTGGGATGAGCGTTTACAAACTAACCTTCGGCATCAGTTTTTTGCAATCCAATCTGTTGCGCCAGGCATGATCGCAGCTGGCGGAGGTTCCATTATTAACATGGGGTCTAACAGTTGGCATGAAACAGGGGGGGGCTTTCCTGCTTATGCAACCTCTAAAGCTGCCGTCCATGGCCTTACCAGAACCATGGCACGAGATTTAGGTGAACATCGTATTCGAGTCAATACTGTGGTTCCAGGTTGGATTATGACTGACCGGCAAAAACAGTTATGGGCTACTCCTGAAACCCTAGAAAAACAGCGACAACGGCAATGTCTGCCAGATTTAATCGAGCCTGTTTACGTGGCTAGAATGGTTATTTTTCTAGCTTCAGATGACGCCAGCATGTGCTCAGCTAATAATTATATGGTTGAAGGCGGCTCTATCTAAAAAATAAAATGCTTCAGTAAAAAATCTGCGCTATTTAAACACAATAGGCATCTTCTTGGCCATTTTCATGGGTGTCACCCCGCACATTAATGCATCACAGCAACTGACTCACGTGTTTTAGGCACTGGGCCGTTAACTTTGGCAGCCATCGTAATATAGGTTTTTAGATCGTCGTACAGCACCACTAGGTATTGATCCATCCATAACGCTTGGCTCGGATGCTGAACTAGCTGCTCTTCTAACCGGTTGATAGCCATCCAAATAACATCTTCGGCTTGGCTTACGTGCTGGAGGTTATTAAAATTTATTGCGAGTAATTGAGCTGATGCTGCTAGCCAGTCACAGGACACCTGGTTGTCTATGTTGCTATGGGAAAGCAATATTTCTGCCGCTTCAAATGCGCAACCCAAATGAGGAATAGCTTCTTGCCACTGCAAATGGTCATTATAAAATTGCCCTGTGTCAAAGCCAATCTGGCAAAATTTAAGGGCTTTTTCTGTATTTGCTCTTAATTCTTGTTTATGGGTTGCACATATAAAGCGTAATTTCATCAGTCGATCATCCTTAACAATATCTTAATAGTAAAAAGCTATTGTCACTTCTCAAAATGCCAATAACGACATAAAGGTAACACCAATCGATATCTTCTTCAACAGTATTGATAATCATTATCATTTGTATTACTATTTGCACTCATATGAAATATCACTAAGGAAATGGTTCTAATGTCTTACTCTTTACTCACCACTTTTGGCGCTGCATTTTTAGCTGCGAGCCTTGCGGGCTGCAATAATGCGAGCGTTAATAGCAACGAAAAAAACATCAGCGAAACTGACGTAATAGATACCTACGCTAACATTGCCCTGGCAACTTTTGAAGATTCATTAACTGAAGCTGAAGTTTTACACACGTCTATTGAAACCCTTATAGCCACACCTACAGAAACCAACCTTAACGCTGCAAAGCTGGCTTGGCTTGCCTCACGTGTTCCCTATCAACAATCTGAAGCCTATCGCTTTGGTAACCCAGTGGTAGATGCATGGGAAGGTAAAGTAAACGCTTGGCCACTGGATGAAGGCTTAATTGATTATGTGGACGTAAGCTACGGCACAGCCTCGGATGATAACGACCTTTACCTTGCTAATGTGATCAATAGTGAAGAAATCAACATTAATGGTAGCATGGTTGATGTCACAAATATTACCCCAGACCTTATTGCCAACACCCTGCATGAAGCTGATGAGGTAGAGTCTAACGTTGCTAGTGGTTACCATGCCATTGAGTTTTTGTTGTGGGGCCAAGATCTTAATGGCACAAACCCAGGAGCAGGGGCTCGCCCAGCAACTGACTATGACGTCAACGATTGTTCAAATGCAAATTGTGATCGCCGTGGAGATTACCTTTTAGCAGCGAGTACACTGCTACAGTCAGACCTGAAAGACATTATTAAAGCCTGGCAAGTAGACGGTGAAGCTAGAACAGATTTGACAAGCGCAGCTAACGCTGAAGCTATTAGTGCCATGGTTATTGGCATGGGTAGCTTATCTTATGGCGAGCTCGCTGGGGAACGCATTAAACTGGGGCTCATGCTAAATGATCCCGAAGAAGAGCACGATTGCTTCTCAGATAATACTCATAACTCACATTACTATGACGCGAAGTCTATTCAAAACGTTTACTTAGGGCAATATACACGCATTGATGGCAGTGTTGTCTCTGGAACAAGCTTGTCAAGTTTAATAGCGACGGCTTCACCCCAGTTAGATGCGCGTATGAAAAGTGCTCTGACCCATACGATGGGCCAAATGCAAGCAATGGTAGACCGTGCTGAGAGTACAGAAAGTTATGATCAAATGATTGGTAGTGGAAACCGTGCTGGTAACCAAGTTGTGCAAAATGTAGTCGATGCATTAACAGCACAAACCTTAGTCATTGAAGAGTTACTTCCTGTTTTATCAATAGACCAACTGGCTTTTGAGGGTTCTGACAGCTTAGACAACCCAAGTGCAGTGCAATAACTTTTAAACTTAGCCTTTTAGTCAAAACCAAAGGACCAACCGGACAGCTACTAGATCGCTGTTCGGTTTTTTTAAGATGAAAAAATCAGCCTTACTATTAACCCTTTTGGGTTTTATGTGCACCTTGATATACCCCCAAGCTTTTGCTTTAGTGCATCCAGCAACACAAGACTTTAGCCAAGCTGAGCCGGGAGAGTCCTTCCCTGGCGGGAGCGCTACTGTTAATAAAAAACGCAACACCCATAGTTTCTCTCATAGTTCAGCTAACTTAGAATTCTCGCGTAAGATGAACTTTAGTTTAGGTAATGCCCTATTTAAAAAGATTTGGGTTGCATCACCATCATCTACTTTGGCAAGTGATGGACTTGGGCCTTTATTCAACGCCCCATCCTGTCAACGTTGCCACATAAAAGATGGTAGAGGTCACCCACCTAAGGCTAATTTCCCCCAAGACAATGCCATTTCTATGCTCATGCGGTTAAGCATACCTCCTCAGACTAAACGCCAGCGTGACGCCCTTGCCAGCGGCCGTGTGGGGGTCATTAGTGAACCCACCTACGGAAGTCAACTGCAAGATTTAGCCGTTACAGGAAACCTGAGTGAAGGTAAAATTAATATTACTTATGAGGAAAAAATTATTCACTTAAAGGGTGGAGAAGAAGTTAGTCTGCGCCATCCAACCTACACGATAGCTAACCCAAATTATGGCCCACTTCACCCACAAACGATGATGTCTGTAAGAGTGGCGCCACCCATGATTGGCTTGGGATTGCTAGAAGCTATCGCAGCCAGTGACACCCTCAGCCTTGCAGACCCCGAAGACACCAATAATGACGGAATTTCAGGCAAAGCTAATGAAGTGTGGGACTTTGTAAAGCAACGCAGCAGCCTTGGCCGGTTTGGATGGAAAGCAGGCCAACCTAACCTGCCACAGCAAAATGCTGATGCATTCAGTGGCGACTTAGGAATTGCTAGCCCCCTTTTTACAAGCGTAACAGGAGACTGCAGCCAAGCTCAAGTCACCTGTATTGAAGCTCCCCATGGCGGCACACTGCAGCACGATAACGTGGAAATTTCTAATGAGGGTATGAAGCTAGTCAATTTTTATACGCGTAATTTAGCCTTACAAAAACGTCAGAAAGTGAATAGCCCAAAAGTGTTGGCGGGAAAGGCTTTATTTTATCAAAGTGGTTGTGTGGATTGCCATCAACCAAGCTATACCACTTCAGAAAATGCTGACATAGAGCAAGCTGGACAACGAATATGGCCTTATACAGACCTTTTACTACACAATATGGGCAGAGGTTTAGCAGATCACAGGCCAGAATTTATGGCTACAGGATTTGAGTGGCGCACGCCACCACTATGGGGTATTGGCCTCACCCAAACCGTCAATAAACATAACTTTTTCCTCCATGACGGCAGAGCTAGGGGCCTTCTTGAAGCCATCATTTGGCACGGTGGAGAGGCTCATAAAGCTCAGCAAAAAGTAGTTAATATGACACCTGAAGAAAGGCGTTTATTAGTTGCATTCTTAGAGTCTCTCTAATGGTTAAAAAATGTACTTCTTCACACCTAATACCAATTATTTTTGCTGCCTTAACGTGGTTTATTATCATTCCAAGCCACGCTAACCTACTGGTCAGTAACAACGAAGTGAAGGCATGGGTTGACCAGTATGTGTTGCCAAGTTATAAAAACTTGCACCAAGCCAATCTGCACCTCCAAACACACGCTGGGGGGCTTTGTGACGCAAAATCTTTGCATCAGCTTGACAAAATGCAACCACACTTCAGTAAAGCTCTAGAGGCAATGGCATACAGCCAAGCCATAGATGGTGGGCCTATGCAGGACGAACTAAGAAATTTTCAACTCTACTTTTGGCCTGACCGTAATAACCTAGTAAATAAACAATTAGCCAAATTAATAGATGAATCTAATTTACAAGTGTTACAAGAACTAGGGCTTGAACACGCAAGTGTTGCACTAGCAGGGTATCCTGCGCTAGAGCGATTATTATTTGAACCCTATTACCGACAAACAGTTATTCAAGACCAAGAAAAATTTGGTTGTTACTATATTGTAACTATAACTAATAATTTGGTTCGTATAACAGCTGCCATTAATGAAGATTGGAGCGCTAAATGGCGTGCACAGCTAGTTGGGCCTAGTGTTAGTAACAGCAGATTTAAAAAGCCTGCAGATCAAGTTAGTTTTATATTTAGCAATATTGATGTCTTGCTTACTAAAATTATTACCAAAAAGTTAGCTAAGCCCCTTGCCAGCAAGGTCACTAAGGCTAAGCCAAAACGCCTTGAAAGCTGGCGTAGCAGTAATAGTTTAATAATGCTCAAAGCTAATGCTAGGGGCTTAACAGATAGCCTTAACATCACCCTGAAGCCAGCACTTATTAGGGCTGGGGAAACACCTCATTGGCACCAAATCAGTAATCACCTAAGCCTTATTCAGCAAAAACTTGATCAATTGCCTAGACCCCTAGTAACTCACCTTAGTGAGCCACAACATTGGCTAGCAGTAAACGCACTGCAAGAACAATTTATCCAGCTGCAAGCCAGGCTTAGGGAACTATATCCCCGCCTTAATGTGCACCTTGGCTTTAACGCCTACGACGGAGACTGATGTCTACAGTAGATCTAACATTACCTACCAGTCGCCGGTACTTTATGCGCCAAGTGGGTATTGGTATGCTGTTTGCCTTAAACTCGTGTGCATCAGCAGCTAAACTCAATAATAGTGGTTATTGGGCAGGCACTGCTAAACAAGGTGGTTTTTATTGGCTCATAATTTTTGATGCACAAGGCCAAGTACAGCGCCAAATTAAACTGCCCAGCCGTGGCCATGGGCTGCAACAAAGTACTCGGGGCCAACTGGTGGTGTGTAGCCGCCGGCCTGGCGTGTGGATGCTATTGTTGCAAAACCCACTGGCTAAGCCTCAATGGTTAGGTGTAACCCTTATCAGCCGCCTGTCTGGGCATTGTTGTTTCAGTAGTAATGGTAAATTACTGTACAGTGCCGAGAATAATGTTCAATTAGCGCAGGGTTGTATTGGTGTGTGGGATGCACACAGTGGCATGCGTCTTCACCAATGGTTGAGCCAAGGCATAGGTCCCCATGAAATTCAACTTAGCCATGATGGCACACATTTATGGGTTGCCAACGGTGGTATTTTAACGCAACCTAAACACGGGCGTGAGAAACTTAACCTAGCCACTATGGCACCTAATATAAGCTACTTGCGCCTTAGTGATGGCACCCTAACCCAACAATATAGCATTGATGAGTCACAACTAAGTTTGAGGCATATTGCTGTTAATTGGCGTAACCAAGTGGCCGTAGCCTGTCAGTATCAGGGCCCAGCACATGTGCGAAAGACTCTTTTATTACTCATCAGTGGTGGGCATATAAATTATCTGTCTTGTGACCCAAAAACAACCATAGGTCTAAATAATTACCTAGGTAGCGTAGCCTTTGACATTAGTGGTGAGTGGCTTAGTGCTAGCTCACCTAGAGGCCATCGTGTTGTAGTTTGGCGTTTAGTTCAAGGCGTGGAGCCTATTTATCACCAAAGCCTAGCCATTACTGATGCGTGCGGGCTCAGCGCCAGTAATGGGCTGGGTGGGTTTATCATCAGCACAGGTACAGGGCAAATTTATCACTATGCAGCGATAACAAAAACACTGTCCGCTATAGAAACTGGTGATCATTCCGCCAATGATTTTTCATGGGACAACCATCTTTTACCAAAGCAGTTGTGTTAAATAAACGTTTCACGAAGTTTATACTCGCCGCAGTTAACTGGGCTAACAGGTAGGTTACCATTGCTCTATGTAGGGCTCAATTGACTCAACATCTATAGAGTAACCCGATTGCACTGCTAAACCATTAGCAACACCAGATTCGGTAAGTTCACTTTGCAAACGGCTTATATTAAGCGTGCCTGTAATCCAGACAGGCAAGTAAATACTCTCAAGCTTAGTGCCTGTTTCCAGCTTTGCGAAAATGATTTGGTTAGCTGGCGGCGGTGGCGTATGAGTGCATGCCCCAAAGTAAGGTACCAGTAGAAACTCCTTAAGCAGCGTGCTACTAAATTCAAGCGGCAGCACAAAGCCAGGTATTTTTACCCGCTTACCCTCAAAAGCGTCTACTACCGGGGCTGCATCAAACATGGCTTGCACCGTTTGTTCAAGGACCAATAACTCACTGTCTGACAGCGCGTAGTATTGCTCATCAGTCATGTCTTCAAATACTTGGTTTGGGTTCCAGTCTTGGGGAATTAAACTTTCCCAATCAATTTCATTGGCATCAGCTGCAAAAGCACTACTGGCGCTAAAAAAGGAGAACAGCAAGATCAATAACAAAGGACGATAGGCGTCATTCATATTTTTCATCATATTCCTCTGCGTTAGGAGCGGATAGACATGCCATCTGCTAAAGAGTTTTTGTAAGCACGGTACGCCGGCACTAAGCCAACAATGAAGCTGGTTGCAAGTAACATAGAAACCATACCCAGCTCTCTAATATTTGGGGCAGTTATAGGAATAAACAAGCCGTAGTTTTTTTCTATTATGGGCTGAGCTAGCCAAATACTGGAATATAACAACATTAACCCCAAGAGAATACCAGCGAGCGTCAAAAATACGGTTTCTGTTACTAATAAGCCCATAATGTGCCAGTGACTGGCCCCTACCGAACGTAAAATGGCTACTTCGCGTCTACGCTCATTAAGCCCTGCTAATGAGACAGCAAGCATTCCTGTGAGTGAAGCTAGAACAACAAATAAAGAGATGATTAGTAGCGCTTTCTCTGCCACCGACATTAAACTCCAAAGCTCGAGAAGTGCAATTCCAGGAAAAATAGCCAGTAGCGGTTCAGAGGAGTATTCGTTGATATAGCGCTGCATTTTGAATGAGACTATTTTACTATCCAAGCCTACTAAAAAAGCGGTAATAGATTCTGGCTGTAAGTTAGATTCTGTAAGGGCTTTGCTCACCTTACGTTTTTTCACAGCGCCCTGCCAGTTGACATGCATCGCCTCTATGCCAGCCAAGCTTACATGAACCGTCCTGTCTACGGGGGTTCCTGTGTGCTTTAAAATACCACTAATTACAAATGGCTTATCTTTATGTTGTGAAAAGCTTGCGCTCCCCGTGCCGTGAGAGATAATTACTTCGTCACCAATGGCATAGTTTAGAGAGTTGGCTACTTCTGCTCCGATAACTGCATCAAATACACCCTCAAACTGTACACCAGAAGAAAACTTAAGTGTTCTCTTTTCACCGTATTGATATACCGAAAAATAATCCCGGCTTGTGCCCATAACTCGAAAGCCGCGGTGTGAATCACCCAGAGATATGGGAATGGTCCATTTAATCCCCTTTTGTTGCGCTATATCCTGGTAACTTTTCCATGAAATGTTATTAGTGGCGTTACCCATGCGAAAAACAGAATAAAGCAATAGTTGAATAGACCCACTGCGAGCCCCAACAATTAAATCTGTACCGGAAATAGTGTTAGCGAAACTACTTTGCGCATTTACCCGAATTTTCTCAACGCCTAGCAAAAGCAGAACACTAACTGCAATCGAAAAAATAGTTAAAATAGCAGTAGAACGGCGACTTTGCAGGCTCTTTTTCGCTAATAACCTGAGGTTCATAAATCTGGCTCGTTTTGCGGGTTGATCACTGACATATCGGCAACTCGATCAAATAAATGTTGATGCGTGGGGTCATGGCTAACATAAATTAATGTTGAACCACTGAGCTTTATTTCATCAAATAAAAGTGCCATAAATGCTTCTCGTGCATCATAGTCCAGCGATGAAGTCGGTTCGTCTGCAATAATTAGTTGAGGCTGGCCAATAAGCGCACGAGCTGCTGCAACACGCTGTTGCTGCCCTACACTTAGCTCGCTTGTAGAACGGTGAAAACTAAACTGACCCTCAGAATACAAGCGGCTCAGCAAGTAAACTGCCTCTTCAGTGACACTGCCCGAGCGCTTGATTGCATTCTCACGCCTTAGTTTTGAGAACCGGCACGGTAGCGTCACATTTTCTAATATTGATAAATAAGGAATCAAATTAAACTGCTGAAAGATAAAACCTATGTGGTCTGCTCTAACCCTGTCGCGCTCTAGTTCTTTAAGTTGGCAAAAATCCTGCCCTACAATGTCAACCTGGCCTTTTTGGGGTGTGACAATACCACCGATAATATTGAGAAGTGTCGACTTTCCAGATCCAGAAGCCCCGCGAATAAAAACGTGCTCATGTTCTTCTACGCAGAGGCTACCAGAACTAATAGTGAAGTTTGCTTTGGCATGCCAAGCAAAGTCTACTTCTTTTAGCGCTACTAACGGTGGTTTAGAGACAGCCTCAACCATTAGTTGGCTAATTTAATGAGCGTGTTGTTAACGTTTAATTCTTGTTTAATTTGTCCACCAGAATAAATAACTTGAACATCTAGGTCAGAAATAGCTGGAAAAAACTCAAACAAATTAACATTTATTCCAGTTAAATTATTAAGCTGCTTACATTCTAATTGATACTCTGCAATAAATTCTGCATGTTCCGCTGCAGGGGCTTCTTCATGTTCTTCATGTTCTTCATGTTCTTCATG
>TARA_B110000093_G_scaffold41977_2_pt1 | contig 22895 bp, 14 predicted proteins | sample TARA_B110000093 | Tara Oceans TARA_B110000093 (sample SAMEA4397390) | marine metagenome | biome: Polar Biome; feature: [MIX] marine epipelagic wind mixed layer (ENVO:01000061); material: water (ENVO:00002006), including particulate matter (ENVO:01000060) such as... | depth 10-100 m | reverse complement strand
ACTGGCAGCTCACCAAACAGGAAATAATAGTGGGGTGATTCATTCTGGACTTTACTACACCCCTGGTTCACTAAAAGCGGTGAATTGTATCCAAGGCAGAAGAGAGTTAGTGAAATTCGCCCAAGAGCATAAGGTGGCTCATGATGTTTGCGGAAAAGTCGTAGTAGCTACCGAAGAATGGGAGCTTCCCCAAATGGAAAAAATCTACCAAACGGGACTTCAAAATGAAATTGAAGACATGGAAAAAATCACGGCAGACCAAGTTCGTGAAATAGAACCAAACTGTAATTCAATTGGAGGAATAAGGGTGGGCTGTACTGGAATTATAGACTACAGAGGAGCCACTGAAAAGATGACCGATTTGGCCCTAGCCGCCAATCAATCCAACTCATTAAAACTGGGAGAAGAAGTACTAAACCTCACAAAGAATGGAGAGTTCACAACTATACAAACGAGCAAATCTGTTTACAGCTGCGATAAATTAATAGTTTGCGGTGGTCTTCAAGCCGATAGATTGGCTCGAAAAGATGATGTAAAGCTTAAAGAAAAAGTAGTAGGTTTTAGAGGTGATTACTATGAATTAACTGATCAAGCGAAGCATAAAGTGAAGCACCTTATCTATCCTGTCCCTAATCCAGAGTTTCCGTTTTTAGGTGTTCACTTTACACGAATGACTAATGGAGAAATAGAGTGCGGACCAAATGCGGTATTCACTTTTAAAAGAGAAGGATATGGAAAAACAGACTTCAATTTAAAAGATACTGCAGATGCCCTAAGCTATCCTGGAACATGGAAACTTTTCATGAAAAATATGAAGTTTGGAATCAACGAATACAGAAGAGCCTTTAGTAAAAAGTTGTTTCTAGAAACATTGCAACGCATGGTCCCTTCTCTTACCATGGATGACATTAGACCAGGAAGAGCGGGGGTAAGAGCACTTCTTCTGGGCCAAGACGGAGACACTAGAGATGACTTTAGAATAGAGTACACCGATCATTCTATTCATGTTTTAAATGCACCTTCTCCAGCAGCTACGGCATCCTTAGCCATAGGGTCTCAGATAGCAGACATGGCTCAAAAGCACTTTGACTACTAGCCAATTTCTTTTCTCACCGTAAATGTTAAATCTAGATTTTAATCAAAAGAATAATTTAGGGAGACAAAAATTTTCTTTTTAGCACACGATTTTAAGTCATGGGACAATTGAGATAAGTTTAAAAATGACTTAAATTTATGAACTTAAATAATCTCCATAATAAAAAATAATTAGTTCGCTTTGAAAGGGTTATTTACATTACATTTTATGAACGTACTGAAACAGATTGTTTTATTAGTTGCCTTACTTTTTGGTGCTCTACATTCGAAAGGGCAGTTTACAGTTGACACTTCATCTGACTCTATAGATATTAGCCCAGGTGATGGGATTTGTGCCGACTCAAATGGCGAATGTTCATTGCGCGCTGCAATTATGGAGTCCAACGCAATAACTGGATTGAACAATATATTTATCCCTAACAATGAGTACTTAATTACGCTAAATGTATCCTCGGAAAACGGATGTGTTTCAGGAGATCTGGATATCACTTCGGATCTTGTGATCCAAGGAGAATTAACAAGAGAGACTATTATAAACGCTGACTCACTAGATCGTGTGTTCCATGTCTTGCCTGGTGTAATAGTCACTATTGAACACCTTGAAATACATCAGGGGTTTGTTTTCGCTGAAAACGGAGGAGCTATTCTGAATCAAGGTGATTTAAGCTTATTTGAGGTTGGTATTCGGAATTCAATGACCGAAGGTGACACCCAGGGGGCACAGATTGGAGGAATGGGGGGAGCTATTGCAAACGAAGGAATTATCACTATTGAAAACACAACCATTAATGACTGTATGGCTTTAGGTGGAAAAGGAGGCAACGGCATTGCCCCTGGAGGTGGAAGTGGCGGTGGTGGTGGCCCCGGTTTTGGTGGCGCAATTTACAATACAACTGATGCAGTTGGTGTAATGGTTAATTCAACAATTAGTGGAAACATTGCCATAGGTGGTCGCGGAGGTAGCGGCACCCATCACCAAGGTTCAGGTGTGGTTTCTAGTCCTGGTGGACTTGGAGGTGGAAATGGAGGTAGTGCAGGAGGTCAAAATGGAAATGGAGGAGTTGGAAACTGGGCCGGTGGTGGTGGCGGTGGTGGATCAATTTCAGGAGCTGGAGGTGATGGTGGATTTGGTGGTGGCGGTGGCGGTGGTGGTGCAAATTCCTGGGGAGGAAACTCTGGCCCATCAGGTGATGGCGGCCTTTATGGAGGGAATGGAGGACAAGGATGCTGCAGCGGAGGCTCAGGAGGTGGCGGAGGAGCAGGTCTTGGAGGTGGGCTATTTAATAACTCAGGAGATTTTAGCATTACAAATTGCACCTTCGCTTTTAATGAAGCATTAGGTGGAAACGGTGGTGGTGGATGGTTTAGCGGTGGCGGTGCTGCTGGTTCAGGTGGCGGTGGTGCCATTTTTAATCTAGATGGAAATGTAATCCTTAACAATTGTCTTTCAGCTGAAAACATTTCATCAGATTCTGGAAGACATTTGGCTGGTGAAATGAGTTCAACAGGAGGTCACAATCTGGTACAAACTTCAGACGCTGAGGTGACTTTTATCGGGGTGACAACTGGTGATTTATTGGATTTAAATCCACTTATTTTTCCTTTGACTAACAATGGAGGGAATACTGACACTCACCAGGTGGAATCTTGCGACCCTATTAGCCCAGCGATCAATGCAGGCAACGATGATTTAGCCAGCAACCTTGATCAAATCGGTCAGGGAAGAAGTGGCATTTCAGATATTGGAGCACTAGAGGTCTTGGCACCAATAGCAAGTTTACTGCCTATGGATACGGTTCTTTGTATAGGACAGTCTCTACTTCTAGATGCGACCGTTCAAGATGGAATATACAACTGGTCAAACGGTTCAACTAACCCAACTTTACTTGTAGAGTCTGAAGATACATACACTCTAACCGTTAGTATCAATGGATGTGATTTTACTGATAACATAGTGGTAGACTACAGCCCACTAGAAAGTGTCGACTTAGGTCCTGATCAAACCCTATGTCCTGGCGATATTTTAACACTAGAACCTAATGCTGTGGCGGATTCATATCTATGGAATAACGGCTCGACTTCAACAACCTACCCAGCCGAAATTTCAGGCACTTACTCGGTAATAGTAACATTAGGGAACTGTAACGCTACTGACACCGTTTTCATTGATAATGTATCACCTCTCGTAATCGGTCTAGGACCTGACCAAAGTATTTGCGAAGGAGAACAAGTGACATTTAATACAGATGTCTTAGCAGATCAATTTATTTGGAGTTCAGGGGAAATCACTCCATCCATTACTACAAACTCATCAGGTGTTTACCAATTAACAGCCGAAATAAATGGATGTGAATTCTCAGAAAGTGTTGCTCTTGAGGTTATTCCATTGCCTTCATTTAACCTAGGAATCGATACCCAGCTGTGCCAGGGAGAAATATTAGTTCTAAATCTAACCAATGTAGGTGATTCCTATACCTGGCAAGACGGTACAACAGATAGCTCATACACAGTAAATGAGTCTGGAACATATTCAGTGGAGGTGATTCAAAACGGGTGTGCAGAAACAGATGAGGTCTCAGTCGTTGTGAATCCAATACCTTATTTTGATTTGGGAGCAGATAGAATAATTTGTTACAATGAGAATGCTCAAATCCAAGCACTAGCATCAAGCCCTAACGCATCAGTCACATGGTCAACTGGAGAGAATACAGCGGCTATTTCACCTACTTTAACCGGTACGTACACCGCAACTTCACAACTCAATAATTGTGTTTTCTCAGATGAAATTTACATTGAAATCATTCCACCTTTTGAACTTTATCTCGGTGATGATATGATTTTATGTACTGGACTCACTTACACTATTGACGCGTGGGACGAATCATTCAATTACCCAGTTCAAATAAATTGGAATGACCAAATAAATGACAGCATACGTGATGTAACAGAAACAGGTCTTTACCAAATTGAAGTGATAAGCTCTTGTGAAAGCAAGACAGATGAAATATTTCTAGAATTTGAGCAATGTGAAGATTGCAGAATATATGTACCTAACACATTTACTCCTGACAATGATGGGATAAATGATATTTTTGAGGTGAGCGCTTCCAAATGTAATTTCAACAACTATAACTTTTGGATAATGGATAGAAATGGAGACGTAGTGTTCACCAGTCAATCTCCAGATTTATACTGGGATGGTTCATTTCAGCAGGGAACTCATTATGTAGAAGACGGTATTTACACTTGGAGATTGTTATTCACTTTTGAGGACGAGAAAGGCACAAAAGGGGAAGAGCAGTTTGGTCACATTTTGATTATTCGCTAGACACCATCCGCACAACTAAGGGTTAAGACCTCAATTAACATTAATTTAAAATCGTATCTGTAAAAAACTGCTGATTTTCAGATTGTCACTCTGGCTAATCATAGCATCTGCATAGAATTACATTAAGCTAGTTAGCTCAAAACAAACAGTTCAGAGAATGAACTAACCGAAATTTAATCTATTCGAAACGTACTAGGATTCTGCTGGAAATTTATAACTTGTAGATTAAGGAGGGGATAGACCTCTGTTGTAAACGAATTCAATAAAGAGCGCTAAAACTCGATTTCAACTTTATAAATGGAACCGTAAAAAACAGGCCTAGTCTATAAACCCTTGCTCTCTCATCCATTCATCATTAAATACTTTACCTACGTATCTACTTCCGTGATCGTGGAATAATACTACAGTAACGGAATCTTCCGTAAGCTGATCTTTCATTTGACGAATTACCTGAAATGCTGATCCACATGAATAACCTAAAAGTAATCCCTCTTTTAAAGCCAATTCTCTAGCTACTAAAGCACCATCTTTATCTGTTACTTTTTCGAAGTGATCTATTAAATCGAAATCTACATTTTTAGGAAGAATATCTTCTCCTATACCCTCGGTGATGTATGAATGAATTTCATTCTCATCGAAAATTCCAGTTTCGTGGTATTTCTTAAAAACAGATCCATACGTATCTCCACCCCAGAGTTTCACCTCAGGGTTTTGCTCTTTTAAATACTGACCTACACCTGAAATAGTCCCTCCAGTCCCTACCCCTACTACAAAATGAGTTATTTTCCCATCTGTTTGATCCCAAATTTCTGGACCAGTAGTTAAGTAATGAGCCTTTCTATTAGAAAGATTATCATACTGAAATGGATAAAATGAATTAGGAATTTCATTGGCTAATCTTGTAGCCACGCTATAATAACTTTCAGGATGATCTGCTTCTACATTCGTAGGACACACTCTTACGTCTGCTCCCATGGCTCTTAGAATGTCTATTTTCTCTTTACTCTGCTTATCACTCATAGTACAGATCAGCTTATACCCTTTAACACATGCTGCTAGTGCTAATCCCATTCCTGTATTACCAGAAGTACATTCTATAATAGTTCCTCCAGGCTTTATTTTCCCCGCTTTTTCGGCATCTTCTAGCATCTGCAAAGCCATTCTATCCTTGGTAGAATGGCCAGGATTAAAATATTCAACTTTAGCCCAAACTTCACCTGGAATATCCTTGGCTATGTTATTTAATCTTATTAATGGAGTATCACCTATAGCTCCTAGAATGTTATCATAAACGCGTTTCATATTTGTCTTTTTTTAGCGTTGCAAAAGTACTCTTTTAGAAGTAACAATAGTTAAACGTTCTGCGGAGCTAGTCAAACTTAATGGCCCTTACAGGGTCTATTCGAGAGACATATAATACTGGGAGAATCATAAACAAAACACATATAACCAGTGTTATAAGATTAATCTGACAGACATAAGTCCAGTTTAAGTCAATCGGAACTTTATCTAAAATATATTTTTCAGGGTCTAACTTTACCAACCCAAATTTATCTTGAAGAATACAAAACCCTAAGCCTAAGATGTTCCCCACGATTAAACCGATTACAAGAATTCTGCCAGCAAGCACTATAAAAAGACCACTAAGCCTAGTAGTACTCGCGCCAAAGGCCTTAAACAATCCTATCAAACTCGTTTTTTCTATGATGATTATCAAAATAGCACTCGCTATATTAATGATAGCCACGAATATCATAAGAATAATTAGTATAATGACATTTATATCCAGTGTAGCTAGCCAATTAAAGATCTCTGGAAACCGAGACAATATAGTATCACTTCGGTAGTAGTACGGCAAAGAAAAAGTTAACGCGTCATCCGCATTTAATATCGACTCATAGTCCGTGAGCAGTACTTCATATCCGCCACAGTATTCAGAATGAGTACCACCCGAACTAACCACTAATGGCAGCAATCTAAGCGGGTCTTCACCGTCAACCGAAAACATAATTCTAGACGTATCCGGAATGGTTTCGAACCTATCTCTCACGATCAACTCTATTCTGGAGGTATCCTTGTAGCTCAAATAATGCGGCCCTGATCCACGCCATTTCATTTTACTCCATTCAAATTTTAAAAGTCCTTCACCCCCAAAGCCAAATCCTTCAACTTTCCATCTGTTTTTCTCTTTTTCCTCCGTTACTTTTATTTGAGACTCTATTCCCCACTTACTGATTTTGGCCATTATGTCTAAGGGCACAAAAACAAATTGTTCATCGAACTCTACAAATCCAGAGTTATATATTCCTACCACCTTAAACGTTCTAGGTTTTAAATCCTCTTGGTTAAGCACGAAATACACAGTCAACCTCTCTCCTACACTTATTCTTAGCCTTTTAGCTATGGTTTCGGAAAGCATTATGTGCTTCTTTACCTCTAAAGAGTCTGCAGACAGCGTAGTCCCCTTCACTAATTTATCATTGAAGAAAGTCCAATCAAAATCCGAAGAAACACCTTTAATTATAGCGCCTTCTACGTCTTTTTTTGTTTCTAATATCCCGGGCTTAATAGCGAATTTCTGGACATGCTTAACAGAGCTTATTTTTTTGATCTCACTGACAAGTGAATCATTGGTTAACATAGGAATGGACTCTTTGCTTTGAGCTCCGGAGTTTTGACTTATCTGCACATGAGAACCGAAACCGACTACTTTATCTCTAACCTCATTCTGAAAACCTATCACTATAGCTATGCTTATAAGCATCACTGCTATCCCCAGAGCCACAGCTCCTGTGGCTATATGAATAATAGGCCGTGAAAAGCCTTTTTTAAAGCCCTTTCCCGAGCTAATTCGTTTTGATATGTACCAGTAAAAGTTCGTCATATAAAGTCGACTGCAAAAGTAAGCCAAGCTACATTAGAATAGCTAATTCTCGGTTTATCTATCTTAATTTAATCAAAGTTAAAATAGCTAAGCTATAGTGAACATCATTTTATTCAAAGAGAATTCAAATTCTAGTTTATTGGTTAGAAACATTTTTGATCTTTGAAGAAAGCTGACACGGTTTTTGTAATCGACCTTATCATGAAATTTATTTTATACTCTATCTCTCTTCTCATTCTTTCATGCGCCCTTAAGGTGGATACTGATTCCACATCAGTTTCGGAACTTAAAAATGACGCGGTGCACGTTCCTAAAAGAGAAAATTGTTTAATGCCACTTTCGGAAAATTTCAAAACTGGTGCAGACCAGATAATAAAAGTAGTAGAGCTGCTAAGAGATAAAAATGTAGGCCTAGTAGGCAACCCTTCCTCACAGATAAATGGTGTTCATCTAGTGGACACTTTAATGGCTCATGGAATAGCATTGCAACGCATTTTCTGCCCTGAGCATGGATTTAGAGGTGAAGGCGCTGCGGGCGCAATAATTAATGACTCTAAAGATGAGAAAACAGGGCTTCCTATTAGTTCTCTCTATGGGAAAAATAAAAAACCCTCGTTAGAATTACTTAAAGGCTTAGATGTACTCGTCTTCGATATTCAAGATGTAGGAGTTCGGTTCTACACGTATATCTCTACTCTACATTACATTATGGAGGCAGCAGCTGAAGTTGGGATAGAAGTACTGGTGCTAGATAGACCGAACCCGAATGCACATGTGATAGATGGACCTATTCTAAATCCTGATTTCAAATCATTTATAGGAATGCACGCGATTCCAGTCTGTCACGGAATGACTATAGGGGAATATGCTCTTATGATTAACGGAGAAGGGTGGTTAGAGAAAGGACTCTCTTGTGATTTGAGAATTATTTCATGTAAAGAATACACTCATTCTACCAGGTATTTCTTACCAGTAAAACCAAGCCCCAATTTACCGAACTACACAAGTGTAATTCTATATCCTTCACTGTGCTTTTTTGAAGGGACCTCAGTTAGTGTAGGGCGCGGTACAGATAATCCCTTTCAGGTTTACGGTCATCCAAAACTTAGAGGAGACGGAACTTTCTTCACTCCCGAACCTCGAAAAGAGGCTCCTACCCCAAAGCTAAAGGGCATAAGATGTAACGCTTATTCTTTTAATGACAATGACACTGAAAACTATATCTGCTCAGCTCAACTCAATTTAAATAGTATACTGGAGGCTCATGAAGTTTTAGGTGAAGATTTATTCAGTAGGCCTAATTTCTTCGATTTATTGGCAGGAAGTGATAACTTAAGAAAACAAATTTCAGAAGGAAAAAATGAGGCGCAAATAAGAGAATTATGGCACGATGGACTTCAAGAGTTTAAAAAAACACGATCGAAATACCTTCTATACCCTTAAAAATCGGTAATTTCACAAATTCTAAATTAGACTTATGTATAAGAAAATTCTTATTTTTTTAATCCTTGATGTGCTGCTTTTCGCTTCTTGTAAAAAAGAAGTTCCCCTTAACGATTTAACCTATACATGTGAATGTGGAAGCTTATCTCTTGATGGCACTGAATATCAGCTTACCGATGCTCATTGGGTAACTTTAGCCAATGATACAGATGATTTTGGGTCGGATATTATTACGGGGAAAGACTATTACACTACTACTAAAATAGAATTAGAAGGAGAAGTAGAGCCTCATCATTTAAATATGAGAGTAGTTATTCCAGCGCTCAGTGAAGGTGATCTTTTAGGCTTAAGTAATGTAAGACTCTTCCAAGCTCATCCAGATTCTAATAATGTGACTTTTGTAATTGAGGAGGTAAATTTCAATTCTCTTTCTCCTTTAACTAAATATGTCGTTACTGCTGGAGCTTTTGAATTGACTCAAGGTGAGCCAGGCATAGTGGCTGATGATATTACATTTCAATTAGATATAGCCCCTTCATTAGACGGGTTAACTCCTTTGACCACCTCATCTTCTTTCAGCGGTAGTTTTCTAGCTGATAAAGAAGAACTTTAATTCTCTTCTAAAGCACTTTCTTTCTCTTTCAAATAGTTGAATAGAAACGTTAGTTGAGAGTCTACATCTTTCTGAACGTCTGACTTATCCATGGCCACATGAATATCAGGAATAATACCTGAATACTCAGAACACAACTTGTTATTCAAAATATACTTTACTCGGGGCACTCTTATAACAAAACCTGTTTTAGGTAATTCTACATGCACAAAATAACCTGCATAATTAACTTTCCCGCTTCCTCTGGTTTCGGTGCCAATTAATTTTGTTCGAGGGTAATTTTCTTTCAGTATAGCAGCAGCATCACTAGCGCAGCTAAATGTAGTCCCATCTATAAGAATAAATAACTCTCCAGAGTAGCGCTGTTTGGCTGATTTATAATGAGCTCCTTTTCTCCCTTTGAAATCATCTCCATAATCTTCCCTAAACACGAAATTTTCTAGGCCCATAGATTTCAATTTCTCCTTCCGTTCGTTTTGAATCCCGCTGACTGTCCTAAAATCAATCTTCTTAATTACTTCCAGTTCATACTTATCGGAGGTTGATACTCCAAAAGACTCTAAAAGAATATTCTGCAGATTTTCTTGTCCTCCTCCGTTATCTCTTAAATCCAAAACGAGTTCAGAAATATCCTGTTTATCTAGTTCTTTAAATATGGACTTCAATTTTATTTTCCACCATAGTGGAGACTTCTGATTAAAATTAGAAACAGATAACACGGTTATTCCATTCATACAACTTAGATCAAATGGCCCCGAATTAAAGTCCTCTAAAAAAGATGTTTTTAAAAATTCATTTCGATTTAACGCTTTGGCTATTTCATGGAATTCTCTGCCATTTTCCAGATAAGTAATGCTGTAGGAACTTCTAAACCCATTATAAAGTGTGAAATAGAACCAAAAATCATCAGACAGCCATTCACTGCTAGAGGTGTTATGTTCTCCGTCTACCATAGACACTATAGCCAAATCTTCTAGAATAGATTTAATAGGAATATTATTTATTTTGAATATTTCTCTTCTTTGAACTTCTTCATACCGCAACCCAATAGTACCTGTAACAACAGCTGTAGAATCGAAAAACTGTAATTGGTAGGGAAAAAACTCTCCATATTGAATAATTTCCTTTGTTCTCTCCGAAGAAAATTTAACATTACTATGACCATCATTAAGAAGCTTCAAAAATCCATTAAAAATGAAAAAGGCATCACTCTCAGAGTAATATTCTGACTTTAATCCACTCTTTATTATTTCAACCTTAGATGAATCCACTTCCGAGGAATTAGGATGAATCTCCTGTAAATGACTAAATAAAAACTCTATATCTGAATAAACATCTTTCTTTGAGAAATCTGAAAATGACTGAGTACTTCCTGACGCAGAAAGGAATAAAATGAATAATATTGTAAATAAACTTTTCAATAACTTGTGTGATTTATCTTTTACGTAGCTCCTCTATTTTAGTTGCTTAGAGATCAGATAAAAAGTTTGGCGTGTTTTTGGTAACCGCTTTAGAAAAACTGACGTATCCAAGCACATTATACTTATGAAAACCATTTTAAACATATCTTTCATCTTCATTATCAGCATCATTACTAATGATATTAGTGCTCAAAATGAATACCTCGCTCGTTCTTGGCCGAATGGAAACCCCATGGTAGTGTATTTTCTAGAATCCGGAAGTCAAGAAATTCTTAAAGAACAAGTATTCTATAAGAATGGTCAGTTAGACTATGAAGGAAGTTATGAGAGTGGAGTAGAGCACGGCTTTTGGACCTATTACTGGGAGAACGGTTCAATGAAATCTCAAGAGTTTTATCAAAATGGTCTTGAAGAAGGCACCATGTATGACTATGATAAATTAGGTGACAAGCACACCGAGTACATCTATACAAGAGGAGTGTTAGTCAGCAAGACTTCGATTAACTAAAGCCTATGATTTTTCCTTTACTATTACAAAACACCTCTCTGTTTTAACATTCTAAATTCCTGAAAACTAGCCAAACGCAGGTGATAAAAACATCTCTTTCCCGAATTGAGAACATGGCAACTTCAGGTTTTGACGTGTTTTTTTTAATCTTATAGCAGTATGGGATTGACAGCGAATAGAATATCCCCGGCTGATTGTGGTTCATGTGTAAAATAAACTCTTTCTTTTTTTCTACTTTGAATAATCTCTAAGGGCTAATTAAGGTTTTCTTTTCTATCCAGTACATTTCTTTCTCAGGCCGCAGAATAGATTTACAATGATTTTTAAATCAAAAAAAGAGGTCCTCAAATTGAAGACCTCTTAAAATTTATGCATAAAACCCTTAACTAAAGGCCTTCATTCTTTCTTATTAAGTTAAGCGCTGAACCTTCTTTGAACCATTCTATCTGAGATTCATTGTAAGTATGGTTTAACTTGATTTCATTTTTAGATCCATCTTTATGAACTGCCTCTAGCGTTAACTGTTTCCCTGCCGTGAATGTGTCAAGGTCTAAGAAATTAAGCGTATCGTCTTCCTGAATTAAATCGTAATCAGTCTCGGTGGAAAATGTTAAACCTAACATTCCCTGCTTCTTAAGATTAGTTTCATGGATTCTAGCAAAAGACTTTACTACAACTACCATAACACCTAAATGTCTCGGCTCCATGGCTGCATGTTCTCTAGAAGAACCTTCACCATAGTTATGATCTCCCACTACAACGGTAGAAACCCCGTCTGCCTTATATCCTCTCGCTGTAGCTGGAACCTCACCGTACTCGCCTGTTAACTGGCTCTTTACCTTGTTGGTCTCCATATTAAATGCATTCACAGCTCCTATCAGACAGTTATTAGAAATATTATCTAAATGTCCTCTATACCTTAACCATGGACCTGCCATAGAAATGTGGTCTGTGGTACATTTTCCATGTGCTTTAATTAGCAGTTTCATTCCTGTTATATTCTCACCATTCCATGGCTTAAATGGACTTAAAACCTGCAATCTTTCAGAGTCATCTTTTACTTCAATCTGCACTTGAGACCCATCTGCAGCGGGCTCTATATAACCATTATCTTCAACATCAAATCCTTTAGGCGGAAGCTCAAAACCGGTAGGCTCATCTAACTTTACTTCCTCCCCATCCTTATTTACTAATGTATCGGTAAGTGGGTTAAAGTCTAATCTTCCGCTAATAGCTATAGCTGCTACCATTTCTGGTGATGACACAAATGCGTGTGTGTTCGGGTTTCCGTCTGCTCGCTTTGCAAAGTTTCTATTAAACGAGTGAACGATGCTGTTTTTAGGAGCATTTTTAGGGTCACTGTATCTAGCCCACTGACCTATGCATGGACCACAGGCGTTAGTGAAAATAGTGGCATCTAAATCTTCAAATATGTTCAAAAGACCATCTCTAGCAGCTGTATATCTTACTTGTTCAGACCCTGGGTTTATTCCTAATTGAGATTTCATTGGTAGTCCCTTATCCAAAGCCTGTTTAGCCACAGAAGCAGCTCTACTTAAATCTTCGTAAGATGAGTTAGTACATGACCCTATTAACCCCCACTCTACATCTAACGGCCAATCATTAGCTACCGCTTTAGCGTTCATCTCTCCTACTGGTGTAGCTAAATCTGGAGTAAACGGTCCGTTTAGGTGTGGCTTTAAATCATCTAAATTAATTTCTATTACCTGATCAAAGTACTCCTCTGGATTAGCATATACCTCTGGGTCTCCAGTTAAATGTTCTCTAATTCCATTAGCAGCATCTGCCACCTCGTCTCGTCCTGTAGCTCTTAGGTATCTTTCCATAGAATCATCATAACCGAAAGTAGAAGTAGTAGCTCCTATTTCTGCTCCCATGTTACAGATAGTTCCTTTTCCTGTTCCAGATAATCCTATAGCTCCTTCTCCGAAGTATTCTACGATAGCATCTGTTCCACCTTTAGCAGTTAAAATACCTGCTACTTTAAGGATTACATCTTTGGAAGCTGTCCATCCGCTAAGTTTTCCTGTTAGCTTAATTCCTATTAGTTTAGGAAATTTAAGCTCCCAAGCCATTCCTGCCATTACATCTACGGCATCTGCTCCACCTACTCCGATGGCTACCATACCAAGTCCTCCTGCATTTACTGTATGCGAATCAGTACCTATCATCATTCCTCCAGGAAAAGCGTAGTTTTCTAAAACTACTTGATGTATGATTCCTGCTCCGGGCTTCCAGAATCCTATCCCGTACTTATTAGATGCCGACTCTAAGAAGTTAAACACTTCACTAGACTGATTAATCGCATTCTGAAGATCTTTATCTGCTCCCATTTTAGCTTGAATCAAGTGATCCAAGTGCACTGTAGAAGGAACAGAAACCTTTTTCTTTCCTGCTTGCATGAATTGCATAAGTGCCATTTGAGCTGTAGCATCCTGCATTGCTACACGGTCTGGAGCAAAATCTACATATGATTTACCTCTCTGAAAAACGGTACTCGCGTCTCCATCCCAAAGATGGGAATAAAGAATTTTTTCTGAGAGAGTTAGTGGTTTTCCAACAGCTTTTCTCGCTGCTGCTACTCTACTAGGGTAACGGTCATAGACCGCTTTTATCATATCTATGTCAAATGCCATTCTGTTAAATTTTATCGGTGCTCAAAAGTACTCATTACTATGGAATTCAGCGTTGCAACGCTCTGTCTTAATAAGTTAATAAACAAACCCTTATACCGTGTATTTAATACGCGGAGTTTTCAAAGTTCTAGTTTCTCGAAAAAAAACGAAGATTTACTCATCTATTTCTTAGCCGAAATCTTATGCTTTATTCACTTTGGTCTATGTGATCAAACCTTAATTTTACTCTTGTGAAAAGAAAAGCAGTTATCGAGAATATAAATGTGGCTATTAAGTCAGTGAGAGCACAACTTCTAAGGACTACTCTTACAGTTCTTATTATAGCAATAGGTATCACGGCTTTAATAAGCATAATCACTGCCACCACTGCACTAGAGAAGAAAATAAGCAGTGAATTCACCTCTCTAGGCACCAATACATTTATTATTAAAGCAAATAACACCAGAGGAAGACGAAGAGGTCAAGTCAATAAAAAGTATACCGATATTAGCTACTCTGAAGCCAAAGAATTCAAACGAGAATATCCTAGGGAAGATCTAGTAAGCATTACAGCCATGGCCAAATTTGGAGCTACGGTTAAACACCTTTCTGAATTAACAAACCCTAACGTAATGGTTAATGGAGTAGATGAGAATTATTTAGAACTCTCTGGCTACTCTATAGCATCTGGTAGGAATTTTTCTAGGACTGAAATCTCTTTAGGGAACAATGTAGTGGTGATGGGCTCAGATATAGTCAAAAAGCTATTTACAAACCCTGAAACAGCTGTCGGCTCCCACATATCTATAGACTCTCGAAAGTTCACTGTCATAGGAATTTTGGCCTCTAAGGGAAATACTCTGAATTTAAGTGGTGACAATCAATGTCTAATTCCTGTAAGCGTTACTAGAAAATCATACGAAACTAAATCTACAGAGTACAGAACAAATGTGATGGTGAATGACCCGAGAGAGTTAGATGACGCCATCCAAGTGGCTATGGGCAACATGAAACTTATTAGAAAAGACGGCATTAGCGAAGAGTCCTTTCAAATTAACAAAGCCGATAGTACTGCAAATATGGTTATAGAAAACCTGAGTAATGTCACCGTGGCTGCCACTGTCCTGGGCTTTATAACTCTCTTGGGGGCCGGCATAGGGTTAATGAATATCATGTTGGTTTCAGTAACCGAAAGAACTAAAGAAATAGGAGTGAGAAAAGCTATAGGAGCCAGTGCTTCTTTAATTAAGCAGCAGTTTTTAATCGAGGCTATAATCATAGGTCAAATAGGAGGTATAGTAGGAATAGTTTTCGGGGTGTTATTCGGAAATATAACTGCTCTTTTCTTAAGCACAGGTTTTACAGTGCCATGGATGTGGCTTTTTATAGGTGTCGCACTTTGTTTTGTGGTTAGTTTAGTTAGCGGATATTACCCTGCTAAAAAAGCGTCTGAACTTGACCCTATAGATGCTCTAAGGTATGAGTAAAATTCTGGAATATTCTTTTTCTATTAAAGGCCTAGCAGCCTCTAAATCTTTCTGCTGAAGAAAACGAATGACCTCTCCAGTAGCTAGATGCTCGGATAACTTAACTGGCACTAAATCGCTAAACCCAGAGAAATTTTTTTCAAAGAGTGATTTAAATTGCAGTTCATACTCCTGCTGCAGCTGGATTAATGTTTCTACTATTTTTATAAGCCGTCTAATGCATAAAGTGGATGCTAGCTGACCTCTTAAAATAGATTGGTTTGTCTCGAAGTCCTTCAATAGGTCAAGGAAATCTGAACCGATCAACTTAATATCCTCATATAGATCTAAAGATTTATTCTCTTTGCTATTTATGTATTGCTCTTGTATTTCGAAAAGCCTATTCAGCTTTCTAATCCTAGCAGCGTAAAGCTGTTTAACTACAGGGTTTCGAAGAAAATAATCACGTAACTGAAATATATGGTCTTCGACTATCTCTTCTAAAACATCCTTTGGCGGAATTTCTGTTAACTGAAGGGTATTTAATACTTGAGAAATTTCCAATAGTTAATCTTATTTTTGTTAGAGAACTGTTAAACCTTGAATGAGCCTAACCTACTTTGTATATTTGTACATCAAAAATAGCACGAAATGAAAATACTTTTTAGCTTTCTAACTTTATTCTTATTAACGGCCGCTGGCTGCGAATCTGCAGCTTCTGATGCCTCGAATGATGAGAAATCAATTTCTACTAAAAATGCAGAGGATACTTCTTCTTCGCAAGTTTCTAAATCTTCATCTATTGATTACACAGATAAAAATGAAATAGGAGATATTTCAGGTGATTTCACTATTAATGGAACTATTACCAATGGAGCCACTGTGGAAGGAAAACTTGTGAGAATTTATGAAACTGAAGGAAAAGATATTTTCATCTTAGACAGTACTATAGTAAAAAACGGGGCTTTCACCCTGAACCTCAAGGATGCCAAAATAGGTGTTCATAAAATTGGGTTTAAAAAATATCAGCTAGGTGAATTCATTCTAAATCCCAATGAAAAGAGCATTAACCTTTCTGGTAATGCTTTCAATATAGAGAGAACAATTAAAATAACGAATTCAGAGGAAAACAAGGCGCTTACAGAACATAAGAGTGCCTTAAATAAGCACAAGGCTGAACTGAAAAAAATCAGAGGGATGAAGGCATCTACAGATGTTAAACTGAAATTAATTTATGAGCAAGAAAAAACGCTTAAAGTTCAGCAAGACGTTATGGCTGAAAGTTATCCGAATACATTCTTCGCTAAGATGATTAGAAGAATGCAGAGCCCGAATAGATTTGACCAAGGAAATTACTGGAAGGACATCGACTTCTCTGATGAGTCTTTAGTGAGAAGTATGGCCCTTAATGATAGGATACAAGATTACATGAGGATTCATGCTAGTAAGGATAGAGAGAATGGATTTTACAATGCTGCTGATGAAATTCAAGATAAAGCATCGGTTAACGATAAGGTCAAATACTTCATGCTGTTTACTATGATGGAAGGATTTTACACAAGCGGAATGGAAGATGAGGCATTCTATATAGCTGATAATTATTTGAATGATAATGCTTGTAGTGATTCAGATGTAGCCAATATTATGAAGCGCAGGAAACAGGATTTAAAGAGTCTTAAAATTGGAAATACTCCTGCAGATTTTACCATTTTGGATGAAAACGGAAAAAGCGTAAACCTAAGAACGGTGGCAGCTAAAAATGATCTAACTCTAGTTATGTTTTGGGCTTCCTGGTGTCACAAGTGTGAACAAGAGATGCCAGTAATCAAGAAAATATATGATGCTCACAAAGCTAAAGGATTCGAGATAATAGGAGTCTCTGTAGACATGGAAAGGAATGCATGGCTGAACGGAATAAAAGCGAAACAGTGTAACTGGATCAACGTAAGCCAACTGGAAGGATGGCAAAGTGATGTAGCTAGGGATTACCGAATTGCAACTACTCCAGTGATGTTCCTTTTAGACTCTAAAGGTGAATTATTACTGAAGCCAGACAGAGCTTTCAAGCTGGAGAAATGGATGAACGAAAATTTCAACTAGACCTTTAAAAAACTCTGTAAATAATATAATTGGGAGTAATGAGATCAGCTGATTTTGTTCTCCCAATTTTTATATAACTCCAGTATTATCCCGTCTGACAAACCGACTTTAGGCACCTTGATTTCGTCAACTAATGCCGACTTCATAATTCTCGTGTAAATTTCTGCGGCTATTACTATTACATCTGCCCTATCAGGTTTTAGGCCTAATTTACTAATTCGTTCCTCATAGGTGTAGCTAGCGAGGTAATCATGGGTGTTTTCTAATACAGCCAATTCTAGATTTTCAACCGATTTTAAACCAGACTCTTTATGTAATCTGTTTATGTTTCCTCCAGTTCCAATCCCTATAAGCTTCTTTTCTCTAATTTTATTCTCTATCAACCAGTCCTCTAACTCTTCCCATATAGACTCAATATTAGACCTATTTAATCCTCTTACCGTTCCTATTTTAAATGATTTAGCTGCGGTTCTTTTTCCCTTTTCTATAAGTGTAATCTCTGTACTGCCGCCACCTAAATCTATGTAGAGATAGGATTTTAGAGCCTCTATATGCCTAGAGTCTTTGAAGTTAGAAAAGAGTAATGAAGCCTCTTCTGTACCTGAGATAATTTCGATATCTACATTGGTTCTTAACCTGACTATTTCTGCCACACTAACTCCATTAGAAGCTTCTCTCATAGCCGATGTGGCACAAGCTCTAAAATCGGAGACTTCATGAACATCCATCAGATTCCAAAAAGCTTCCATGGTTCGAACTAATTGATTTGTCTTTTTAGTGGTAATCTTCCCTACGCTGAATGAATCTTCTCCTAGCCTCAAAGGGACTCTTGTTAAGGATATCTTTCGAACATAATTTTGACTTTCTGTTCTTATCACCTCTTCTATTAATAATCTTATGGCATTGGACCCTATATCTATAGCTGCTAATCTCATAATAATTCTTTTAGTTCATTATACCTCACCTGCTGAGCATCTATCTTGGCATCTCCTTCTATGAAGTAAGGGTTGGTTTGGTCTGCATCTATAATTCTTGACTTTTGGTTATCTGACCATTGCAACGCAAAATAAGACCTCAACTCCGAAATAAGCTTCTTGTCTAACACTGGCATACTAACCTCAATCCTCTTATCTAAGTTACGCCCCATCCAATCTGCAGAGGAGATGTATATAAGGGGATTTCCAGCGTTACCAAACTCAATAACTCTGCTATGTTCAAGATAACGTCCTACGATGCTTCGAACTTCTATATTTTCACTGAGCCCTGCTTTCCCAGGAATTAGACAGCAAATCCCACGAACTGTCAGCTTTATTTTTACTCCAGACTTGCTGGCTTGATAAAGCAGATTTATCATTTGTTTATCTACAAGGTTGTTTAATTTTAAATTAATGTATGCTTCTTTACCTCGCTGCGCATGAAGTATCTCGTTTAGAATAAGCTCAGAAAATTTAATTCTAGTGTCAAATGGCGAAACGACAAGAGACGAGAACCTTATTCTTTGGAAGGCATTTTCGAATAGACTGAATAGCTTTTTTAAATCAGAGACGATAAGATTACTGGCTGTAAATATTCCTAGGTCTTCATAAATTTTAGAGTTCCCTTCATGAAAGTTCCCAGTGCCTAGATATCCCATGTGCCTGGTAAGCCCATCTACTTTTCTTTGAATTAAAATTATTTTTGAATGAACTTTTAAGCCTTGAGCACCGAATATAACTCTAGCGCCTGCATCTTTCAGTAAGTCTGAATAATAGATGTTGTTTTCTTCGTCAAACCTGGCTTGTAATTCAATAACTACAGTTACCTTTTTTCCGTTTTTAGCGGCATTAATTAAGGCGTGTACGATATCGGAATCCTTGCTTACTCTATAAAGTGTAATACTAATAGATTTTACAAAGGGATCAATGGCTGCCTCTCGTAAAAAAGCAGTGATGTAATCAAAACTCTGGTAAGGCATATGAATCATCACATCCTTTTTCAGGATCACATTAAATAGGCTGTGTTCTCCCTTAAAGTCTGGATGTCTGAGTATTTCCTTTTTTCTGAATGAAAGCTTTCCTTTATCAAACGAAGGGAACGAAAGCAAATCCTTTTTATTATGATATTTCCCCCCTGCTATAATGTTCGACTTTCCTTTTATCTTAAGCTTACTTTTAAGAAAAACCACCATATCTTCAGGCATTTCTTTATCATAAAGAAGTCGTACATAATCCCCTTTTTTTCTCTTTTTTACGGACTTCTCCATTTTCTCCATTACCCCCTTACTGAAGTCATCATCGTAATCTAACTCAGCGTCTCTTGTGATTTTAATGGTATAGGAACTGACTTGCTTTAAATTTAATGTTCTGAAGAGTTTACTCAATTTAAAGCGAATGATGTCATCTATATAAATGACCTTGGAAGTTCCATTGGAAGAATTTATAACATAAAATCTATCAATAGAATCAGGTATTTCTATGAGCGAAAAATTAATACCCCCATTTTCTAATTCTAATTTCACTAATAGATAAATCTCTTTATCTTCTAGACTTGGAAATTCATTTACCTGGTCAAGCATTATAGGCACAAGCTTAGGCCGAAGTACCTGATAAAAAAATGCTTTTAATTCTTCGATGTTTTCTGACGGAATATTCTCATGGGAGATGATTTCTATTCCTTCTTTATTGAATTCCTTTTTTAACCTTGTGTAGACTTCGTCCCTCCTAGTCTGAAGTGTTCTGATTTTAGCTCCTACTTTTGCTAAAACGTCTGCTGGATCTTCATCGAATTTAGCTTTAGTCTTAGCCCCTAAATCAGATAATCTCGTAAGACCAGCTACCCGTACTCTAAAAAACTCATCTAAATTATTAGAGAATATACCTAAGAATCTCATTCTCTCTGTAAGAGGAACTGATTTATCTTCGGCTTCCTGTAAAACCCTTTCGTTAAAGGATAGCCAACTTAATTCTCTATTATAATAGCCCAATTAATCTGTGATTTTCACTCTTTCGTCCTTCCCGAACCTTAATCCTATCGAGAACATTCCTGATACATACTTGGCCTTTTTTCTTTGAATCACTGATGCTACATTATCAGTATGCAATCCAAGCTGAACCGGCCCCACGTTTATCATGAAACCAACAGGAATCAACATGTCTTTCATATTGAAAATCTGAAGCCCACCTCTTAATTGAAGGGTTCTTCCAAAGTTCTTGGAGTAAATACCTCCTAGAGAGTTAAATGTTTCTCCAAAACTATTTCTACTATTAAAAAACACAGTAGCCTTAGATTTCTTACTGAAATTTATAGTTCCTGCAAGGAAAATATTCCTGTTCATTTTAGTAGAAAAATTATCTGAATTTTCTTCTGGTATAAATAAATCAGTAATGGAGTCTGCAAACTGTTCTATAGTTGACTCTGCAGAGTCAGGTGCGGATAAAAACTGATCTAAATCAAATCCTGAGTAAGCTATATCTTGATTATTCAGCTTGTACCCTTCGGTATCTTGCTTCCAATTAATAGAGCCTAGATTAGTCGCTGAAGCTTCCAATGTGAATTTTTCTACAGGTGAATAAGTGAAGCCTAAATCAACTCCAAACCCTCTATTTCCCTCTGCCGAAAATGGTAAGAATCGGTTATATTCAATGCTATCTCCAAGGGTATTTAGCCCTGATGTTCTCAAGTCAAAACTTCCATCTACAGTTACGGTATAATCATCAGCACTAGTTCTTAAACCGAAAGTGCTGTTTTCAGTGTAAACAGCAGCTAGGCCATTGAAGAATTTCCCATTTATTCCCAGATTCAGCTGGTCGTCTAATAGACTCACAGAACCTCCTAAGAAGAATGTTGAGTAAAGCATAGAGCTAAAACCTGTTCCATCCATAGATAGTCTTCTGCCTATAACATCAGGATGACCGTTTCCCTTCCATGCCAATTCTAACAAATCCTTTGTATAAGAAAATCTAGACTCGAGATGAGTGCTGACACCAGTTCTTAATTGAACTTTTCCAAACTTCACTCCCAATGCGAAAAGTGTGGTATTAATCTCATTTAACAGATGATTCTTTTGGTCTAGGCCATTTATTAAACTCGAAAAGTCTACGCTTTTATTTTGGATTCCATCTTCATAGGCAAATCCCGTATGCCCAGTAGAAACATGTATACCTGAGATTACGGGAACATAAATAAATAATTTCTCCTTGCTTTGCAACGCTGGATTATAATTCCACTGACTTTCTGCAGACCAATCACTGAAGTAATATGTATTTACCTGTCCTAGTCCTTCTAAAGAACAGACGATGGCTAAGAGGATTATTAGATTTTTCATAATTCTATATTTCCAAAGATTTTAGCTCCCAATGTAATATCCACTTTCTGCGTCTCTTTTACCCGTATTACATCCTGATTCTCTGACCCAGGAGAATTGAATATAGCTCTAAATAAAACAAAATCCGTATGCTTTATACCCTCTGCTCTTTCATCCTCTAATAAGATGAAGTTAACCGTATGGGTAGGAGAAGTTACATTTCCATCGGCATCAGTTAAGGCCGACGCCATAATTAAGGTTTGTTCTAAAAACAAACTATCTGTTACAACCTTATTACTATCTAAGAATAATGCTTGAAAAGAAATATCTATTGGAAATCCATTGTCCATCTGTAACTTAAACTCTATGGAGTCTATTTCTTCGTTCTGGCCAAATGAAATAGTGAATGGCACTGTATCTGACACCAACATATTCAAAGCATAACCTTCTAGTGGTAATATTAAGTCTATACCTATATCGAAAGCACTTTCATTAGTTATAAAGTTTAAATTATTCGGTGGTGGTGGACCACTTGGGTTAGACACTGCTGACATATTAAACACGACCAATAACGGTGCGGGATCGAACAAAGAGGTGACATCAGAATTCTCATTGTCAAAACTAAATATTCCAACCTCTGGAACTCCTCCCAATACCTGCTGTCCTTGCAGAATTATATCGTCTAGAATTAACGGTGTTTGTACTCCAGTATTTTCATTTATGCTTACTACTTGACCAAGCTCAACATTTGAAGGGAAACCAAACGAGTTAGTAACTGTAAGATCAAAAATGGCATTAGTTAAAGCGAAAGAGCCTCCTTGGATGTTTTCAAACAGATTTATACTAATAGAGTCATTATCAGATGAAAGAGAGAGATTCCCGAAGTCTCCTATGATATGTTCAAACTGAAGATTAGATAAATCAAAGTCTATAGAGACAAAATCACCTTCTACAGCTGTATTCAGCTCATTATTCGTGAATGTGATAGAAGCTGATAAATTAATCTGATTAGAAGATTCGATCAATGGACTTAATCTGTAACCAGTTAAGTCTATACTTACAATCTCTGGCACAGCTAAAGCTTCTGAACCTGAAAAACTAAAAGAAGCCACTTGGCCA